>Ga0114957_1003448_pt1 | contig 14226 bp, 11 predicted proteins | sample BantaG_FD_87175 | JGI IMG/M metagenome (GOLD analysis project Ga0114957, IMG submission 87175) | Marine algal microbial communities from Bantry Bay, Ireland - BantryBay_4 metaG | ecosystem: Host-associated > Algae > Red algae > Unclassified | place: Bantry Bay, Ireland | collected 2014-11-21 | reverse complement strand
TTATGCTCTGTCCTCGAAAAGTATGCAGTATTGAAAAAATCTACTGTGTTTTCACTTTTTGATTTGAGAGAATTTAAGATTTTTCAAAGAAAATCAATTAGAGGGAATTAAAAAAAGGAGCCACGAATTAGCACAAATTTTCACGAAATCAATTCGAGAAAATTCGTGTTAATTCGTGGCGAAAAATCATATTAAAAGAGCGATAAATAATTCTATACCTGCTTCATTGACAACTGAATCCTTCCACGTTTAATATCAACCTCCAAAACTTTTACCTTCACTTCTTGATTTAAACTCACCACTTCCGAAGGGCTTTTAATAAATTTATTCGCCATTTCAGAAATATGAATTAAACCACCTTGCTTGATTCCAATATCTACAAATGCTCCAAAGTTGGTAATGTTATTGACAATTCCAGTCAAAACCATTCCCGGTTGAACATCTTCAATCGTTTTAATTTTTTGGGAAAACTCAACAGCCTTAGCACTACCACGAGGATCAAGTCCTGGTTTTTCCAACTCTTTTATAATATCAGTCAAAGTAGGTAAACCAATAATTTCCGAAACATAATTTTTTAAAACTATTTCCTCTCGAAGTGATTTATTTTTTATCAATTCTTCCACCGTACACTTTAAATCCTTAGCCATTTGTTTAACTACAGAATAACTTTCAGGGTGTACCGCAGTATTGTCCAATGGATTTTTAGCAGATTGAATACGAAGGAAACCAGCCGCTTGTTCAAAAGCTTTATCGCCCATTCTTTTCACTTTTTTCAATTGAGAGCGACTTGTAAACGTTCCATTCTCTTTTCTATATTCAATAATATTTTTTGCTAAAGTCGGACCCAATCCAGAAACATAAGTCAATAAATGTTTACTTGCTGTATTTAAATTAATTCCAACACTATTCACACAACTTTCAACAGTACGGTCAAGACTTTCTTTTAACTTAGTTTGATTGACATCATGTTGATATTGTCCAACTCCAATAGATTTAGGATCAATTTTCACTAATTCTGCCAAAGGATCCATCAACCGACGTCCAATAGAAACCGCACCTCGAACGGTGATATCTTGATCTGGAAATTCTTCCCTTGCAATTTCAGAAGCGGAGTAAATGGAAGCACCACTTTCATTAACCATAAATATTTCCACAGGTCGCCCGTAATCTACTTGTTGGAAAATTGAAAGTGTTTCCCTTCCAGCTGTTCCATTTCCAATCGCAATCGCTTCAACTTTATATTGATCTACCAAACTCTTGATATCACGAACCGCAGCAAACTCATTGGATTGTGGCGGATGTGGGAATATTGTTGAGTATTTTAAAAGATTACCATTCTCATCCAAACAAGTTACTTTGCAGCCTGTACGAAAACCTGGGTCAATTGCTAAAACTCTTTTTTGTCCCAAAGGAGGTGATAATAATAGTTGTCTTAAATTATTTGTAAAAACCTCAATTGCCTCAGCATCCGCCGATTCTTTTGAACCATTTCTAAACTCAGTTTCAATAGACGGTTGTAATAATCTTTTATAACAATCTGCTAAGGCTTCAGAAACTTGATTGGTTGCAGCACCATGACCATTCAGAAAATCTCGTTCCAATCGATAAACGGCATCTTCTGCATCAGGAGCAATACCCACTCTTAAAAACCCTTCATCTTCTCCTCTTCTTATCGCTAATAACCGATGAGAAGGACAACGATGCAAAGGCTCATCGAATTCAAAGTAGTCTTTATATTTAGCACCTTCTTCCTCTTTTCCTCTAGCTAGCTTAGAAGAGATTCTGGCATCTCTTTCAAATGCATATCGAACTTTTTTTCTAGCTCTTTCATCCTCATTAATCCATTCTGCCATAATATCTCTTGCACCTTGAAGTGCATCATCAATAGAGGTGACTTCATCTGTCAAAAATCGTTCAGCAAGTCTTTCTATATTTTGATTTTTTTGGGAAAAAATATCTTCAGCCAAAGGCTCCAACCCTTTTTCTTTAGCAGCAGTTGCACGGGTTTTTCTTTTACGTTTATAAGGAAGATAAATGTCCTCCAAAACAGTAGCGTCAAAAGTATCCTCTATTCTTCTTTTGAGTTCATCGGTTAATTTTCCCTGTTCTTCAATAGACTTAAGAATACTCGCTTTTCGTTTTTCAATTTCATTTAATTTCTCTAATTGCGATTTTATATCACCAATAGCAACTTCATCAAGTGAGCCAGTTGCTTCTTTTCGATATCTCGCAATAAATGGAATTGTTGCACTTTCTTCCAGTAATTTCACAGTACTCTTAACTTTGTGATTGGGAATATTTAACGACTTGGAAATTAGATTGATGTGTGTTTGATTCATAGTTATGATTTTGATCAGCAAAGTTAAAAATCAAAACCTAAACAGGAAAGAAAGAAACCCTATAATTAAAACAAAAAAGCCGTTAGCGGTATCAGTCACTAACGGCTTTCTCCTAGGAAAGAAATAAGACTATTTAAGGTATTGCGAATTATAATAATTAAATACTTGAGTTAAATCTTCGCAGTCTTTTAAGTTTATTGAATACTTCGCAGCATATTTTGCCATTTCACTTTTTTGATCTCCAAAAGCGTTAAGAACTTTTGATTTCTTTTTGCTAATAGGAGTAGCTAAATTATTTTCACCATCTTCTAAATAAAACAATTTAGTTTTTACTTTATTTTTACCATCTTTTCTATAGGCTCTAAGCAAATGAATTTTTCCTTTACTAACGACTTCAAAATAACCATAGCTCTTTACCTTTTTCTCTAAATATTGAACAGGCATAAAGTAGCTAGTTTTTTCTCCATTCTTAAAGATAATTTGCTTCACCTTTGAAGGATAAATTGCTTTAATTTTATTTAAATGTGTCATTTGCATTTCGTCATCTAAATATCTGTATCGAACAGGAATATTAAATGATTCATTTTCAAAATCAATGATAACTCCATCAACAAATTTTTCGTTCAAAAATTTCTTGTCATCTGTTTCAAGTGGAAAACTTTCGGAAGCTAAAAAGTAAAGTTTATTAGAATTTTGATTTTGTTTAGAAGTGTCCCCCTTAAGCGTTAGTTCCGGAGGAAGTTGGGCAAAATTTTGGGTGGTCAGTAGAAAGCAAAAAACTACGATTGTGAATGTGAGTAAATTTTTCATTTTTGTGTTTATGTTTGTGTTTATTATAATATTAGGTCGTATGGACGTGTGCAAAAATAAATAGGATATTTACTTTAGATTCAATTGGTTTATACGAATATTGAGTTTAGAAGTAACGGTTAGTTATAATCTGATGAGGGGGGACTCTTACTAGCATTTGCTAGATTTAGTTGTATGTAAGTTGGGTCTGCTTTATACATCTAATATAAAAAAAAAATATTAATCTTATCAAAAGAACTATTTGTAATTAACCTTTTTTTGATTAAATGTCATTTTTCTGCCTTATTTTTTGGGAATTATATTCAAAAAAAACCTTTTCTGTACCCTTTTGACAAAAAAATAATAATAAGTCACGAATACTTAATTTCTGGTTGACTTCATTTTAATAGCGTGATATCACCTTTTTTCTGGATATTTTCACCGTTCAGAAAAGTGGCTTCCAAATGGTAAATATAAACGCCTTCTTGTTTTTTCTTTCCCTTAAAAAATCCGTTCCAACCCAAGTTAATATCATTAGATTGAAAAAGGAAAGCACCCCATCGATCAAATATTTTCATTTGAAAATCAATCACTTCAATTCTATACGCTAGAAAAATGTCATTGATTCCATCTTCGTTTGGGGAGAATTTCTACAACAATAAAAGTGTCTATTTGGCAACCAATTCTATCTGTAAATTGTATGTTATAAATTCCTTCATCTAAATTATCTGCTACAGATTGAATATATAGTGGCTCATCAAAAGTATTTCCGTTTGGTAAAACCCAATCAAAAACACCATCATAAGGAGCATTTACAAAAATAGAAAGAGGTTGTCCTTCACAATTTTCATCTAATTTATCTATACTTAAACTTTGCAAAGGCGTTGGTGAAATAATGACTTCAGTTGCATCTATTTCTGAACTTGTAAGAGGATTGTTGGAGGCTAAGATACTTCCCCATGCTAGTTCAAAGCCAGTTATCCTAGCATGATTAAAAACAGTTTGAAAATCTTTAGTTTTTTATACCAAGTCTTGGTTATCCCATTCTCTTCGAAGTTTTTTAAAATCTTTAAGTTCTAGTTCATCCTCTGGTATGGTAATATCCGTATCAGGTTTGTGTATAATTCCTTGTTGTCGCTCTAATTTACGCATTTCTTTTTCCAATTCTCTTTCTTCCCAATCTACGCCAACATGTTGCCAAGGCAATCCAAATACGCCAACACCATGAGCTAAGATTCCAGTTCCCCATGCTAATGCGGGAATTATCCACCATTGAAATGGATCGAAAGCGAGAAAATTATTAATATAAAATAACATAAAAATGATTAGACCATATATTCCAAAATGAATATAAAATCCTTTTTTTTGTCTAACCTTTTTTTTAGCTTTTCTATATAATTCTTCTTCTGTCATTGCATTTAATATTTTAATATTATTCAAAAAGTTTTCGACCAAGTGTACCCGTCATTGCACTAAAACCTCCAAGTATTCCACCCAACAGCGCGGTGGCACATATCATTCCTATGCTTCCGATTCCACCAAAAATTTCTCCCATCTTCCGTGATAAAATACTTCCATTATCAATATCCAAGAAAAAAGCAGTTACTCCCCAAAGTAATAACACGCCTAAAAATCCATAAATAAAACTAACGGCAACACTTTCACTAAAAATCAATCCTACTACTCCTGCCGCAATAACAATACTCCACCAAGGTAGAAATTGATGTAAAATTACGCCCAAAACTATTGTTCCAACAATGCCTAAAATTAGATTTTTCATGTTGTTTTTTTTTACGTACGCTTCGCTTGACGTATGTTCGCTTTGTTCACTTGTCGTTGGACGTACGCTTCGCTTGTCGTTTCGAAAAATTTAGGAAACTCGATTTTCAAAACGACAAGCGAAGCGTACGTCCAACGACATGTGAGTGCAACGAACGTACATCAAACGCTCAATTATTTATATTTTAAAATCTCACCCTCTTCTTGGGTAAAAGATGCATTTCCTCTGTAAACAGTTGGAAGACCTTTTATGGTTTCTATTTTAGTACCATCAGGATATAATTTTTTGTAATCCGATAATTGAAAAGGTTCTAGCACATAACCACTCATCAAACATTCATCATAAAATTTTGAATCTTTATCAATACTAATACCGCCAACTTCAATTTGTGCTTTTCGGATAATATCATCAATTAAAGTTCTACGGAGTTTATGTGGCTTTTCAAAAAATAAATTATTACGAAGTTGCTTAGCATTAACAATAAATTTTAAAGTCTGTTTTTCACCAGGGACAAGTTTACAATTTATCTCATAACCCGCAGTCATCAAATGTTGGCCAAATGGACCATTGACAATAAAAGTGATGGTATTGATTGCTTGGTCTTGATTAGATATATTTTCTAAAAGACATGAAAATTTTAAATATTTTGCTTTCCGTTTTGCGTTGGATGCTTTTTCAATATAAGCAATCTCCTGATTGGTGATTTTGGGTTTAATGCTTTTTAAAACATCTCTATCATCATAACTTTGATTAACCTTTATACCATTTTTAGCAAATTCTTTTCCTAAATCAAGTAAATCGCCGTAAGTTTTTTCTTTTAAATCATAACCAAAATAATCTCGTTGGCGCATTATGGTATAATTGATAAGAAAAGCATCATCATTCGAAACTTCAGAATCTTGAATAAATTGCACATAATCAGCTTCATAGTAATCTTCATAGAACTGTTTATCCAAAATAGAATGTTGACAAGAGCTAAAAAAAAGAAGACTTATAAAAATCAGAAAAAGTTGTTTCATTATTTATTTAAATTTGGAAAATTAAAAATGTAATTGCTTTGCAAAGTATTAATTTTTTTGGAAAAAACGGTTTATGACAATCAAAATCAAAATCAAAAATTCAATCAAAATCAAACTTGAATCATCCCATATTTTTAAAATAGAGATTCACATGAAAATCTGGTAGAATTGTTTGAGTTTGGTTCAAATGGCTATATGGTTTCGTTTCGCTATGGTTATATGGTTATCGAAAATTTTTGATTCACCGAGATTCGATGACCATATAACCATAGCGAAGCGAAACCATCAATAAGACCATCTTATCTTTTGCAAAAAAAATCAATCAAACCCTATTTTAAAAATATGGGATGACTCATATTTCATTTTGATTGAAATTTTGATTTTGATTGAATTGCTTACTTTTGCGATTATGCAAATAGAACAAAATAAATCTTTGAAAAAGTTGAATACTTTTGGAATAGATGCAAAGGCGGAATACTTTGCAAATATTCAATCTGTTCCCGATTTACAAAAAATAATTTCTGAAAATAAGAAACCTATTTTTATCCTTGGTGGAGGAAGTAATCTTTTAATGACTCAAGATGTAAAAGGGCTTGTTATTCATAATTCTATTTTAGGAAAAAAGATAGAACGTGAATTCCAACATTGTGTATACGTATCAGCAGGTGGAGGTGAAAATTGGCATGAGTTTGTACTTTGGGCAATTAGAAAAAAATTAGGAGGCATAGAAAATCTATCCTTAATTCCAGGAAGGGTAGGAGCGTCTCCTATCCAAAACATTGGTGCTTATGGCGTGGAACTAAAAGATGTATTTCATAAATTGGAAGCGGTAAATTTAAAGACGGGTGAGGTACATATTTTTAGAAAAAAAGATTGTGCTTTCGGTTATCGTGAAAGTATTTTTAAACAAAAACTAAAAGGGAAGTTCTGCATCGCAAAAGTTTATTTTAAGTTATCAAAAAATCCTCGATTAAATTTAAAATATGGTGCTATCCAACAAACACTATTGGAACAAAAAATAAAGCAACCAACAATCAAAGATGTTTCCAATGCGGTCATCAAAATTCGTTCTTCCAAACTTCCCGACCCTGCAAAACTAGGCAACTCAGGAAGCTTTTTTAAAAACCCCGAAATTTCAAAAACACATTTTAATAAATTAATTAAAGCATTTCCGAATATCGTTTTTTACCCCTTAGAAAATGGGAAAATAAAAGTCCCCGCAGGTTGGTTAATTGAACAATGTGGTTGGAAAGGAAAACGAGTAGGCAATACGGGGAGCCATGCTAAACAAGCATTGGTTTTGGTAAATTATGGAAATGCAACAGGGAAGGAAGTGAAAAAATTGGCAGGTAGAATTATTGCATCTGTGGAGAAGAAATTTGGGATAAAGTTGACTGCGGAGGTGAATGTTATTTGAACTCAATTCCTTAGCGTAGCGTTTCTTGTCCCATTGTTCGATATTCAAAGATTATTTGTCTCTTCCTGCTAGCGCTGAACTTCAGATTCGTTTTTTCGCTACAAATCAGCCAGAATCAATACTTTTAACCATACTTTGGCTGATTTGTAAATAAAAAATATTCGTCAAACTTCTCAAATCGTAATTCCTTGTTCGATATTCGATATTCCCTAATTCTTCTCCTCTTCCTCAGGCATCTCTAACGGATTCTTTCGATCTATCCTTTTGACTTTTCTACTAGACTTAAAAGGAAAATAACGTTGAGGTCTTTGTTGTAAATCAGTCATTAAAATATTGGTACTTTTTGCAGCTTCTTTGATTTCATCATATAGTGCATCGTCATGGATAATTTTTCCTAAAGTACCTTTCCCGTCATTTACTTTTGCCAAAAGCGTATTTAAACTATTAATAGTCCCTTCTGCCTTATTCATAGTCTCTGTCAATTTTACAATAGCAGCCTGCGCATCTTCCATTGTTTTTTCAGTATTATTAGAAAGCCCTTTAAAGTCAACATCATTCATTTTTCCAGTAAAGGAATTAGCATTACCTACCATAGATTGAATCTGTTGTTTATCAATACTAGCAGTTAATCCATTTACATTATCGAGGATCTCATCCACTTTTCCATTTTGGCGCAATTGTTTATTGACTAGGTTGGTAGTCGTTCGCATATTAGCCAAAGTCGCTTGAAGATCGCTAAGACTTTTTCCAATCGGATTATTAGGATCCTTAATAATGTTTTCTAAATTATCCACAGTACCTTCTAGTCCTTTAGAAATCTCAGCCATATAAACTTTAAGTTCATCAGGTGATAGGATAGAACCTGGAATAGATTTGTAGACCCCAGCTAAGTAATCACCAGATTGAGCACAACCAGCTCCTTGGCAAGGTTTATCAAATTTCAAAAGGATAGACTTATCACCCATCACGGTTTGATTGACTTCAGCTACAGTATTTTTTGGAACTTTAAAATCATTCTTAACTTGGATTTCAACGACCACTCTATTTTTTTTAGCATCAATTTTTGGAAAAATATCAGTTATTGTTCCGATTTGATACCCCTGAAATAAAACAGGTGAAGAGGGTAACATTCCTCCAATATCATCATATTCGACATAGAAAAATTGTTGGGAAGAAAGGAGATTTTGACCCTTAATAAATTTGTATCCCCATATGGATACCGCAATAATAATTACAGCAAATATTCCAGTTCGTGTTTCTTTTGACATAACTTCTCAAGGTTTTATTTCTTTAAACGATAAAAGTGTTAAATAGTTTGAAATAATGTCGTTAGACGTTTTTTGAAAAATGTTGAACGTCCAACGTAAAACGTGTAACATTTAACGAATTTTAACTTTTTTTTCCCCTTGATAAGCTACCACAAAAGCATCTTTAAAACCTAATAACTTTAACTCTTTTTGAGCCTGCTTTGCTTCTTGAAGGGATTTGAAAGTGCCCGCAAGGTACTTGAAATTTCCTTTTTCTTTCTTTATTTCAACAGGAAATTTAACTTTATCCCAACGGCTTGAAGAAGTTTTTAAGCGGTTGCGAGATGCTGCTAGTTGAACTTTAAACTGGACTCGGTGAGCATTGCTTTTTTTAGCAGAGGATTGGAAAGAAGGACGCTCAGAGGTATCGGATTGAGGCATTGGTTTGGCTCCATCCGTTGAGGAGGATTTATTTTTTGATTTTTTGATAGATTGAATGGGGGCTTGACTTTTAGCAGGAAGCGCAGGTGGAAGTGTGGAGTTATCTAGCTCCATTTCTTTTTTATAAGATTGAAATGCCTGAAATATCGCAAATGCCAAATCATCTTGACCTTTGCTAGAACGCATATATTTCTCCTCTCTTTTATTCGTTAAATATCCTGTCTCGATGAGGACACTAGGCATTGCCGTTTCTCTTAACACTAAAAAACCAGCTTGTTTGACACCACGACTTTTTCGACCAGCGATATATTTAAAATTCTGTTCTACCTTTTCTGCAAAAGAAATACTTTGTTCCAAAAAAGCATTTTGAACCATTGCTAAAATAATATGCCCTTCTGGTGATTCTGGATCAAAACCATGATAATTTTGTTCGTAATCTTTTTCCAATAAAATGGCTTCATTCTCTCTTTTGGCGACCGCCAAGTTTTCATCAGCATCATGTAACCCCATGATGTAAGTTTCCGTACCTTTTGCCAAATGTTTTTGAGAACTGACAGCATTGCAATGAATAGAAATAAATAAATCTGCTTTATTTTGATTAGCAATTTTAGCACGAGTATGAAGTGGTACAAATACATCTCGATCTCTGGTATAAATTACCTTTACTTTTGGATATTTACTTTTGATATAATCACCTAATTTTTTGGAAATATTAAGCGCAACATGTTTTTCCTTAGAGTGAATTCCCGAACAACCATGATCGTGACCACCATGTCCAGGGTCAATCACAACGGTACGAAGTTGATAATCTAATTTTGGGAAATGGTCGAGTTGGTTATCTTTGCCCAAAGATTCAGTTATAACTTTGTTAAATTCATTAACAAGTATTAAATCTGAATGATAACAATGGTTAAAGTGGGAAAATGAGGTAGACAAAAAGAGAAAAGCCAGCGTTGATATATGTGTAATTAGCCGCATGATGTTTCAAAGTATTTTTTGAAAAAAATGTTTTTGTAGTTCGTGGCTAGGTTTTGTTTAAAGTTAATTTTGAATGGGTCGAAAATCTTGTATTTACTTGGTTTAAAGATTTCCCTTACAAAAGAAACGATTAACAAGATTTTCGACCCATTCAAAATTCAAAATTCATCATTCAAAATTAAATCTAGTATAGTTTATAAAGTTCAGTATAGTTTTTTACAATGACAAGAAAAATTACTTAAACCTGTGAGTTTCGTTAAAATTCTAACGTTTCAGGTACAAATATGAAAGAAGCACTCACCATATTATCTATTCTCTTCCTTGGTCTTTCCAGCACTTTTGCGCAGGAAACACCCACTAATCCTATAGATTCGCCTCAAAAAGATACCATTCCTACGAATATTGATTCTTTAATGAAGAGTTTAGATGCTCCTATCCCTGATATTTCAAATTCTGCTCCAATAACCCCAAATAATAACGTACAAGTTAAGATATCGACTGATTCTCCTGATGAAGCTGTGAATTATGATGCCCGTGATTCTATGAATTATGATATTAAAAATAAAATTGTCTACCTCTATGGTGAGGCCGTAGTCACTCAAAATACCTTAACATTAACAGCCGAACGGATTACTATTGATTTTGGAAATAATGTAGTAACGGCTGAAGGAGTAACCGATTCTTTAAGAGGCAGAGTTGGAAATCCTCAATTTGAAGATGGGGAGCAGAATTTTACTTCAAAGAAAATGAAGTATAATATCAAAACAAAAAAAGGGATTGTCTATGATGCGGTAACTCAAGAGGGAGATTTATATATTCATGGAAGTAAGTCAAAATTTTTTCAAGGCGTAAAAAGTAGTGAAAAGGATTCTGTTCCAGATAATATCATTTATAATCGAAATGCCATTTTTACGACTTGCAATCATCCTGAACCTCACTTTGGAATTCGTTGTAAAAAACTAAAAATGATTCCAGACAAAGTAGCTGTAGTTGGCCCATCTAATATTGAATTAGGGGGAGTGCCTACGCCTTTGGTATTGCCATTTGGTTTTTTTCCATTAAAACAAGGGGCAAGGACAGGATTGATTTTTCCAAGAGATTATGAATATTCACAAGAGTGGGGATTTGGTTTGAGAAATGTAGGCTGGTATTTTCCGATTAACGATAATTGGGATACCAAAGTGCTAACCGATATTTATTTTAAAGGGACATGGGGAATCACATTTGATACTCGATATAAATATCGTTACAAACATTCAGGAGGTTTTAATTTAGCATTTTCTGATCGAGTACGAGAGCAATCAGATGCGAGTAATTTAAGAGAAAAATCTTTGAGTTTACGATGGTCGCATTCTCAAGATCGGTCGGCGCACCCCAATCGTTCATTTAGTGCAAGTGTCAATATTCAAACGAATGGTTTTCAAAGTCGAAATTTCAATGATGCGAATAGTGTGTTAACTAATTCATTGAGTTCCAATATTAATTACCGTCAGAGTTTCCCAGGTCGTCCATTCAATCTTACGGCAACCATGAGCCACTCTCAAAACACAAGGTCGAATAAAGTGACTTTTAATTTGCCTACCGTTGGATTGAGTATGAATCGAATTTATCCTTTTAAAAAGAAAGATAGAGTAGGGAAGGAGAAATGGTATGAAAAGGTTTCTTTTAAATATGATATGGATGCGCAGAATAGATTGGAAACGACGGACACGACTTTATTTACTAAAGAAACTTTAGAGAGTGCGCAATATGGAATGCGACACAAGATGAGTTCTGACATGAATTTTAAGATATTTAAATTCATTAATGTTTCTCCTAACATTAGTTATACGGATGTGTGGTATGGCGATGAAATTGAACGAGTTTTTGAAGAACAAATTGACACGACTCAAACCATTTTAAGAAATGCAGATGGATCTATTTTGGGCGTTCGAATAGATACGGTTTCCTATGGGAGTGTTGAAGAAAATAAGAAAGTAGGTTTTACACGGTATTTTCAAATGAATACTGGAGTGAATTTTAACACGACTCGATATTTTACAAAGTTATTTAAAAAAGGATTTATCAGAGGTATTCGTCACGTTGCTAAGCCTCGAATGGGATTTTCATATACTCCTGATTATACGACTCCGAGTTTAGGTTATTTTAAAAATATTATAGAACCTGTTACTCCTCTAAATGAAATTGCTGATACTTCTCAATATTCTATTTTTTCAAATGGAGTGTATGGAAGCCCTAATCAAAGTGGAAAACAAATGAGTTTCACCTACGGTGTACGAAATAACTTTGAAGCAAAATACTGGTCAAAGAAAGATTCTACGGCTAAAAAAATAAAACTCTTTGATAATATTGATGTGAATGGGGATTATAATTTTGCAAGAGATTCTTTGAAGTGGAGTGATGTCAGAGCAAGTGGAAATACTAGGTTTTTCAATGGTTTGTCGAATGTAACATTAACTGCACGTTGGAGTCCTTATGCCTTAGATAATGATCGAAATGTGATCAATGAGTTTGCTTGGAATAAAAATAAAAAGCCATTACGGTTTGTTAATGCAACCATGCGTACCAGTACGAATTTTACAATCAAACAAATACGTGAATTAATTACTGGAAAAAAAGGAAAAAAGAATTCGTCGTCGTCTCCGCAAAACTCTGGTCTACGAGGTAACGCTCCTTTTGATCCCGAAAATCCAATTCCTGAGAATCAGCAAGGTGGATTTGGCAATAATAATAACAATGCAAATACGTCAAGTGGTTTCTTAGATTTATTTGAAACTTTTAGAGTAAGTTACAATTTGAATTTAACTTATGAGCCATCAAGATTTACTGGGAAAGATACTTTGATTATTCAAAATCATAATATTGAAACACGAGGTAATTTTAATTTAACGGAGAATTGGCGAGTGACGGTAGGACGTATTGGTTATGATTTTAAAAATAAAAAAGTAACGTTTCCTGATTTTTCTTTTTATCGGGATTTACATTGTTGGGAAATGGGAATGAGCTGGCAACCAGAACGTACGGTGTATAGTTTTTTCTTAAGGGTAAAACCTTCTTCGCTTGATTTTATTGAGTTGCCTTATAAAAAGAATAATGTGGATGGTAGGTTTGGTGGGTTTTGATCATGAAAAATGGCTTAAAGAAATATGAAAAATTAATCTTTTGCTTAAATTTAATTTTCTAAATTGATGCTGCCAACTAATGAATGGCTGCTTGAAATCACCAACTAAATCTAACAAAATGAAATTATCAAAAAAACTCAACTTTATCTCAATGCTATGTTGCCTCGTGCTTTTTGCTTGCAATGATAGTAGTACTAAAACAGAAACTAAAACGGATACCGCAAAAACAAATACTGAAAAAGTCGTAACCTATAAATCACCTACGAATGCTGTTTCTCTTTTTAATGGAAAAGATTTAACGGGATGGGAAATTTTTGGAACTGAAAAATGGTTTGTAGCAGATGGTAATTTGGTATGTGAAAGTGGTCCTGATAAGCAGTATGGTTATTTGGCGACGGACAAACAATTTAAAGATTTTGATCTTACCTTGGAATTCAAACAAGAGGCGGATGGTAATAGTGGCGTATTTTTTCGATGCTCAATCGAGGGTACAAAAATTACAGGTTGGCAATCGGAAGTTGCACCTCCTGAAAAACATACAGGTGGAATTTATGAATCGTATGGAAGAGGTTGGTTGATAAAACCTAAACCTGAATTGGATAAGGCTTTAAAAATGGGAGAGTGGAATACGATGCGAATTCGAGTCAAAGCAGATCATGTTATCACATGGGTCAATGGAACTGAAATGGTGAATTTTAAAGATGAAAAAATCGGGGCAGCTATGGGGAAGATTGCTTTGCAAATTCATGATGGCGGTGGGATAAAAGTGAATTGGAGAAATATTAATATTGCGGAGATATAGTTTTTTTAACTGAGAATTGATAACTGAGAATTTTTCTACGTTATCAGTTATCAGTTATCAGTTATCAGTTATCAGTTATCAATTATCAGTTATCAATTAAATCAATACTTTGAACGACACCCTAGTTTTCGATCTAGACAACACCCTCATTCTTCGAGATACTGCCATGTTGGATTGTATCGAGAAACTATTCAACCTGTCACTCACTCCACTCCAAAAAAAATCCATCCAAAGAAAAGACGAACAAGGTCACTCCGATAGAATTCAATTTTGTAATTGGTTAAAATCATTT
>Ga0114957_1003447_pt1 | contig 14231 bp, 9 predicted proteins | sample BantaG_FD_87175 | JGI IMG/M metagenome (GOLD analysis project Ga0114957, IMG submission 87175) | Marine algal microbial communities from Bantry Bay, Ireland - BantryBay_4 metaG | ecosystem: Host-associated > Algae > Red algae > Unclassified | place: Bantry Bay, Ireland | collected 2014-11-21 | reverse complement strand
ATTGCATTACATGCAGGGTAGTGCACATTGCGGTTTGACTTCCATGAAGTCAATATGCACTACCCTACAGTAATGCTTTGAGTTGAGCCATTCGGTTGAAAGCATCTACGAAGTTTTTCTTTTGACAACCCAAAGATTTTGCAATATGGCTGGCGTTTCGCCAGCTTCGCTGACAACTTTTGCATACGTCACCGACCGACTCTTTATATTGCATTACATACACTAGTATGCCCATTGCGGTTTGACTTCCATGAAGTCAATAGACATACTAGTGTAGTAATGCTTTGAGTTGAGCCGTTCGGTTGAAGGCATCTACGAAAATACTTTTGGGTTTTTACCATCTATTTACGCCGTCTGGTTTTTACAAATTGGATGGCGTAAATAGTTTTTTTACGTGTGAATTTTGCATACGCCTTATTCACATTAAAGAGCAGTCTATGCTGACAGTATAGACTAACTAAACAATTTTCTAATTCATAACCTCATGGATCAACCACGTACTCGACAAGACCTTTACGACCTTATCAAAGAAACTGGTAAGCAGGAATTTATTCTTGCCGAAATGAAGCGGTTGGGATTCTGGGAAGATAATTTGGAAAAGCCTTCACTACCGGAAGTCCTACTTACGCGACAATCTGAACTGCGTAAAGAGATCGGCGAATTAGTTGCTAAACAACGCAAAGCGGAAAATCCAGAAAAATTATTACAGGAATACCGCAAGAAAAAATTAGAGGAATCTCGTAAAAAACAACAAGAAACACGCGAACGACGTGCTCAGGAAAAAATAGAAAAAGCTGCGGCCTGGAAAGCGCGAAAAGCAAAAGAAATTCTTTATCTAGGAGATGACATCTCAGTAGGATTAGCTGATAAAAAAAGTAATCCTGCACAACTTAAAAAATTTAATATACCCGATTTTGCAGATGCAGCTGCACTAGCTGCTGCGATGAAACTTGAAGTGGGAAAGCTCCGCTTTTTAGCATATAATCGTCGCGTATCTAAGGTGAGCCATTACCAGCGATTTTACATGAAGAAAAAATCAGGTGGTCAACGATTGATTGCTGCACCGATGCCGATGCTGAAAAGTGCACAGTATTGGGTGTTAGAAAATATTTTAAATAAAATTCCAGTTCATGAACAGGCACATGGATTTAAAGCCGATAGTTCTATTGTTACAAATGCCTTACCTCATCTGGGACAGGATGTAGTAGTCAATCTGGATTTTAAAGACTTTTTTCCAACGGTAAACTTTGTTCGGGTAAAAGGGGTGTTTACCAATCTGGGGTATTCTTCTCATATTGCGACCATTCTCGCGGCACTTTGTACCGAACCAGATGTCGATCAACTGGAAATGGACGGTATCAACTATTTTGTAGCCAAAGGGCCAAGATTATTACCACAAGGCGCACCTACTAGTCCGATGATAACGAATATTCTTTGTTATAAACTAGATAAACGCCTGGCAGGATTAGCTAATAAAAATGGTTATCAATATTCTCGTTATGCAGATGACCTTAGTTTCTCTGCTTCAGGCGAATCGACTGAAAATCTGACAAAACTACTTTGGGCCGTTCGGCAAGTAACCAAGGACGAAGGATTTGTTTTACATCCCGAAAAACTACGGATCATGCGTAAAGGCGCTCGTCAAGAAGTAACCGGACTCGTCGTTAATGAACAATTGGGTATCAGCCGAAAAAATCTGCGAAAATTCCGCGCTTTACTCCACCAGATCAAACTGACTGGTTGGAAAGACAAGCAGTGGGGAACCAGCCCAAATATTATCTACGCAGTTTGGGGTTACGCCAACTTTGTCAACATGGTCAAGCCAGAACAAGGCAAAAAATTACTCAGTGAAGTCCAATCACTAATGGATCAATGGAAGGTAAAGCCGGCTAAAACCGCGCCTCCTGTTTCACGTAAACTGGAGCAAGAAATAGCCAAAGAACAGGAAAAACTAAAGGATGCAGACCAGGAAAAAGACGATGACAAGCCAGGGTGGAAGTTATGGTAAACATATAGTCTTTCATTTACCGGAATAAATCCTACGCTCCGAAGCATTAAATAAACGTTAATATGATGCTTTTGGAATAGCAATTGTAGTGTTTTAAGTACCATAAGACCAATTCTTATCCATACTTAAACATTACAAAGATGAAGTTGAATAACTTTTACACCCTGATCTTACTTTTTTGCGCTCAAATTATGATGGCACAGACCGATCAGGTTCATTCTGCCAGAATATCCATAACAACTAAGGCTACCCCAAATTCCAGCACCACTTATCAGCGTTTGCTGGGGAAGGAAGCATTGGCGTTTGATTTAGCTGATTTTCTAAAAAAACATAGACACGATGCCGATATAAAAGTTCGCGGTACGTTGGTAAAAGATGCAGAAGTAGTTCGCTTGTCTTTTAATAGTGCTGACTGGGACGGACAATGTTACGATTTTTGTGAAAAAACCGTTAGTGTAGATAAGATGCCATTATTGGGTGTTGCTACAGTTCCTTCTGAAGGAGAAATTGCTGGTGTAATCGTACAGCGTGTAATTGACGAATCTTCTGCAACGGAAGCAGGTATTTTGCCTGGAGATATTTTGACAAATATTGAGGGAGAAACCGTTTACTCTGGTTGTGACCTTAGTACGGTTGTCAATTCGTATGAAACAGGTGATGCACTGGATGTGTCCGTTGTTCGTAACGGACGAAATGTAGAAATTCCGGTGATCTTAGGGTATAAAATAAAGAAAAGTGTAGTGTGGACGAATTGCTGTAAAGCGACTCCATCTACTGAAATTGCTGCAACTGTAGCGACTGCAGATTTATCATTAGGTGCATTGGAAGTATATCCGAATCCTACGACTGGAGTTGCTCAGGTCAGATATCAATCTGAAGTCAACGGTGATTTTTCTTTAAAGGTAACGGACGTTACGGGAAGAATTTTATACGAAAATCAAGCAGCAGCGTTTAGCGGCTATTTTGATGAAGCGGTAGATTTGGCGGGACAAGCAGCAGGTATTTACTTCTTGCAAATTCTTCATGAAGGGGAGACCCGTACGGAGAAGATTATTTTGCAGGGAGAAAAATAAAGAAGACTTTTGGTTATCAGCAGTTAGCATTCTTCTAATGTAAAAGCCAACACGTCGTTACGACGTGTTGGCTTTTATGGTCGAGTGAAGCCAACAAACTAATGGTCAACAGCTAATAGCTGAACCAGTCGCTCCAATCTACCTACGGCAGATAGGTTTGTCTCGTACTTAGGCTTATAACCGGTCACCATTTACTACAATTCTTTCTGTATAGCTTTTATTAGCTTGAGCAATTGTAATAAAGTAGAATCCAGCTGGATAGCCGGATAAGTTAATCTGGTCATTATAAGTGCCAGAAAAATCCTTTAACTGTTCGGTCATCAAAACGCAGCCTTGCCCGTCGGTCAATCGTACAGTAGTTGGAATGGCTTCTCCTTTGAACTGTAAAGTTAACCGACCCAATGTTGGGTTAGGAAATGCGGAGATAGATTCTAGTTTTAGTGTAGAAGGTGCAGTAGCAGGAAGTGTAGAAGGAGAAGCGTTGATATTCTCTTTCTCCACAGGAGTCTCTACAACAGGTTGTTCTGTTCCACAAGGTTTAAATTGTGCTTCCACTTCATATTCTTCACCATCACGCAGATAGCCAATGGTAAAATAATCACCTGCTTTATGCAAGTCTCTTAGTCTTATAATTTCCGTCTGCGTTGTTACAGGTGTCCCATCAATAGACAGGATACGATCTCCCTTTTGAAGTGCTACCCTAGAAGCAGGCGTATCCTCCACCACTCGGTGAACAGGCACGCCATTTTCTCCACGTGTACTCAGCGTTATGCCAATGAAAGGCTTACAAGGGTCTACTTTGTGATAACTGCGATCATCAGGACGGACATGCTTATAAGCATAAGATTTTCGCTTAGCAGGGATGTGAGCCTGAAGGGTCATTTCTGATTGAAAATATTCCGTTCCACGTTGATAATCTACTTTTGCTATATCATCAATTTTGAGATCGCGCATAGCTGTTTTAAGTGCGTTATAATCATTGGTGCGTACTCCATTGATGGAAAGAATAATATCACCAGCTTTTAGTCCGGTTTTTTCGGCTGCTCCGCCTTCCACTATTGACTGGATTTCGATGCCTTCTTTGAGATCTGCATTGGTGTTGAGGTAGACACCAAGTTTTCCTTTATTACTAGAACCGACAATAGTTCTGACATTGGATTTGTTGGAAGAAGATTTTGGTTTACAACCCAGTCCTTTCATAAAACGGTCCTGAATCGCAAAGGTATTGACAAACTGATCCACGTCTTCGTCGGTAATTTCAATATCGATATCTACATTTTCCATTCCGTCTGTCATTTCGTTAACAAACTCGTTGATGTTGACATCTGATCCATCGGTCATTTCTTTGATAATCTTTTCGGTAACGGCTACGCCATCTTTGTCAATGTATTTTTTGATGATGGTTATTTTTTTACCATCAGTTTCTACATTGATTGATTGCTGGGCCTGTAGATGCATACCCGTACAGAGGAGCATGAGGGCCAGAAAGGAGAATAAGTTGAGTCTGGATGCTTTCATATTTTTTTATTTATGATGAATAATATTTTTTACTAATATAAGTATAATTTACGATGATCGCAATTTAATTGCTGCTACGCTTGATTTTAATTTTGCTATTGTTAGAAATGGGGTGACCAGAAATTTCCTTGTATAGTGTTTTATATTTTTGGTGCGTCGCATCAGATTGTTTCTTACCGTTGACCTTAAATTGTTTGCCGGATAGTTCCAACTTATAATTTTCACGATCCTGGATCAGTCCATCTTCGAGTAATTGTGCTTCGAGTGCTTCATTAATATCGTTGTCAAAACGACCTACATTATTAACCGAAACATGATTTAAATTGCCTGCTCGCTCGTGTTCTTCCTCCGCTTGAGCCCTTCTTTCTTCGGCTATTTGTTCGTGTCGTTCGCGCATTTCTTCGTGTTTAGCTTCCATCGCTTCTCGTTTTTCGGCCATTATTTGGTGATGTTCTTCCATCTTTTTGTGGTGCTTCTCCATCTGTTTTTCATGCTGTTTCATTTGTTCTTGACGCACCTCGATTTGCTTATTGTTTTTATATATCTTAACCTGGCGTGTTTGAATTTCTCCATCTACCTCTACTTCCATCTCTATTTCTTCTATCTCTATTTCTGCTGCTTCTTCCCCTCTCACGATTTCCTCATCGTCAGTAGTAAAGACTACTCTTGTTGTTCCTTCTATGTTGTGTACGCTTACTTCAGGGGCATCAGGAGGTGTGGGTGCTTCTGGTGGTGATCCCGGGGGAACAGATGGTACCGGAGGAACAGGTGGTGCTGGAGGAACAGGTGGTGCTGGAGGAGGAGATGGAACATTATCTAATTCAAATACCATATCCGTAATCAAATCCTTATAGTCATTATATTCCTCTGCGGGAATTACTGCTCCGTCAATGACTAGTTCATCGACTTTGCCATCTTCTACGGTCAATTCTACTGCTCGACCATTTTCAGTTTTGATTATTCGTTGTCGTTCTTTTCTGATTTGAGGGACCGTATCTAGCTGGATTGAAAGTGGAATTTCCAATGTAGGACGGGTTGACATCTGTACAGTCACCACTGGATGTGCTAGTGTTTTTATCGTGGTCGTCAAGGTGCGATGTGCATTGACACGGTCGAGTGGGGTAGTAGCTCCTACGGATAGGAGGGTAATGGTCATCATCAGAAAACCAGTCGCTATTAATTTTTCCATAACATTAGATTTATTTTGTGGTTGATTTAAAATGCGTCGAACGCGATGTAACAATTGTGGTTTTTTGCCACTAAAAGAAAGTGTCAAGCTAGGAAGGTTTGTGGTACGGTGTACCTCTTCTAGTTTATAAAGTGCGCGGGCGTAGTTAAGTGGATTTTTGCAAAGCTTGAGCGCGTAATCATCGCAGGAATTTTCTCGCTCCGTTCGGATCGTAGCAGCCATGAGCCATACGCCGGGATGATAATAAAAAAGTGTTTCCACGCCGGTGAAAAATAGATTGATTAAAAAATCCTGGCGGATAATATGTGCCAGCTCGTGTGCAAGAATAGCTTCTACCTCTTCTTCCGTTAGCATGTTGACCGTGCCAAGCGGAATAAGAATAAGTGGTTTTAGATGTCCCAACATTAAGGGCGCTTTTACAAGACCAGATTCCAATAACTGAACGGTACGCCGTAACGGTACACGCTTGGAGAGTTCCTGAAATTTTCGCTGCCATACTTCATTAACGGGAAAAGTTTCTCGTCGTCGTAATTCTCGTAGACGAAATAATCCACCTCCCAGTCGCAGTAAAAAGAATACAAAACCAAGGAACCAAATATTGACAATCAAAGAAAGGTGTTCATTAAAATAAGTAGCCAGTGTTTCTAAAATATTTTGAGAAAAGGAAGGTTCAGCACCCGCTATGCTCAAGGCGTGAATACCTGATTCACTGCTAATTGCAATTACCATTTGTTCCGTTTCATGGTTTACTCCTAAATAAAAAATAAACGTAGCGACTGCCATAACAAAGGTCATAAATAATGCACCACAAGCTACCTCATATCGGAGTTTTGCGGATCGCTTTTCCAATGCCATTATTGCCAATGCCAGTAAAACCGCCATCAATGTACCTTGCCACAGCGAATGGATCATAGTCCAGCCGAGGGCATAGAGAAAAGGGTCAGAAAGATATTGAGTCAAGAGATCCATATATTATTACGTTGAATAGCTTTTTAAAATGTAATTAGTGTAAACCCAATTATGTCCAAGCACTTGGACTAAAATAACAGCAGCACTATTTTTTCTCAATCTGTTCAATCAATGCTTTTATTTCCGCTAGTTCTGTTTCTGAGGTTTCGTGATTACCGAGGGCTTGCATGACTAAATTCATCGCGGAACCTCGAAAAGTAGCATCTACAAATTTTTTCAACAAGGCTTTTTGCGTATCTGTTTGCTTGGCTTCTGCCTTATAAATATGAGTACGACTTTCCGTATTTCGACTCAGCAGTTTTTTATCTGCTGCCATAATCTGCATCAGCTTAAGGGTTGTCGTATATCCGATTTCCTTTTTTTGTTGATCATTCAATTTGTCATTGACAAAGCGAACGGTATTCGGACCATGTTCCCACAGAATGTGTAGAATCTCCAATTCAGACTCTGTAGGTTGGGGCAATTTGGGATGATTATTCATGTAAAATAAGGCTTGTATTTCTTAATACGAATGATTTCGTAATACAAGTATATACGAAACATTTCGTAAATGCAAATTCCTTTGTTTATTTCTTGAAAAAAAGCTAAACTTTAACATTCCTTAGTGAAAAAGTATTAATCAAAAGGACGAGTAGGATGGCTCAACTTATTTTTAATTTTTACTTATCAGTGTGCTATGGATCAATAAAAAATAACTTATAACATTTGGCTGCTTCCTTTGATCCTATGATAAAAGAGGTAATTTTGTGTTATGAATGTCAGCAGCCTTTTTAGTTTTGGGATATTAATTTTTCTGATATTGGGGAATACACCATTATCTGCTCAGAAAGACAAGCCAAAAACGATAAGGTTGCCTGAGGAGTTGATAGAAGTTTCTGGGGCCTATTTTGCCACGCCGGATAGCCTGTGGTGGCACAATGATGGCGGACATATACCAGCGCTGATATGTACCAATTTGAAAGGAGAACAGATCGACAAAATTCCGTTACCAGCATTACAGAATATGGATTGGGAGGATTTGACGGCAGATGATCGGGGGCATATCTATATCGGTGATTTTGGTAATAACCTGAATAAGCGGCAGGATTTAAAAATCTACATTTATCGATGGGCGGACGGTCAGATAGATTCGATTACTTTTCGGTATGCAGAGCAAAATGCTTTTCCGCCTTTACTGAAGGATCAGGGATTTGATATGGAAGCATTCTTTTATCATCAAGGGAACCTTCATCTTTTTTCCAAACACAAAGTAAAACATACCAATTACCTCACCCGTCATTATCAAATACCTGCTCAACCAGGAGATTATACGGTTCGGGCAATTGATAGTTTGATCCTTAAAAAAAGAGTGATTACTGGTGCGGCGATTAGTCCTGATGGAAAGACCGTAGCGATGACTGGATATAACTATGGTCGATTTTTGGGCTTCTTTCCGTGGGTAAAAAACAATGTTTTTTTATTTAAAGATTTTAAAAACAATGAGTTCTTAAAAGGATCAATGCGTAAAAGAAAAGCGCCGGGATGTATATTCCCCAAACAATATGAAGCCCTTGATTTTTTGGATAATAGTACCCTTTACATTGCTACAGAACGAATTAAATTTTTTAAACAAAAGGCAAAGCGAATGCGATTAAGGTAGGTGATTTTATCGATAGAGTAAACAAATGCATTTTTTTAAAAATCATAACATTTCACGCCTTTACCCTTCCCTCCACTAAATTCCCAAGGTCCGGTTCTAAACGGATTTATTTTTATACCAAAATAAATATCAGTTCCTGTAAATGTAGATTTACCAATCCAACTCCCAAGATTCTCCGTGCCGATTACAAAGAACGCCAAGCGGGCTGAAAATCCTAGTCGCAGTTTTTGGTAATTGCGTAAAACGAGAGATAATGAACCGGATAACCAACGATTTTCGTAGCGCGAAGAAACGGCAAAGAGATTATCTCTACCGATGGTTTGTGGATTAAATTTTAACCGTTGCATCCAGATTGCATTGACAAAAAAGCCAGAATAAAATTGATAATCTGCTTGAAGACTTAAGGCCGTCGGCAGTCCGATGGCAAATGAATTGCCGACCTGCGAAGCAAAAGAATCTCGTAGCGTATATTCACTAAGTAATTCAACATACTCTGACAAATCATCTCTCCCATTAAAATCATTGAGCGGCAAAATACCGAGTAGGGTATCTTGGGGTTGCACAATTTGGTGTAGTTGTGCATTAGTATTAAAATTAACTTTTCCGAGATCCAAAATACTGACACCAAACTTCCATTGATATGGATCTTCGTCTCCTTCTATTGTCATAATTGCTCCGATGTCTACCCCGATTCCTTTTCCATTTTGACCGACACTAGGATCAACTGCGGTATTTGTATTGGCATCTGTAAAGCCAAAGTCTAAAATTGCGTTATTGAGTACGAGGGTATCATCTGGAAATTGAGTGATCTGAAGTGTTTGAGGGGAAGATACAAATCCAGCCTCCAGTCCGATCAGATATTTAGCTGTAATCCCAATACCCAATCTTCCCTGATACGTAGGAATAGAAGCCGCATAATTTAGACCTACTTCTCCCCAGACCATTCCTGCGGCGTTGATTGGCTCAATATCAATCGGTTCCCTAAAAGGGATACGATCAATATAGTAGAAAGCAGCCTTAAAAGGGATGCGGTGTGTTGAACCCATGCCGCGTAAACCGGTAATCAGGCTAAAAGAATGACCATTATTTATTTTTATAGAAAGAGATGGGCCGAGAGCGTGAAAAGAAGCGGAAGCATATTTTCTTTTTTCATTATCAAAATAATCATATACCAGCCACGAATCTTCTGTTGGAATATCTATATCAGAGTAAACCCCATTTAAAATATTACTAGGGTCACGACTATTTTTCATAATATGAAAAAGGTGCGTATTCCGAATATGGCCATAATTATTTTCGGCGAAGAAACCAGCACTAAATAAGTTTATATCGAAGCGATAGGGAGAAGTGAGATTAGCAGCAGGGTTGAGTAATATTCCATTTACACCAGCAAAATTCTCGGTTCGGAGTCCTAAGTGTTCTTGTGCACTCAGCATATTTAGCCCAGCGAGTAAAAAGAAGAGGTTATACAACAAAAATCTAATGTTCATTAATTATTTAGCTTTGCGAGATATTCTAATAGCTTAGGTACGTAAATTATTGTGCCAATGATAGCTGCATTTATTGCAGTGAGCAAAACTCCGGCTGCTGCTACGTCCTTGGTTTTTCCAGCCAGGGGGTTAAAATCGGGTGAAACCAGATCGGTAAGATACTCTAATGCGGTGTTAAATGCTTCTGCACTAATCACCATTGTAATAGAAATAAGCACCAAACACCATTCGGTAGTGGAAATGGCCAACAACCATCCCAGTCCAATAGCAAATAGGGTGGCGACACCGTGGATGCGGGCATTAGGCTGAGAGCGAAAAAGATCCGCCAGCCCTTTAAAAGCATACCCAAAACTCTTGATTCTGTTTTTCAGGAAAGACATGCAGTTCCTTTAGGAAGTGAAAGCGAACCGTTATTTAATCAACATCCTTTACTGTACACTATTTACATTAAATTGATAGGCACCCTGGATACCAATATGTTCTGCTGATTTATTATTAATGGATGTAAAATTGATACAATTTAACTGACCAGAATGTAAAATATAATCTACTGGATTCTCAAATAACTGATCAACCACCAATTTTGCTGTTCGACGGCTATCGTGCAAGCCAGCAGCATGCTTTAAGTCCTGTATTTCTCTACACCAAGGTGGTGCATAAAAGTCTCCTATCGTTATTACAGGAAGATTGACATCGTTGATATACTTGGCAATTACTTCCAGATGATTTTGCATGTGCGTGTGTGCCGTCTTATATAATGGAGGGGTTGTATGTGCTGCGATGAAGTGAAAAGCATCATTGCTATAATCACAAGTTATAGTGCCTGCAAGATTTGGAATACCTTCATAGTAGAAAGTATCCAGATGCGTGATAGGTTTTTTTGAAAAGATAGCAATTCCAAAGGGGTCCATGCGTACAATAGCAGAAGAATACTTATAAGTTGCTCCTAGTCTTTCTTCCAGCACTGGTAACCAATCTGGTGTAAGTTCCTGCACAGAAATTAAATCTGCACCAGAATTTATAATTTTAGAAACGATTTCCTCTTGATCGTTGCTGGAAGCAGAGAGGTTGAAATGACCTATATTAATAATTTCTTGACTTGTAATAGTTGGCGTATTCATTTCTGCGTTGGTGGAATATTTCAAAAACATACATAATCCTGCACAACAAGCAAAACTGGTAAAAGTCAACCAAGGTTGCTTAAAGTAAAGAAAAATGAGTCCACTCACCAGATATCCAAGCATAATCTGAATAGCAAAAGTGCTTCCCATCTTAAACAAATAGTAATTAGGCGTAAATACGCAGAGCAAGGCACCTACTATAATCATAGCAGATACTCCCAACTGAATATACCGATAACTTAATATTTTAGTAACCATACCGTGTCAAAGATATTAAATTTTTCGTTAATAAGTTAAAGACTGTATATAGGGGTTTGTGAACAGTTTTTGGGAGGGTAGAATTGCAAGTTTTATGAGGGCTCAATATGGATAGTAGATAAATATCCAAAAAATTTATAAATAACGTTGTCCAAAATTACGCATTATTATATTAGTGCAAAAGGGGCGATCCGAAATATATTGATGACGGAAAGGTAAATTATTGATTTATGCCTGAAATAAACAGTAAAATCGTAGGAAAATACGCTTATTCCAGTCTTCCTGCTACTACAATAGTTGCTTTATCCTGCTGCACGGTACCGTTGGGGTGTGTAAATTCAGCGACCAGTACATAAATGCCCAATCTTGCTTTCTCTTCATCGTCCGTGCTTCCATCCCATTTGAGCGTGCCTTCTGCAGCTAAGATAGTTTGTCGATTGAGCTGTTTTACCAGTCGTCCCCGGGCGTCGTAGATGCGGATATTGGCTAAAAAACCAGAGATAGGCGTAGTATAAGCAATCGTCAGCGCATCCTGAAATCCGTCTCCATCAGGAGAAAGGGTCGTTTCCGAGAGGGAAATAAATTGTCCTCCTTCAGGAATACTGGTACGATCAGAAAACTGAGAATTTTGGTAGGTAGGGGTGGCAAACCCCACTGTAGCTGCTGCTGAATGCCAATTACCAATATTTTGCGTCGAAGCATTTTGATTTACTCTTTCGAGAGAAACGCCATTTCGGTCGTCCAGCAGGGCATTGTGAAATTCACGCGTATACGCTAGTTCGTCTACAACAACTGACCCTAAAGTTAACAGCACTACCTGATCTTCTTGATCGTCATAAGAGGGAACAGCCGCTTGTACAAGTGCATTGGGATTTTCTACCGTATAGCGCTCCAGAATATCTTCTGGTTTTGGTGTCAATACCAAATAGTCTCCTGGAAAAATCAAACAAGGCGTTTCTACTACCACGTCAAAACCGATAGAGTCCAGCCCTAATCGTTTGGCCAGAAAAAGATCGGCTACGTCCATCACTTTTTCCGAAGGGTTATATAACTCTATAAAACGACTACCTGAAGTGTAAGGGTTATGAAGTATTTCATTTAAAACTAAATCTCCAGCTTCGATATTTTCTGAAAAAGCGAACCGTCCACTAAGCTCCGTCGCTGCTGTATTATTGCGACAATCCGCCATATTCATGTTGATTTTTAAATCATAAATAATACCCGGCTCTATTGCTGTATTTAGTTGAAGCTGCACTTCATTAAATAATGGGGCAGTCAGGCGAGCAGCCGAAACGGTTACTGAAGAAGGCGTAATTGTATAATTATTCAAATCCAACGCATCCATCGGATTCAGTGCTTCGTCAAAACTCAGCACAACGGTATTCGCTGCTATTCGATCCATGTATACCTTCGTAAGCATGGGGCCCGTCTCATCTACGTTGTCTTGATTTAAAATATTATTTACAGTTCCGGGCGTTCCGCCTACGTCAGCAAAAGAACTACTCCAGCCAGTCCGATCATTGTTACAGAGTTGATCTGGATTGATCCGTTCGAGGGAATAACCGCCGTCATCCCGTCCATCAAAATACCAGTCGTCATCATAGGCTACTGCATCAATTGTATTACCCAAATGGTCGGTTAAAACCAATGTTTCTCCACTATTTGAGAGGGCAAAATTGCTCAATTCAATCACTTCGCCAAAAGCATTAAAATTATTAAAATCAGACTTTTGTAGAATTACATATCCGCCCGGTCGTAAAACAAAAAACGGAAAAGAAGACGGCGTAGAACTTCCTTCATCGAGTGAATAGTTCAGTAAGTTAATAGCTTTGCTACTTCGATTAAATAGCTCTACATATTCTAGTTCGGGTAACCCGTGGGAAGGTGTGGGGTCTCCATAAATTTCGTTGATAATAATATCATATCGTTCGGCAGTTTCAGTAATGAAAAATGTAAAATCTGCTGTATTGTTGTTGTCAATTGAGTTTCCTACACAATCACTCACATTTGTAACGGTAACCGTAGCATCTTGTTGGTCTATAGTTGGCGTGCTAAAAGTTAAATTTACCCTACTTCGGCCAGCTTGTATAGTTGCAGAGACAGGCGTAAGGTTACCTGGGGTAACACGGTAACTTGCTGGATTTTCTACACTCACTTCTGACATCGTTTCACTAAACAAAACAGTCAACTCCATATTAGAAACTGGGGTAGCCGAGACTACTGTGGGAGGAGTGGTGTCTGGCGTGTCATCTAACACCGAATTTACCCGTCCAGGAGTGCCACCATCAGAATCATTTGAAGCGATCCAATTTTCAGATCCTAAACAAAATAAATTCGGATTAATTAATTCCAGTGTCCAACCACCCATTGCTTTTTCCGCGTCACGATACCATTCATCAAAATAGCGAACTGTATGAATCAGAATATCATTTTCATTGAATAAACTAATTCTATCTTCACTGTTATTAAAAGCAGGTAGATCATCCACTCCAATCACCTCCCCAAAACCCGTAAAAGCGGCTACATCTTCCGCATCACAAACAATCACATAAGCACCCGGTGCGAGTACAAATGAGGGGAACGGATCTGCATTACTACTGGCATCCGCAATCGTGAAATTTTCTAAATTGATAAATTGAGTACTGCGATTATGTAGTTCCACAAATTCAAATCCAGGTAGTCCAATGATAGGAGCTGGATCAGCCATAATTTCATTGATTAAAATATCATTGGGTTGTGCTACTACTGTTTCTACAAATAAAAAACTATCTGATTGAGCGGTGGCTATATTCCCTTCTACATCACTGATCCCGTTAGCGATAAGGGTATACGTCGTTCCACTGGTGAGCGGTTGTAGTGTCAAAATGATAAGAGAGGGATCTGCATTATCCAGTGTTGCGTTAGTAATTGTTGCAGCAGGTGTTATATTATAGTTACCTAAATTTTCGACGGAAGTCGGGTCGAGT
>Ga0114957_1003439_pt1 | contig 14256 bp, 16 predicted proteins | sample BantaG_FD_87175 | JGI IMG/M metagenome (GOLD analysis project Ga0114957, IMG submission 87175) | Marine algal microbial communities from Bantry Bay, Ireland - BantryBay_4 metaG | ecosystem: Host-associated > Algae > Red algae > Unclassified | place: Bantry Bay, Ireland | collected 2014-11-21 | reverse complement strand
GGGGGGGGGGGGGGGGGGGGGGGGGGGGGGGGGGGGGGGGGGGGGGGGGGGGGGACAGGGGCTGCTGTGGCGGCGAGATGCGGATTGTTGACGGCCTCCGGCCGTCGACCGCTGAATATCACCCTCGGATTCGGCACATATTCTTGCTCGCAATCCACAACCGCTTTCCAAATCCAAGCTAAGGAAGTCTGCAATCCAAGTTCTGCAGTTGTTTAGGGACGTGAACTGGCACACTTGCTTTGATCTCACATCACACAGAGGCGGAATTCCCTGCGCAGCCCCTCAACCTCGAATCCGTGTCCAACCGATAAGATCAACCTCTGCTGCTCTCTGGCACAAAGCGAGCCGGTGCCTAACCCAATTGGTAGGTGGCCCGGCCCATCCAGCACTGTCTGGCGGCACGTGCTTCTGACGCGTCGCGCGCGTCTCGTCCCATTCTGAAAACCGTGGGAACCAGAGTCGAGAAGGCGAGGTTGAAGAGCTGCGCCGGCCTTACATCCCCCCCTGAGCGTATAAGATGTTGTGTACTTTGTTGACTGTCCCTTGTGAAGAGTAACCCGATCAAGGCCTACCATTGGCATACGCACGATGGGTCTCAGAAAGAGTTCACAGTCAACTCTACTGGCCATTAACAAGCCGAGACCGATGCAGTAATCAATGCAAGAGGTATCGGCAGTGACCTAATGTTCCCACCACGTGTGAGAGCGCCATTGACTCCCCCGCCATGGGTGCAATACTGGAGAGAAGCCCATCCATTTGGTACCTTTGCTGGCCTTGGCCGGGCTTTCATGGTCGCGGCATTCTGGAAAGACGTTTCTCTGCTATCGCGCCCAGTCGCACGACTGCGGTGTTCTGTCTGGAATCTATCATCTCGAGCTTGTGTCGCCGATGGTTCCCTGATGTTTTCGTAGGTCCGTGTACGTTGACTCTTTCAATGGAAAACTTTAGACTTGTCACATGTGCCGGTCACTGCTAATGCCGCCGATGTGCCGGATGATTTGAGGAAGGACCGTAGGCGTATGAAAAAAGAGTTCTTCCAGCTGTTCCAGACATATTTTGAGCATGAGAAGCTACAGAACTGGTCTCTGCAGCATGGGTACTCAGGTAAAAGAAAATCAGGCTCTGGAAGGGTCTCGTAGAGCTGATAAATACCTGGATGCTTCTCTATCCCTCCAGACTCTTCCCGATTTCTCACTCTCTGCCAATCCGGAACGGGCTCTGACCAATTTCTGATGCAGACACCAAATTGTCTGATCTGGCTTCTCATCAAAATGCACTTTTTCTCGGCCGACTGCGAGCGTCACCGACCATTCCATCACCACCGCCCATGTCAACCAACGGCCCAATAGGTAGTCCAAACATCCCCACAGCACTAATGAGACGCATTCTGTCGCTAGGCCATGTCGAGTTGGCGGCTACAGGGTCACCAGCGGGCACTTTATTTCACAATATTTGTTCAGTGCGAGGGCAGGGTGCAACAAAATCCTCTATCTCACCAGCCTGTAGTCGTCGCCGCCTGAGGCCCGTAAGCAGCACATTTCGCAGTTCCGCGGGGCCTGCAGAACGGGTGTGCATTATGTGCGAAAGAACATGTGGGCCTCCGACAGACCGTTACTGTATTTTCGAGACATGCGAGCAAAGTATATTTTCAGTGCGATTAAATTGATAATCAGTACTGGCGGGCACCTTCGTGGTGGCCACCTTCTTCACAGCAACTCGCACCGCGATATACCCTCCCTTTTGGCAGACTACGGCTGCGGCGCCCTTCACTATCGCGTCTACGGCCATATCTGGCGGGCGTGGGCTTTTAGTTTCTCCATCCCATGTTGTAAACGCCCTTTCATCTCTTGAGGACGTACAGGCCCGCTATGGCTGTTGTTTTTCCCGCGCCATGCGCATGCCGGCGGACGCCGTTGTCGACCTGGTTGACGTTTTGCGCCCGCGTCTTTCGCGTCGCGGACTGTCTCCTGAGTGCCGTACAGCTCTGGCCTTGCGGTACTGAGGTGGCTGTAGCTACGTGGACATCTGTGTAGTAATTGGCGTGCACCCCGCCACGCTGTACCGGTTTTCGTGAGAGGTGATTGACGCCATCAATACAACCCCTTCCCTGGACGTAGACGTCCAGCTGAGCTGCCATCAACGCCGCCTGGATTATGCAGGAGGCTTCCAACGGCACCGCTGATCGCCCTTTGGCAACGTGGTTGGCGCATTGGACGGCGTGGCGGTTGGCCAGGAGCAGCCTCTGGCTGCAGACGTGCAGTATGTGGCAGATTAATACAGTCGGAAGGGCTTCTTCGCATTAAACACACAAGCAGTATGTGCCGCGGATTACAAGATTCGATGGATGAGCTGTATGAGCCCGGGCGCCTGCCATGACTCGACGGCTTTTGCCAGGACGCGCCTCGGGCAAATTTTACTAGACTCGACACACGAGCTCACAGCGGCCTTGATTAACACCGGCTCCTGTCTTCTGGCCGACGAGGCCTATGCGGCAAGCGAGTTTTTGGCTGTGCCGTGGCCGGGCTCTGGGCTGGGGGACCAGTGGAAGGTTTCTTACAATTTCTACCAGTCCTCTAGTCGTATCCACATTGAACCAGCTTTTCGGATGCTCTCGTGGCGTTGGAATGTATTTTGGCGCCCATTGCGTGTTACTTTTGCGAAGAGACCGAGTTTGGTGCGGGCGTGTTTTCGCTGGCACAACTTTTGCCGCGGGCATGCCACCGCGCGCGAATGTGTTCTTTCGCGGTGGGGGACGGACTCAGTGGGGTGTGGCCCACCGCCTGCTACAACCGATACCGTGGGACCCAACCAGCGCGGGCGGCGCCGGGACTGCGAGCGCTTCAGCCTTAGGGTCAGGATGACCCGCAGAGTGGAGGAGAGAGGTTTGTTGCATCCTGGAATGGGGAGCATGTTTTGAATCAGTGAGCACTACGAACAATCTCTCGCCTTACGCTATCACAACGCGGTACAAGACAGTCACACACACTATTGTCAAAAGGAAACTCTCAGACTCATCATCTCGAGTGCCGTCTCCACCCCCACCCTCACTCCCACCGGCAGCGGCTGTAAAGCCCACGCTGCTCCCACCGTGGCCAATACTTGTGGGTACGTCCTTCTCAGCCGCGGGAAACAAGATGCGGTCCAACTTCCGCTCAACAGCTTCAATACATCTTGGATGGACATCGGCAGCCTTTAAGTTCTTCAGCGTCTCCGACAGGATGGCCAGCTTGCCGACACTCGTCTGCTTCACGATGGCGTCCGCCATCGTCGTGGAATTTGCGGTAAGGGTTGCGAATGTGCCGCTGTCATCCACCCGTTAACGCTTGCCACGGTTGGTGGACAGCGCACGAGTGCCCTGCCCAACCTGGCGCGGAAGATCACCTTCAACCCCAGCGCTGCCGATATCTGGACTCGCCAACTTCAGCACCACGTCATTGACCATGAACAGATGGGAACAATAATCCAGAAGTGCGTCACAACGTGAAAAAGACCCTCAAAGGGTGACGTTGTTTTGACCTGAGCTTGAGTACGTCTTGTAAATAGGCCAGAAAGACGAAGTAAGGTGACCCACCGTCCAGAATATCAGGTGCTGTAGCCACAAGAGCAGTAGAGTGCGGTGTACAATACTCATGTTAGATGTGTCCTCAGCCTCTGCCATCGAGTTCGCTCCACAACAATCAGTATCGACATAAGATAAGAAAACGTGCTCAAGCGTACCTCTAACCAGTTGGCCTTTAACGTCTTGCTGGTGCGAACATGAGCATGCGAGTTGGGATTGACGCCCCCATCGGTACACTCTGTAGGCACATCGAACAAGTCGGAGCTGTTGAACACAGGGGCCACGATAACCACCCAAACAGCCCTGCTGTTGCCGTGACATCACTCCGCGTGACGTCACGACCCCAGCAGCCACCTCTGGCTGACACAGAATGTGGGCGAGACGCACCCTCTCGTGCTTCGTAAAGTTGGGAGCCCGACCAGCCGACGACCCCGAGCTACTCGGGAGCGGGCAGCCCGCGCCGACGGGCCCCGAGTCGTCGGGGAAAGCGGCATCAGGTGCCACCGTCAATCTTGAAAAGGGGCGTGGCGCACCCGCACCCAACGAGAGGTTCGACGATGCATCCTCCTTTTCACCAGCAGGCGCCGTTCAGCCAGCTTGATCGCCGGCCTCAGCGGGCGTGCCGCCGAGAGCAGCACGGTGGATCTCCCGGTTGGCCCCCAGGCCCGACCAGTCGTCCCCTGCCACAGCCGACGATGGGGCCAGAGCGTGGCTGTTGCGAGGCAGCCACGACTCCGAAGTACCCGGGGTCGGCAATGACCCCGGAACGGAGAACAAATCGTCGGCACGGCCACCCAAAGCCACCCCGTGTGCCCGGCACCGCTCAACCTACGCCGGTTTGAACCCGTTCGACGGAAAGCCTCATTCTTTCCGCAGCGATCGCGGCCGTTCAACGGTATTACGAGAAGCCATGGGTGGTTGGTAAGCAGGGGAAAGGGATGTGGTTGTCGGTGGGGGAAAACACGAGAATGCGTTCGGGGTGACGAGGAGAAGAGAGTGGTTCGCGAGACGGGCTGGTGCAGTCAACGCCGGTGACGCGGACAGAAATGGCGCGTGCATGTACACAAATTGGTCGTCACCGAAAGCATTTATGATATACAACTCTTGCTCATTCGCTAGAACTACGTGCAGCGAGGTGCAGCGTGGTGCATCCCGGTGTTCTCAACATAGGTGGCGCGGCCGCGTACGTTGACAAATCGGGGATGCACCGGGCTGCAGCGCAGCCCGCGGCGACCGTCACGAGCCAGTAGGAGCTTCAAATCGCGGGTTCCGTCTTCTTTGAAAGCGTTCTGCGAAAGAGCCTGAGATCGTGTCATAAATCATCTGACGGAAGAGGTTCCAGGATGCGTCCGAGGCGAGCGTGCACGCTTTTGACATTGCTGAGGTCTGCGGGCGCCAGTACAGGGCGTGCCTATGCGCCTTTGTGCGGGAAGTCGACCGCAAGTCAAGGTGGCTCAGCGTGACAGCGTCTCATTGAATGTTATGGAGCAGCGTGCTCGTTTATGAGTATTGCATCGCGATTCGCGTCGCGCCCCAAATGCAATCCCCCAGCAGGAGCCCAAATGTGAGGAGTAGGGCACCAGCAGTCCCAATTTTAATTGTCGACAAAATCGATCGTGTATATCGTTGGCGTCTGTGGCGCGAAGCGACTGGTTCTAAGTTTTGCGCCGACCGAACGGAGCCACGCTTTTAAGCCACTTCTTTTCAGCCGTCGTCCAACGGAGGTTCACGAAGTGATCGATGTGGATGGCAATCGGACGTAAGTATGGTCTCTACGGCTCAGCGTGGGAAGTTGATGCAGGTGATTGGGAACTGCGAGCATCCTTGTCCGAATTGACTCCCCTCGAGGCCAAGAGACGCCAATGTCGTGCGAAGCGTGTGCAGAGCTAACAACTGCATGCATTTGTTTCGCTCTTTAGTTCACTCCCCCCCGTCCTGTTCGCCATCATGCATTTTCTTCTTGTTCAGGGCTACAAGGGCTACAGCGGAAAATACCATGGTGGCAATCAAAGGGCCAGTCTGGGCCTACCAGTGCGCCACATGCAGTGGCCTTTCTGCTCAAGCTCAAGGAGGGCACAAACTGGGCTGAGTGGCGAGCAGAAGCTTTGAAGGATCCACTTGGAACCCGTCGCCATCGTGTGGCTCAGTTTTTTGCCCTCCGATGTAGATAGGGAAGCTGCGATACTTGTTCGTCAAGGCTATGCAGATCAGCCAAGCGCGTGGCCGTTGATCATGAGGCATCCGGTGATAATGACCGCTTCCTTCCCCAAGATTCTGTTCCTCTTTCCTTCAAGAGAACTCGTCTGCCACTGTCGGCACCCATCGCACGCCTCTTCCTCTCCCCCCTTTTCATTTTGGATGCTGCTTATCCTCCCTCTCCAACTTTTGCGATGCCCGCAGTCAACCTCGCCGAGGAATTCCTCTGCACGTCGTGCGCCTCGGCAGGTCTTGAGGTATATCGCGCACGACAGGGGGGGAAGGCAGCGCTGCGGGCAGTCTCTGTGACTGACGCACGCACCCGCCAGCGGGAGATGCAGATGCAAACGACTGCTCGCCACCTTCACCCCACCCCGACTCTTGACGTTCATGCTGCCCCCCCCCTCACCTCACCAGTGTTTCTGGGTGACGAGGTTCCAAGCTGTCAGGCGTCCCTCGATTAATTATTCTCGGACGGCGTCGAGCGCTCGCCGAATGGGCCCATGCTGATGCGGATTGCGCCTGCCATTCTCGTGAGGCGCAACAAAGAACGCATCCACCTGCAGCACGGAAGCGGGCGGTTTCATGTGTATTTGCGTCAGCTCTCGCATCGGAAGGTTTGGTGAGAAAGAGCCAGTGGAACAAGCGCAAGGCGGCCGTGAGGCCACAGCTAGTTACTGCTGGCACCATGTGTGGGGCGGGTGACGCATTTTCCGGCTCTGCGGGCCGGCTGCGGAAGGAGATCACACTGTCAGTGCGGGAGCAGGTCGGGGTGGTCTTTGAGCTGCGCCTAATCTGGTCCTTTTATCGAACGATTAAAAGGGCGCTCGGTGGTTGCCAGAGCGAGCTGACCAGGCGCCGCGTGCTCCATGCTGCCAAACGGGACATGGCGCCGTTAGGAGCTTAGATCGCTGTTGTGAAATTCACGGGTGCTGACCTAACGGATGGTGCACAGGCAGTACAGGAGCGCGTAACTGCCTCATGTGACATCAGGCAATTTGTTGAGCGTTTTGCGTACCATCCCAACCATGATGGCCATTCCCACTCTCAACATCGACGAGCTCCTCCGTCATGGGCTGTTTGTGCCTGAGGAGCGACGACCGGTACGATTAGTGCTGTCCAGCGACCACGAGGCGTAGTGCACGTTGGCGGGGCACGAAGGCCCCAATGCGACCATGCCGTGCAAGCAGGGCAAGAGCAGGAGTTCGCCGACTATGGCCCATGCAACCCTTGACGCGAAAAACAGGACGCTGCAAGTCGTGTTGCGGCCTTGGCATCTGCGACATGCTGATCAGTACGCCAATTGGTCGACGCCAAGGGCCCGTTCCGCGCAGGAAGATCATTTTTCAGTACCTTGGCGCACACTGCTATCACCTCATCCGCGTCAAATTGTGCCAAAACTTCCTTACATCACTCTTGGGATCAACTTGTGGATGCTTCGGCTGGGCGTGGCGGTATTGCTGATCCCCGAACATCCTTCTTGGGGACAGAGACAGAGACTGTCTATGATATGTATTATAAGAGCACGCTAATTGTCTAGAACAACAGAAAAAAGGCATCGCAGCCAATTGCCAGCCCGCATTCGGTGCCAGGACCTTGCATCCATCAGAAGTCAATGTTTGCTGTCGCTGGATCCGCTCTTCTTGGCACGGAGCAAGCTGCCCTCGCGAGATACTGAGATTTTCCACTGTCTCTTTGCCAGAAGTGCAGAAACAAAAGGAGCTAATGTTGATTTCCAAGCCGTATGGGCACATTAGAGCGATCAGAAGCCCGAAGCCAGTCCCAGGGGCACATCTGGTTGGTGGAGAGAGTCTGTCCGCACGTCAGTATCGGTCCACCAGGACAAAGTTTGGCAATCAGCAATATTCCGTGTGTGCCGCCACCGAAGTGCGGCGTCCGACTTTGCGTACCCACTGGTGGAGCTGCTGTCAGCGGAGGCCCGCAGGCATCGGGTAACATTCCACGGTGGCCCCGTCATCGGACGTCATTGCCACGCAATCGGAGAGCACCGCGATGATGTTTTCGCTACACTAGAGCAGAGAGTCGCCGGGGTGGAGGCGGAGTGCGTCCAGTACGCACCACAGTACATCCAGACGTATGAAGACGCATGGAAGAGGTAAACGACGGTCCGGACGGTCCTCATCCGTGCTACACTTGCAAATAACTACCTGACTACCGCTGTTAGTGAAATTTTTCGAGCTTACGGTGACAGATTTCATGGTGACCAATGCTGCGTCGTATATATTGCTGTTTGCCCAATTTTGGCCGATGCCAAGCGCTACGCGAGCAACAGCGGGACTTGACACATCAACAATAACTTTTCTGATTTTCGTGTAACTCTGCTGTTTGCGTCAAACGTTGAGTGTGGAGGATTTGCTCTAAAAATTAAGATAGACAGGTCGGAAGCCCCTGGCTGACAGCGTCGGCGCCGTTGTCACCATCCGTCGTCCCCTGCACCCACAACGCTTCTTTACCCGTGTCTTCATTGTCCCCGTTGGGTTGAACTCACGTGGCCGTGTGCGAAGAGATTCATTATGGCAGCGGAATCATCAGATGCCGTACCTGCTCCTGGCTGGACGCCCAGAGGTACGCTCGAGCATGCACCGCCATATCATGGGGAGATGATGTGGGAGGAAGCCTATTTTTCTGGTGTTGTCGTACACCTCTCTCTGTTGCCATGAATGCACCACTTTGGCGGGAACAATATGCTGAATTGGTGTACTTCACGGCGTCGACAATTGCTTTCTCGGTGTCTCCATCTGCGCTGCCTGTCATTCTTTTTTGGATGTCCAGGTCTGCGAAAGTGCAGTGTGTGCCGCCTGGCCGGACACAAATCGGATCGCTGCCCAATCAAGAACGAAGTAACGTGTGATGCAGGTGTGGTCAATGCTGGTGTTCGCGGTGCTGAACGGCAAGACAGGTCTGCGACGCTGTGGACCGCGAGGCAGACAGCGTGGAGCAGATGACTGAGAGGAGATCGGCGCCGAAGTGGTCGTGCCCTGAGCACGGCAAAAACCCTACAAGAGCACGCGTGGAGGACAAGCTCAAGTACCAACCGCCGACGGCACGGGCGCGCATTGACGCCGCACGTGGCCACAAGCGAGCGCTGGCCGAGGTCTGTCCGACCAATACGCAGTGAATCCGAGTCTCAGAGGCGCAGTCGCAGATTATCAGCTCAACGGGCTTGCGCGGGGCGCCGGCGTCTGCGGCAGTCCGCACTGCGAAGGCCGTGGCGGCGGTCGCGCAAGCTGATGGGGCATCGAGGCAGGCTGCAAGAATGCTGAGGGCGTTTGCGTCCAATGCGCAAGGTCAAATGGCCGGCGCCGTGGGGCAGTCTATTCCGGGCGCACTGGGCACCATCGAGCTGCACGTGTGCCGAGAGACAGCTGTCGATGCTCAACAAATTGCCCTGAAGAGTGCGGTAAAGTATCCGGCCGCGACAAGGTCGAATCAGCGGCGACAAAACCGCGAGGCGGGGCTGGGCCGTGTCGGCGCGAGAGCTGCGGAAGAGATGCTTGGCAGATCAAACGCATGTTTTGGGGTGAAGGGCAGGGACCTCAAGCGCGCGGCGCAGGGCTACGTTTGCCTTTATGAAGGCAGGGAGCTTGCCAAGGTGAAGATGGCTCTCGCGGTGTTCATAGGCAAGGGAAGGGTGTACATGGGCGCGTCTGTGATGAGAAGTGAGCTGACCTGCGCGCATGTCTTCGACGAGGTGCTGGCATTTCCGGCGAGGGTGCGGTTGCAAAAGAGAACCACTTTTGTTGTGATCCCGGGAAATAAAGGTTTTAACGACGCACGGCTGCCTTGACAAACCAGCGGCACACAGCTCCAGTAATGTGCTCCAGCATGCTGTTATTGGTCAGCATCGGACACGCACTGTACTCTTCCGGGCCGAAGAAGCGGCGAAGCCAGCTGCTGCCCACATAGAGCACAACATCTATCGCATTACAGTCTGGGGAGTACGGCGGCGAGAGGAGCACCCCCACTCCAGCCGCCCTCACACTCGCCAACGCAACCCCATCATGAATGCGGGTGTTATCCGACATGAGTATACGGCGATCGGACTGCTCTCCCCACTCTCTCCCTGGCACGACGGCCCGCACAGGAGAGAGCACAAAATTAGTCAAGAACAGCAAAAAATGGACAGAGGCCTGCGCAGGGGGAGGACGCGTCCCGACCAAGTCCAGCAGGCAGACGTGAGCCATCATCAAAAAAAAGCTTGTTCGCAATCCGGAACTCGACGCAACGCAGCACTCCGCCCTGGAGCCCCGTAGAGACGACGCCCTCCTCCTTTTCGCGGCTCACACAACACGGTCCACCTCATCGAGGTAGACTCGGCTCCGCAGCGGTACCTGCCATCGGGCCTGAACCCATGCCAGCCTGTTTTTCTCGTTGCGCGGCATGAATGCACGTTCAATGACCTTCCTCGGGTGTGCGTTGTGTGCCAGGATGCGGGATACTATCGCAGGGGAGACGTCCACGTCGTCATCGACCTGCTCGCCTATCGCTCGAACAGCGTCCGCAATTTCATCAAAAAACAGTTCGGGCTGCTCCTCGACTGCAGTGAGCACTGCCTCGCGCAGCTGCGCGTCGTCCATCATGTTGTTCCCGTGACGATTCCACCGCGCCGGATCGTAGTGGTAGTCGCTGGTGTCTCGGTAGTACGCGAAAAACCGAGACGCGAACCTGAATCAGACGTTGAGGCCGCGTGAGGCAGCCGCAAGTCCTCGCCCCTGCTCGCGTACCATGTCCACGAGGCGCCGACGTGTCTCCAAGGACGTCATGGAAGCACGACACTGCAGGGTTTGGGCTTGAGAGATGGCAGTGGGTGGACTGGGGGCGAATACGAAGGGGGCAGTCGCGGGGTCGACGAGAAGTGGTGGATCATGCAAGGCAGAGTTGGCACGACGCAGCGGCCAAGCCGTGACCGAGAACGATCACCGGCAGGACGCCGAGCTTTGCGCCCGCTGTCCCGCATATTCAGGCGCATGCCGTCAGATTTTCTGCTCTCCGAGTCGCTTCCGAGCTGCAGTATCTCCATTTGTTGCAACCCAAGCCAGAGCTGGCTCCATCTGGGTGCGAGGTTCAAGAAGCTTGCTCACCGCACAGCTGAGCCCGTTTGTGAGACGCTCATTTTAATTGACATCTACCACATGAAGGAATACATGGGAGCCAAATGCGCGCCCAGCAGGACAGCTGTGGTAATGACGTGCCAGCGGCCGCTGGTGCTCATGAAAATATTCTGAAGAAATCGACCGATCCTGACTTACAAGCCAATCTGACGAGCCTGATACTGGCTTGGATGCGCATCTTGAACAGGTGAGATCATGCAATTTTGAACTGTACAATTAGTCGACACGCTTACAAAGCGCTTGCAATCGGCCAAAATATAGTAAAGAGCACTAACACAGGGACATACTGGAACGCTGCCGCTGCCGCCGCGACCCAGAAGAGCTCGTGTCCTGGGTCTTGACAAGGCGTGTCCCCCGCCCGGGTCCATCATCATGGTTGTCCATGATGGAGACTCTTCCACCCTCACTTCCCCTCGCTCACTATCAGAGCGTCTCCACCAATCGTCCCCCACTGTGTCTTACAGACGACGTTTCTCGCCCGAGGCACGTCGACGAATGGGGGACCCATTTCGGTGCAGTCCCCTATGCGTATCAATGGTTCGATTCTGGCAATCGCTTCACTGCACGATGACAGGAGACCACCAATGCGGGAGTCTGGGGCCTCGCGTGGACGGAGGGGGTTTGGGCGGACTCGTGTCGAATCTACCCTGTGTGCAACTCAATTGAGATGATCGTGCGACTCATTTGAGTTCCAACGGGAATCACAGTTCGCAGACTGCTATACTGGAAAATCGACGGATTGATGCGGGAGTCAGCGGCCTTGCTGCGACGCAGGGCGTTTGAGGGCGCTAGTGCTCATTCTTCCGACAACCTCATTCGATTCCTTTCACTCCATTTGATCCCCTTTCTCAGCGGCTGTTTCCAAGAACTGCTCGTTGTCTGCGGATACTGTTGACGGCAGAAGTGACCTCCGCGCATTCTTTTTCCCCTTAGGGCAACAGGGGTGCATTTAGCTTTGAGTAACAACTGCCCTACGCGCAAATTTCGTTTGACCTCAGACCACGTTTTGGGTGCCATCCAACTCAACAGCGGGCTCCTGAGAGCCGCTCGCGGGCCGAATGGAGTCCCCTTTGTATATTGCGCGGGCGTTCACGATCCCTGTATGTGACTGGCCCCCCCCCGCTCAACGTCTTGACCTCTTCGACTTCTCCCCCCCCTTCACTTTACGCGTCCGCCCGATCTGCACCCTCCCCCAGACCCTGCTCTGCGCCCTGCAGGTTTCCACCCCGCCCCAGCCTCGACTCTCCTCGCCCGCGACATGGCCACAGACCGACTTCCGAGTCCCACAATGCTACCCCCGCGCCTGTCACCGCGGTTGCCTCGTCCATAGCGGCCACAATAGCCGCAGACACCTTCGCAAGCGTTTTTCGCTCGGACTTCGTGGCCCCCGTTGCTGCCGCCATTCCCGCCGCAGCTACTCTGACCGGCAGTCCTCGGCCGAAGTCCTGGAAGCCGCCCGAGACTATCAACCCTCTGCTTGTCGCTGGCGCCAGCGTACATACGAAGGCGCAAAACTTGAACAGCCTGGCGGAACTCAGACGCTGTTGAGGCTCTCTGGCCAAGACCTCGATGATGACCTGGACGGTGGGGAATAGCGCTCACGGCAAGAGCAAGGGCGGCTGCAACAAGACGGAATTGCGGGAGCGGGAATTGCAGCGCGGTTACGTCTACGACAAAGTCCAGGCGCTCACCAGCGTGTACGTTGGCATCGCTTCGACCAGCAATACCCTGAAAGAGACACAGGCCGAGGTTGCGGGCTCGGCGGGCACCGGTGCGCCTCAGCCAGGTACACCGGCATTATGCGGGGACTCCGAGAGCCGTCCTCCCCCGCGTCTGCCCTTGCTGCGTCTGTGCCGGTGACTATCCGTGCAACTGAGGCTTTTTTGTTAAAGAGTACCGCCAGCATCAGACGGGGCGGCGTGCTCCCAACCGCAGCAGCGCATGGGGTGACGTGGGCGACGGGCGAAGGCTAAGAGCCTGTTTAGGGCCTTCCTTGTCAAGACTTGGTCAGTTCGCACCTCTGCGGGGAAGTTGATCTTCCAGAGTGGGTACACGCTCGGACCCGGGCAGATGCGCAGGCCTCTGGACTACGATCTGACCTTCGGACCAGCCTATGCGGCTGATCCAGTTGACTACCACCAAGCTGACCGAGCGGGGGACGGTGCCGACGTCAGCGAAATTGAGCCTCAACTTCCTCTCAGTTCCAGATGTGGCCCTTCGTGACGCGTTTGGTGCACGCGCCGACCTGTGTGAACTTTAGATGGGATCAAATGCAGGGAATAAGTGAAGGTCTTTTCAAGTGGTCGTCTCTGCTCTCTACGGCTCTGCGGGAAAGTGCGGGAGGATGGCAACCGCCCGCGCGCCCCCGCGACCATGCCATCTGGGCGAGTTTTTTATACCCGCGCAGAGGATCTCTTTCGCTTGCTGGTTTCTCATGAGCCCCTGAACCTTTGTGAGTCACAACGGCCGCAGTAGGACATGCTTACGCACCCACGAACTGGGTCCAGCGCCAGATGGCACACTGGCGTGCACAATTGGCAGCGAGTGGAGCAGTGCACTCTTTAAGCACTCTGAGGTGGTCCCCTGTTCGGCACTTGGGTACCCAAGACACTCCTATTACGCAGTCATGGCCAGCTCAGTCCATTTCTCGTACTTTTTGTCTTTTGAGAGGGGTCGGGGAGGGCGGTGCTCTGTTGACGAGACTGACAGAGGTCGTCTGGACTCAAACATCGTCGCACTTTAGGTGCAGGACGTGAGCTGAACGCATTTTTTTTTTTTTTTTTGCAATGCGCAAGAATCAGGGCCTTCCGGCTGGGCGACACAGAGCGGGAAGGCATCTGTGCCAGTTTTAGGCCGGCAAATGGCCGATTTCCCACTCTCGTCCGTAATCTCCGTTTCCAGCGGACCTCATTTTGTCGTCAAGCTGCCCTCAGTTGATCGCGATTTCTGGTAGAATGGACACTGGTGCCTGATCTACCGTGTGTGTGACTCAATTGAGCTGCGCGTGCGACTCTTTTCAGTCGCAATGGAAATCGCAGTTTGCAGCATGCTATTGCTCTGTTCCCAAAATTTGGCCGATGTGGTTGAAGTCAAGACAGGGACTCGGTAAGCTGCCCATTGGTCGAACGACTTTGTCCGGTATAATGAGAGACTAAGAAACAGTATGGCACAATTGATCTCCCCTCTTGGCATCGAAGACATCGGCCAAAGCTGGAAACACAGCAGTACACTGAGAATTTGACCGATTTGGTGCCTGTGAACGCACGCCGTGGCGCTTCCTGATATAATCACGCTGATCTGTTGTGCCCATCCATCTCGAAGCGGGGGACAACTACGTGGCTTCCCGCTGTCAGAAAGCCCTGATGTAAT
>Ga0114957_1003436_pt1 | contig 14260 bp, 6 predicted proteins | sample BantaG_FD_87175 | JGI IMG/M metagenome (GOLD analysis project Ga0114957, IMG submission 87175) | Marine algal microbial communities from Bantry Bay, Ireland - BantryBay_4 metaG | ecosystem: Host-associated > Algae > Red algae > Unclassified | place: Bantry Bay, Ireland | collected 2014-11-21 | reverse complement strand
TATTAAACCTATCAACACCATTCTGAGTGGCTAACCAGATACTCATATCTGAAGCTATCGCGAGTTTATTGATGTCATTGCTCAAGAGCCCATTTCGCTTTGATAAAACATGAAGAGCTCGTCCCGCTTTGTCTATCTGAACAAAACCACCAAACTTGGTCCCTATCAATAGACCAAGTTTATCATCATAAACACCACACTTTATGTTCTTTTCTTTGAGATAATTATCGACGTTTGTTTTCCAAGGTCTGACTTCATTGTTTGTATAGAGATAGATACCACTTTCTTTCGTTAATAGAAAGGTGCCATGTTTAGAACTTATAATTCCCTCTGCTATAAAATCCTCAGTATTTTGAAGTAACTCCAAGGTATTGTCTAATTTGATTCTGTAGATACCCTGATCTTTGAGTGCTATGAGTAACTCATTGTCGACCTTACTCAGATTGGTAATTGAGGTGTGACTTTCAAGCTGAGTAACTTTTCCATCCTTGTACGTGTAAATAAATTGTGTGTCGCTTCGTAGATAGAGTACTCCATTTAAGTATTCAAGATCCCATATTTCTCCTAGGTTATAATTCAGTTCTATGAACGGCTCGGTGATACTCTTGTAAATAAGTGAGCCAGATTCATCTGGAATGAAAAAACCCAATTCACTTTGCCCTCCAATCCATATTGTATCATTGACAACTGTTATTGATCTGAGGATGGTATTAAGAGGTGTGATGTAAGTATTCCAATGACTACCGTTGTATACAAGTAATCCCGCTTGATTAGCAAATAATGTTTTATTTCCTTGAAAACTTATCCCCCAGTTTTCACTTCCAGAGTCATAATCATGCTTCTCATAGTTTATTATGCTTGGAAGACCAAGATTTTTTGATTGTGTAGAAGCACTGTTGTAAATGAAAACAAAGCAAAATATCCACAAGTGAAGTAATTTAGGGGCTTTCACGAAGTTATTGTTATGTTTATTTGCTAACATTTTTCGAGTATGTTGTAGGATGCATCCTACTGTGATGTAATATTGATGTAGTAATAATTTCAAAAATAGCAAATATTATGACTTACATTAGCCTCATTGAAGGATGTGAATTCTTATTTCCTTCAGATTTCAATTAGAATTAACCTTAACCTAGAAAATAAAATCTATCATGAAAAGACTTTTACTATTAGTAGTGTGGAGCCTTCCACTTCTTATGTCTTCACAAAATCAAGTGTTTGACTACGAGACAGCAGAAACTTCAATTAATTTCCAAGTATTTGGTGGTAACTTAGAAGGTGCCCAGACTACAGTTGTAGCCAACCCAGATATGTCAGGTGCTAATACTTCGGCAACCGTGTTAGAAGCAAAAAAAGCATCAGATGCTCCAGATTGGGGTGGTATGTTTGCTAATCCAGCACCAGCTGGTGGAATAGACGCTACTAACGGTGGCACGGTCTGTATGGATGTTTGGATGTCTGAACCAGGATCAATAAGATTAAAACTAGAAATGGCAGACAATGCAGATCCAGCTAATTTTGAGATGGATGCAGCAGTAGCCACTGGAGGAGAGTGGGTAAATGTTTGCTATGACCTCAGTGCAAATTCACTAGCTGGAGATATGACTCCTGCAGCTGGTAAGTCATTTGTTGGTCTTGTTTTCTTTCCAAACTTTGGCGTTGAAGGAAATGGAACAGAGACTGTTTTTTACTTAGATAATATTACGATACCAGAATCTGAAGGTGGAGGCGACCCAATAGAATGTAAGTCACTCTATGATTTTGAGACTACAACAATGGATACATACCAGACATTTGGTGGTGGTGCTGACTCTGTACATGTAAGTGCAGACTTCATTATCGCTAACCCAGGTCCTGATGCAGTGAACGAAAGTGCAAATGTGATGGAGTATACTAAGATCGCAGGTTCTGCTTCTTGGGCTGGAATGTTTTGGAACCTTGCAGAAAGCTTAGATGCTAACTTTGCTTATGAGGTATGTCTTGATATTTGGTCACCAGAACCAATAGATGTTCTTCTGAAACTTGAAAATGGTGATGCTTCTCAAAACTGGGAAGTTCCTCAAAGTTCTACTGCTTCTGGAGGATGGGAAACACTATGTTATGATTTGACAGCGCCATCTGTAGGAGCAGAGAATGCTGACCCAGCGACAGGAAAAGTTTATAATACAATGGTACTCTTCCCACAGTTTGGAGTAGATATGCCTGCTGATGACTTTACAGTATATATCGATAACTTCTTAGTGAAGTCTGATAATACAGTATCTAATTACGATGTAACTTTCTCAGTTGATATGAGTGAATATTCAGGGACATTTACAACAGTGTACGTTAGTGGTACATTCAATAACTGGTCAGAGAATAGTAATCCACTCAGTGATGATGGTAATGGAATCTATTCAGGTACGGTTAGTGTTCCAGGAGGACAAAATGAATACAAGTTTCAAGTTGACGGATGGGCTGACCAAGAAGAGTTGAGCAGATACGGAGATTGTGTCATTGTGTTTGATGATGGCAATCAGGTGAATATAAATAGAAGAGCAGTGATTGCAAGTGATGGAGAACAAGGACCATTCTGTTGGTCACAGTGTTATGCTTGTGGTGAGTCTTACTCAATTACATGGAATATTGATTTCTCGAGTACTACTCTTGGAGAAGGTGGACCTTTCGTAGCAGGTGGATGTTGCTTTGGTAACAGTGAGTTTGCATTGACTGATGATGATGGTGATGGGATCCATAGTCTTACAGTAAGAAGAGAGCCAGGATTTAGTTCACACTATACATTCTTAAGTGATGCTTGCGCTGATTGGGCATGTAAAGAAAATATTGAAGGACAAGATTGTGCTGATCCGAATAATTTTAATGATAGATTCCTTCCAGAATTAACTGGTGATGTAGTCATTAATAGTTGCTACGGACAGTGTGTAGAAGGAGCATGTGTTACGATTCCTACTTCAATTGTCACATTTACAGTTGACCTTTCAGATGAAGATGTGAGTACTGATGGTGTATTTATTGCTGGACAATTCACTGGGGCGATGGGATGGATTCCTGAACCAATGATTGATAATGGTGACGGTACTCATAGCTATACTATTGAGTTAAATGAAGGACCACATGAATATTTGTTCTATAATGGTAATGATATCGAATCGTTTGCAGGTGGAGAAGATTGTACTATCACTTTTGAAGATGATCAAGGAAATATCTTTATCAATAGATTAGTCACAGTTGATGGATTATCAGCGACTACAGATCTTGATGTTGTTTGTTATAATGCATGTTCTATCTGTGTCACTAATGTCAATGACTTGACAATAGATAACAATCTCTTTACGATCACTCCAAGTGTGAGTTCAGAGTTATTCAACTTGACATTTAATACGAATGAGTCTAAGATCATGTCTCTAGTGACGTTGAACGGTCAACTTATTAACAGATCAGAGATTTTTGGAAGTACAACAACAATAGATGCGAATCAACTCAATGCTGGAGTATACCTAGTCAATGTTGTATCAGGAACATCTCTTAGTACACAAAGAATAGTCGTCACTAGATAATTGGCTGGCAGAGAAACAAAAAATATGAAAAAACTAATTATTGTCATTACCCTAGCGGTTTTAGCCCAGCTGGGTTATGGACAAACAATAACAGGTACCATCTATGATGCGGTTTTCGATGAACCGCTCATAGGTGCTACCATCATTGAAAAAGGTACCTCTAATGGTACTATTACAGATATTGACGGAGGATTCTCGCTGAAAGCAACTACAGAGAACCCAGTCATTGAAATCTCATACATCGGTTATGAGACAGTAGAGAGAACATACACTGGCGAACCAATCTCATTATCATTAAATGAAAATGCCAATGAGTTAGATGAGATTATTGTAGTCGGATATGGTACTCAGAAGAAGAAGGTTGTGACGGGTGCTATAGCCAAAGTGAATGAAGAAGATATTAAGGATAAGCAAGTAACAAGACTAGAGCAGGCACTACAAGGAAGGACTGCAGGCGTCACTGTGATACAAGGAAGTGGAGCACCAGGTGAGGCAGGTCAAATACGTATTAGAGGTACTGGAAGTTTTGGTGGAGATGGGAATAAATCTAGTCCACTTTTTATTGTTGATGGTTTATTTATAAATGGTGGAATTGATTATCTCAGTCCTGATGACATTGAATCTATCGAAGTCTTGAAAGATGCATCTGCAGCTATCTATGGTACTAAGGGTGCCAATGGTGTAGTCTTAGTAACAACTAAAAATGGTACTGAGGGGATTCAACTTGATTATAATACTTACTATGGATTACAAAGACCTGCTAGAAAGTTAGCTTTAACAAATGCAACAGAATACGGCATTCTTTCTAACGAAATGTCTGTAGCTGCAGGAGGACCGATCTTATTTGACGACCCACAATCATTGGGAGTAGGTACAGATTGGCAAGATGAAGTATTCAGAAATGATGCTCCAATGTCTAATCATGTGGTAAGCCTTTCAATGGGGACTAAAAAGTCAAAGTACTTTGCTTCATTAGGATTTTTTAATCAAGATGGAATTGTATCTGATGACAAGTCTAATTATCAAAGATTGTCGGCACGATTAAACAGTACTCATGATGTAACTAAAAGATTGACAGTTGCAACTACAATTGGATACTCTAAAGTGAATTCTCAAGCGGTTGGTACGAATGGTGAGTTTGGAACTCCACTTGGTCGAGCTATTAACATGGATCCGATCACATCTGTCTATGAGGCTGATCCGGCTAATTCTATCAATGCTAATATTTATGAAAATTTCCCGGTAGTACGTGACGAAACTGGAGTATTTGGAATTTCTCCATATGTTTCTTCTGAAGTACTTAATCCTGTAGCTGCATTACAAGTACTTAATAATACTGGTTGGAGTGACAAGTTAACAACAACTGGATTTCTTGAATATGAATTTATTGATGGGTTGAAAATTAAATCTTCGATAGGTGCTGATGCTGCATTTTGGGGTTCTGAAACATTTACTCCAGTCTACTACTTGAATGCAACTAATAGGATAGATATTAATAGTTATGGTAGAGCTCAGAATAGAGGCCTAACTTGGATACAAGAGAACTTTATCTCCTACGAAAAAACTATTCAAAGCCATGAGTTCACTGCAGTGTTAGGAAATAGTGCAACTCGGAACAGTGGTGAGGGTATTTCAGGTGCTGTAGCAGATATTCCGGTCGATAACATTGATGATGCTTCTTTAGGATTTAACACAGATCCTACTTCTCAGGTATTTGGAGGTTTTGAATATGATATAAGGAATAGTTCAGTCTTTGGAAGGTTAAATTATAATTTTGCTGAGAGATATCTCTTTACCGCAATCTTAAGAAGAGATGGTTCCTCTAATTTTGGTCCCAATAATAAGTTTGGGTATTTCCCTTCAGTACTGGCTGGATGGAATGTCACAGATGAGTCTTTCTTTCCAACGAATAACATTCTTAACTATCTCAAAATCAGAGGATCGTATGGTATTTTAGGTAATGATAATATTGGAACGGACTTGTTTTTACCAACTGTATCAACAGGTGAAAATTATACAGTAGGCGAGAATGGTGACTTAATCATTGGTACGGCTCCAACTGTACTTGCTAACCCCGATTTAAGATGGGAGGAAGTAACCTTAATTAATATAGGATTTGATGCGAAGATATTCAAAGATGTCTCAGTGGTATTTGATATTTACAGAAAAGACACCGACGGTGTTTTAGCGGCGCAAGAGGTTCCAGGTTTTGTAGGTTTCGGCTCTCCAATTGCTAACGTTGGTAATGTGAGAAATGAAGGAATAGAGTTGGAGTTGGGTTACGAAAGAGAATTTGGTAATTTCAATTTAGATATCAGTGGGAATGTTGCCTACAATCAGAATGAATTACTTAAAATCAACGATGATTTAGACTTTCTTCCCGGTTTTAGATATGGTCCACCTGGAGTAGAAATTACAAGATTTACAGTGGGAGAACCTATAGGTCACCTCTTTGGCTATCAAACTGATGGATTGTTCCAAAATCAATCAGAAGTAGATGCCTATGTCAATGCAGACGGTGAACCACTCCAACCAGAAGCAGCTCCTGGTGACATCAGATTTGTAGATATAGATGGTGATGGTGATGTAGATATAGATGATCGTACGAATATTGGAGATGGAAACCCGACTTGGAGTTTTGGTACTAACCTAAATATTAAATACAAAAATTTTGAAGTTGCTGTATTTGGTCAGGGATTTGCTGGATTTGATGTTTTCAATATTACAAGAAGGTTTGATCTAGTAGGTTCAAATTTCTCAGCGAATGCACTAGAAAGATGGACTGGAGAAGGAACTTCTGATGACTACCCAAGATTAATCCAGACAGATCCAAATCGAAACTTTTCAAGAAGTTCTGACTTCTATGTAGAAGATGGTTCATTCTTTAGATTGAGAAATGTTCAATTGTCTTATACTATACCGGGGGAGAGATTGTCTAGATTTGGAATGGGTGATACTAAATTTTACGTCAGTGGTAATAACCTGTACACCTTTACCAATTACACTGGGTTCGATCCAGAGATTCAAGGTGGTGTAGACAGAGGACAATATCCTAATCCAAGAACATTCATTATAGGAGCAAATATTTCATTAATTAATAAAAAAAGCGTTAGTGATGATGACGAAGAAAAAACTGAATTCTAATACAATATTACTTTTTGTTTTCTGTGTATTCTTTGCTACATCATGTGGTGAAGATTGGCTTTCTGTAGATCCAATTGGAAAGGACACCGAAGCAAATTTTTATCAGAATGAAGAGCAAATTTACCAAGGTCTCATCGCAGCGTATGATGTACTCTCGTGGGGTGGTACTAATGGTTGGACGATGTCACTTGGATTATTGACTGCTGCATCTGATGAAGCATTTGCTGGAGGGAGTGATCGTTCTGATCAACCAGCTTGGGTAGCCTGGGATGAATTTAATCTCACCTCTGAGCTCGGTCCGCAAGAAGGATTTTGGGATAAACATTATGCCGGTATCGGTAGGAGTAATCTCATCCTTGAAAAGATTGCAACTGCACCAGAAGGACTAGATCAAGAAATCCTTTCAAGATTTTCTGCCGAAGCGAGATTCTTGAGAGCTTATAATTACTTTTATTTAGTTAAGTACTTTGGAACAGCTGTTCTTACTACAGAACGAATCTCTCCAGACCAAATCTTAAGCCAATCACTTGTTGGTACTGATGTGATTTATGATCAAATAGAAGCAGACTTACTTGCTGCTTATAATGAACCTACTCTTCCACTGCAAACTGCTGGAGAAGAACAAGGAAGAGTAAGTAAGATGGTAGTAACTGCAATGCTTGGAAAAATTTTGTTACACAGAAATGATGAATCTAGATTTGGAGACGCTGCAGAGTACTTTCAAGAAGTAATAGACTCTGGACTCTATGACTTAGAGGAGAACTTCGGTGATATCTATAGATTTGACAACGAGTGGGGAGTTGAATCAGTTTGGGAAATTCAACACTCTGAAAAATCAAGAGGTGGATGGGAAGTATTTGATAATGGAACTGAAGGAAATTATACGACTCAATTCATAGGAATGCGTGACTACGTTGGACCTACAAGTACTCAATACATGGGTGAAAACTTTGCAACAGGGTGGAGCTTCTGTCCTGTAACTCCACAGTTAGCAGAACATATGCAAAACGATCCAAGATATACACATACGATTATCGATGGTCAAATGTTGAAAAATCTAGGAGCTAGTTACACAGAAGGATATCAAAATACTGACTTCTTTATTAGAAAGTATGTAGGGATAGTTGAAGAGTCAGCACCAGATGGCGAACCTGCACTTAACTGGTCTAACAATGAAAGAGTGATCAGATACGCAGACATCCTTTTAATGGCAGCAGAAACTTTAGTTCGAGGTGGAGGTGATTCAGGTCAAGCTAGAGGTTATCTCAATGCTGTGAGATCAAGAGTGGGACTTACACCATTGAGTAATAGTGGTGATGCACTCCTCCAAGCAATCTACAGAGAGAGACGATTAGAACTAGCAACAGAAGGCCATAGATTTTTCGACTTAGTAAGAACTGGAACTGCAGCAGATTTCTTGCCAGGTTTTGAAGTTGGGAAGCACGAGGTACTCCCTATTCCGCAGAGAGAGATTGATTTGTCTCAAGGCGGACTCAAGCAGAATCCAGGTTACTAAGATTAAACTAATCAAAAATAAGGACGTTATGAACTTGTAGTGTCCTCAAAATATTATAAAGATGAAATCAAATCTAAATTCATTCGCAATCCTAATTTGCACCCTGATAATCCTGGTGAGTTGCGAACCACAAATAGATGACAAGATAACCTTACCACCACCTCCAACAGCAGCAGATTTCTCAATAACAGAACTGCCAGAGAGCAACAGTTACAAATTTGTGAGTACCACAGAAGATGGATTTCTTTATGGATGGGACTTAGGGAATGGTCAAACAGTATCAGGATCTGAGGCAACAACAGTTTATATGACAGAAGGAGTCTATATTGTAGAACTTACAGTGTTTAATGCTGGAGGCCACGTAACAAGTACACAGAGTGTGATAGTTGAGAACGACTTAGTGATCGAAGAAGGTCCATGTGATGAAGGAACACTCAAGGAGTTTGTAAGTAATTGCGATCAAAAGACTTGGAGACTTAATCCTACAGCTGGAGCATTATTAGTAGGACCAGTCGGCCTTACAGAGACTTGGTGGCAAAATGATGAAAGTGTTGTGGAAGAGAGATTCTGTGCCTTTGATGATGAATGGACATTTTTTGAAGATGGAACAATGGTTTATGATACAAAGGGTGATATCTGGGGAGAAGATTATATGGGTTTTGACTTTATGTGTGTAGATGAATCTCTGCTTGGAGAACCAGTCAGTGCATGGGGGTCAGGGGATCACTCCTACACAGCTACAGGTACTGAGCTTGCAGTCAGTGGATTGGGAGCCTTTATTGGGTTGCCAAAAGCTACCAATGGAGCAGAAGTTACTTCACCTGTTGATGGAATTATATATACCGTTACATCTCAAACTACAGATGGAGATGGAAACGACCTCATGGTTATTCAAGTAAATTATGGAGACGGTGTTTGGCAATTTACCTTAGTTGCGATCTAACTGATACCCTAAGTACTTTTCTAACAAGAAGCATTCTAAAATTATGAGCAGATTTACTCTTTTTATTGTCTTACTATTTTCTTCAATAATGTTTTCTCAGTGTGATAAACCAGGAGATAGTGGAGAAGGTAATAATAATGTCGTAGTACCAAAAATCTCCATAGAAGGTGTAGATGCCCTTGAAGGAAATGAAAGCAATTCTCAATTTGAATTTGACGTCACTCTTTCAGCATCTACTACAACCATAGTGACTGTAGACTTTGCCACACAGGACGCCTCGGCCAAAGCGGGAGAGGATTATTTAGCAAGATCAGGAACATTGACTTTTGAACCTGGAGATATCAAAGAAACAATTACTGTAGAGGTGATTGGAGATTCTGAAGATGAGGAAAAAGAGCAATTTTTAGTCAAACTGTCTAACGCCGTAAATGGAACTCTCTCAGTCAGTGACGCAATTGGTGGAATTGCAAACGATGAAGATATCATTGTTAATCCAGGAGATGGATATTCTACACCCCTTGAATACGAAGGGTATGAACTCACATGGCATGATGAATTCAACGAGCCTACTATTAATCCAAACTTCTATACACATGAGTTAGGTGATAACGGATGGGGTAATCAAGAATTGCAAAACTATACGAGTAGTCCTCAAAACTCATATATCAAAGATGGGATGCTCTGTATCGAAGCGAAAGATGAAGGAAATAATACCTACACTTCTGCTCGGATTGTCACTAAAGATAAGTTTGAATTTGTATTCGGAAGAGTAGACATTAGAGCCAAAGTACCAGGTACTCAAGGAATCTGGCCAGCACTCTGGATGCTTGGAGAAAACATCTCAGATATCGGATGGCCAGCTTGTGGCGAAATAGATATTATGGAATTAGTCGGTCACGAGCAATCAACAATCCATGGAACTGCTCACTATGGTGCTCAAGGACAAGGATACAGTATCTTCAAAGGGAATCATAGTACACTTGATGGTGGACAACACTATGATGATGAATTCCATGTATTCTCTATCGTCTGGGAATCTAATTCTATCAAATGGTATAGAGATGATATTCTCTTTCACTCACTTATTCCTTCTGATATCGGAAATGAAGTTTGGAGATTCAACCAAGAGTTCTTCTTTATCTTCAATGTAGCTGTTGGTGGACAGTGGCCAGGTTATCCTGATGCGACTACAGTATTCCCAGCTAAGATGGAGATTGATTATATCAGAGTATTTCAGTAAAAACATTCAACTAAAAAAATGTAGTGAAATGAGCATTAAGTTCGTTCTATCAAGATTATTGCTCATTTCTTCTATTTTGACTTTCTCAATCGGAGCTTTTTCACAAGGGTTCCTCGATGTGGATGGTCAAGACATCATAGATCAAGACGGTAATCCTTACCTCTTAAAAGGCATGGGTCTTGGTGGTTGGATGCTGCAAGAAGGCTACATGCTACAGACTTCAGGATTTGCCAATGCTCAACACCAGATTAGAGCAAAAATTACAGATGTTATTGGTGAGGAAGCTACTCAAACATTTTACGATCAGTGGTTACAAAATCACTGCACTAGAGCAGATATTGATTCACTTGCATCATGGGGATTCAACTCTGTGAGGTTACCGATGCACTACAATCTCTTTACACTCCCAATAGAAGACGAACCAATTCCAGGTCAACAGACTTGGCTAGAGAAGGGATTTACTTTGACTGATTCACTCATCAGTTGGTGTAAGGCCAATGACATGTTTGTTGTCCTTGACTTGCATGCTGCACCAGGTGGTCAAGGTTCAGATGAAGCAATCTCTGACTATGATCCTAGTAAGCCATCTCTCTTTGAAAGTACTGAGAATCAAGACAAAATGGTGGCTCTCTGGGGTAGGATAGCAGAGAGGTATGCAGACGAACCAACCGTTGGAGGTTATGACATTCTCAATGAGCCCAACTGGCCAGTGAGTGGGAGTAATTTGAGAGCTTTGTATGTAGATGTTACTCAAGCGATCAGAGCAGTAGATAACAACCACATTATCTTCATAGAAGGGAATTGGTGGGCTAATGACTTTACAGGTTTGACTCCACCATGGGATGATAAACTTGTCTACAGCCCACATAAGTATTGGTCTATCAACGATCAAGCTTCTATCCAATGGGTACTTGATATCAGAGACACATACGAGGTCCCACTCTACCTCGGCGAAAGTGGAGAAAATTCAAATGTTTGGTTCAGAGATGCCATCAAACTGTTTGAAGACAATAACATGGGATGGGCATGGTGGCCAATGAAGAAAATTGAGTCAGTTGCAGGACCTCTTTCAATTACTAAATCTGATGGGTACCAAGACTTAATCAACTACTGGGGAGGCACGGGTGTCAAGCCAAGTGTAGAAGTAGCAACAACTACATTAATGCAACTCACAGATGACCTTAAGATAGAGAATTGCCGCTATCAGTCTGATGTCATCGACGCGATGTTCAGACAGGTCGAATCTAATGATGCACGACCATTTAAGATACATCATGTACCAGGTATTATCTATGCATCAGACTATGATTATGGAACTAATGGTGTCGCATACTCAGACAACGATGCAGCAAATTATAGCGTCTCGACAGGCACATACACAGCATGGAATCATGGATGGGCATATCGAAATGATGGAGTCGATATTGAAGTTTGTAATGATATCATCAATGCAAATGGATACAATGTTGGTTGGATAGAGACAGACGAATGGATGCAATATAGTACAGATGTTCAAGAGGATGGTCTCTACCAAGCACATCTAAGGATTGCGTCTGGAAGTGGAAATGGACAGATTAGCTTTGGTGATCAGAATGGTCCTACAACTCCGAACTTATCACTCCCTAATACTCAAGGTTGGACGAATTGGGAATCATACACAATCGAAGATATAGTCCTCACCACTAGCGACACTAAGTTTAGAGTCTATGCGGGGAATGAAGGATTTAATCTGAGTAGTATCGAGTTGGTGAAGACTGGCGAGTTGAGTGAAATCACTAGCACTTATGTAAATGCGATAACGCTTGATGAGTCGACTATTCAAATCACAACAAATAAGCCTCTGGATGCTGATTCGGAAATCTCATTAGATGACTATAATCTGACCGTCAATGGTCAACCAATCTCTATCAGTGATGTCTCAATCATCCCAAATACTAGGCATCTTTTGGTCCAGCCAAATATTACTCTCAGTGCTTCACATGTGATCAGAGTATCATACAATGGTCAGGGACTTAAGTCTATTGATGGACTGCAAGTAGAGGCATTTAACCTGGAGTTAGTCACCAATACTCTCGAAGAATTTATCACTATTCCAGGAAGATTGGAGGCAGAGGATTATGACTCACAATCAGGTGTCCAACTTGAAACAGCAAATGACGATGGAGGTGGTCAAAATATTGCACACCTTGATACAGGAGACTACCTTGATTATACAGTTAGAGTGACAACTGCAGGTGATTTCTTGGTAGAATATAGACATGCAGCTCTCAGTGAAACTGGAGCTGTAGACCTCCTCCTCAAAGAAGGAGATCAGTTCACATTACTTAATACGACTTCACTTCCATCAACAGGAGGATGGCAGACTTGGTCTACAACTGAGTCAATGGTGACATTGCCCATGGGAATCATAGAACTCAGAATAAGGATCCGACTTCCACAGTTTAATCTCAATTACTTAGACTTTTCTCTTATTACCTCTCATACAGAGGATCAAATAAATAATCCAATAGCGATCTATCCTAATCCTGTACTAGATATCATGCGAATTGATTCAAACTTGGATATCAAATCAGTTACTATTGTAGACTTATCAGGACGTAGAGTACAACCCACTATACGGGATGGTTTATCCAAGATCAATGTCGCTAGATTGAACCCAGGTCTTTACTTATTGAAAGTTGTTACAGCGGATAATGAAGTCCTTATAGAAAGGTTTGTAAAGCAGTAGGGAGTAAAAAATTAATGTCCAATTGCTAATTGTTAAAGGCATCAAAACTTATGATATTACCTTCCTTTGAAGAAAGGAAGGTGGGAATTCTGACAAATTCAGAAAGAAGGATGGGTATAAGCAAACCCAATTAGATCAATGATTATCAAAGTAGAATTGCCTCAATCTCAATACCCCTTCAGTTTCTCAACAATTTACCCCTTTCCTCTATTTACTAATTAAGTACTTTTACTTTCTCAATTAGTTAAGTCAAACATGGATACTTACTCACTCTTAGACAAGGCGGTAAACTTAGAACATCTGACGATAGAAGAAGGTGTCCACCTTTTTGAGGAAGCACCAACAGCTCTACTCATGGAAGTAGGTCAGTCTATCCGAAGACACCATGTCCCTCATGATAAGGTGACTTGGATTATTGATCGGAATAGTAACACAACAAACGTCTGTATTGCTAATTGCAAGTTTTGCAACTTCTATCGTAGACCCGGACATGAAGAAGCTTACATCACTTCGATAGCAGATTACAAGACCAAGATAGAAGAGACATTTGCGCTTGGAGGTGAGCAACTCCTCTTACAAGGTGGTCACCATCCAGATCTTGGTTTGCAGTACTATGTTGATCTCTTCAAAGAATTGAAGTCTCTCTATCCCAATCTAAAGTTGCATGCACTTGGTCCACCAGAGATAGCACACATCACGAAGCTGGAGCAATCATCACATCATGAGGTCTTATCTGCACTCAAAGAAGCTGGTCTTGATTCACTGCCAGGTGCCGGAGCAGAGATTCTCAACAACAGAGTAAGGCGATTGATATCAAAAGGCAAGTGTACTGGAGAGGAATGGTTAGAGATCATGCGAGTAGCACATACTCTAGACATCACGACATCAGCAACAATGATGTTTGGCCATATAGAGACAAACTACGAAAGGATGGAACACCTAGTCTGGCTCAGAGAAATCCAAGATAAAAAGCCAGCGCATGCCAAAGGATTCCTCGCATTCATTCCATGGCCATTTATGGACGAGTCTGTCGTGTTAGACCAAAAAGAAAGTAATCACTATTGGTTAAATGACAAGTCTGAATATGGAACATACTATGCTGAAGAAGATCAAATAGGAAAACCTAAAAACT
>Ga0114957_1003430_pt1 | contig 14274 bp, 15 predicted proteins | sample BantaG_FD_87175 | JGI IMG/M metagenome (GOLD analysis project Ga0114957, IMG submission 87175) | Marine algal microbial communities from Bantry Bay, Ireland - BantryBay_4 metaG | ecosystem: Host-associated > Algae > Red algae > Unclassified | place: Bantry Bay, Ireland | collected 2014-11-21 | reverse complement strand
TGGGTGGGGTGGGGGGGGGGGTGGTGGGGTGGGGGGTGGTGTGGGGGGGGGTGGTCGGGTGGGTGGGGGGGCGGGGCTCGTTCCCCTGGGGGGGGGGGGGGGGGGGGGGGGGGGGGGGGGGGGGGGGATCGGCCCCAGCGGTGGAGCGGATTTGAGGGCAGCTGCGGGCGGCGAGCTTAGGCTTGGGCGTGACCTCAGGGCGAGTTTCGATACTCGGTGTAGGACGTTGAGGAGCGTGTCAGGGCGCGCAGTGTGCCGGAGGCCAGCGCGTGGTCGAGGGCGTCGTGGGGCTGCGGTCGGGCGTAAGGGGGCGTGAAGAGGGCGTTTGCGGAGTTGTGGTCCCCGTGGACGAGTCGCAGGGCGGCGATGGTGCAGGCAAAGAGGGCCCGGCGCCGCGTGAATAAAAACTTCTGGCTGTTCATGTCCGTGGGGTCGTGGAAGGAAGTCGTCATGTCGTACACGGCTGATGAGTTCCTCTAGTTATGGAGTGGAACGCGTTGGGAGAGAACCTCTTATAGTAGTAGGTGGCCGTCCAGCGCGGCGGCGACGACGTCCGCGGGAGCGAGCCATTAGCCGGCTCTTCAGCCGCGCCAGACGTAGTGCGGCTCGTGGGAGGCCCAGTGCAGCGCGAATAAGCGGTCAGTCCGGTCTGTCAGGGTCATAAGAAGCCCCAGTTGGCGGCGGTTCGAGCGCAAGGAGAAGGAGCGAGCGTAGACGGCGTACACGTCGATGCGCAAGGTCGCGGGGCCGAGCCGATGGTAGTGGAAGGTGACGGGGCGGGAGAGGTTCTTGGCGAAAGTGTCGTCAGCTCTGCGGGCATCCACACTGAGGGGGCGAGCAATGTGAGTCAGGTTTGTAGCTTTTGCGAGGACGTCCTGACGGGTGACGCATCCGACCCAGTGGGGCTTGGCGGCAAAGGAGTGCAAGGGATTCCGGGAGAGGAAGGGGGACGAGAGCGGGGGGTGGAGCGGCAGCAGGGCAAGCGTGTGCAAGAATGTGCTGGCCTTGAAGTGGATGTTTGTGGCGTCGAAGCGCGTGGTGATTCCCTCAAACTAGATGCTGTCACGTTCGGGCTGGTGGGTTTTGTAGGAGGCCACGACGGGGGAAAAGAAGCCGAGGAAGGCCACCGCGCCGGTATTGAGGGTGTCGTCGACGTAAATAGCATTGATGCCCTGAAGCGGGGAGAGGGAAGTGGTGTCGAAAGTCGAGCTGCGGGTGATGCCAGGAATGGTGAGAAAGCGGGCTTGGGTGTTTATTTGGCAGTGGCGGCCGATGTCGTTTGGGACGTTCATGGCACAACGGCAAGTCCAGATCATGCTGTTGGGGTGGCCGGCCTTGAGCAGAACCTAGATGTAGACGGGCATGGCGATAGTGTTCGACTGGAGGTAGTTGCGCAGGAAGTCCTCGGTGTGGACGGAGAAGTTGGAAACGAAGGAGGCGGCGGAGACGGCGCAGATGGCGCACTCAGGTAAGACGGGCCTGGTTGTGACGGTGGAGCGTGTGTGCCAGTCTTAGTTGCCCGCCATGCCAAAGCGGGAGCGCTGTGAGGGCTTGCCTTTGCCACGGTGAGGCTTGTGAGGGACTGGCCATATGTAGCGGAGAATGTGCTCGTGGCGGGAGACGAGATGGAAAAGCATGGGCGTCTTTCATTCTACCTGGCCAAAAACGGCGATCTCGGTGGCCTTAGCGGCGTCTCAACTAGGGTGCGAGAAAAAGTCAGGGTCGGCGGGACGGGAGAGGAACACAAAGGCCCGGGGAGGGAGCGAAGCGCGGGGGGTTGGGGCGGGCGTGTGATTGCGGACGAGGGACGGGGAGGGAGGTGTAGGGGCTAAGGACGGGGCACCGGGGGGCAAAGGGACGGCAGGGGCGGCGGGCGGGTGGCCCGAAATTTATGGCTTCTTGGGGGACCTTTGAAAGGAGAACAGGCGGCCGTTGCGGCGCACATAGATGGTCTTGCCGTCAAGCGAGTGGACGGCGTCGCGGAGCCAGCCGTGGTGATGGCGCTCGAGCCAGACCACCTGGGCGACCATTTCGAGTGGAGAGATGGTGAAGGGGTGAGAGAAGGCGCCGCGGAAGCGATCAGCGGCGGTGTACTTCTTCATCATGTGTCAGGTGGTGTGTATGGCGGCGGCGCCGGCGAAGATGAAGGTGTCGGCGAGGTGCGTGGGGCCAATGACGAGGTTGGGCTCGTCGCCCGCGACGGTCGTGGTCGGGAGAGCTCCGTGGGCGGGGGCGTCGTTGCAGGCCTTGTAGGCCATGGCGATGGTGAGGTCGGGAGCCAGCGAGGGGATCTCAACGAAAATCCGCATGAAGGCGTCCCAGCAATGTTCGCGTAGGCGTGTGTTTCGGCCGATGTTCCAAGGCGCCTCGGCAGGGCCGGCGTACCAATGAGCGCCCATGGCCTTAAGGGCGTTAACGAAGGCGTCGTTCTCCACCTCGGAGCCGTGATCAGTCAGCCAGGTCTCAGAGCAACCCCAGAGGTTTCGTCAGGCCAGGTAAACGAGAGCGAGGATGGCGGGACCTCGAAAAGAGAGCAGGTGGCGGCCCATGCCCAGGTCCGTGTGCGGGCAGGTGATGTCCAGCACCTTGCGGATGTCGAGGTGGAGTGCGCGCATGTTCATGGAGATGATGCGGTGAAATGTGACGGGCCCGGGAAGAAGGGCGTAGCGGGCGCGGCAGGGCAAGTGGGAGAACTGTTGGCGGGGAACGCAGAGCGGGCAATATCGCGGATGGTGGCGAAGTAAGAGCATGAAAGGGTGAAAGATAGGAAAGCGCGGAAGAGAGCGTCGATGCTGGCGTGACTCATATCGCGCTGGGCCATGCTGAGCTCGAAAGTTGTGTAATAGAAGCATGAGGATGCATTGGCAGCTGGAATGGGGGGGGGTAGGGTAATTTGGCCGCTGATGATGCCGCAGAGGAAAAGGCGGTGAGTACGGCCAGAGGGGGTCGTTTTCTCCGCGGCGGCCAAGCTTTTGTAAGAAGCGAGGCCTAGGAGGACCAGCGTGGTGGTGTCGCAGAGGATGTGGCCGTTGGGCAGCTGGAATGTCAGCGAGGCGCAGGATGCGTCGGCGGTGGTGATGCGGAGGCCGATGCGACTGATAGAGGCAAGGACGTCGCGGCTTATGGCGAAGCGGGTTGTGTTTGGCAGGAGGAAGGAGGCGGTCAGGTGCGGGTGGCGGCGTATACAGGCGTCGCCCACAATTTCGCCGACGGGGCCGGTGTCGGCAATGGCCGTCGTGATGCCGGCTACAGGCGCGGATTAGAAGGGGATAATGGGAAGGCTGGGCAGGTGCCAGACGGTGTCGTAGTCGATGTCGTCCGTGATGGAGGTGGGACCAGCGTGGGCGCGGGGGGGGAAGAGTCGGAGGACGGGAAGATGTCAGTCATTGGGGCTGTCGTTGTGCGTCATGTCGACATTGCCGCTCCAGGTGTCGTCGGGACGGGAGGGGGGGGGCTTGGAAGGCAGAAGCGAGGGGGGGGGTATTGGATGCGAGAGATTGGCAAGAGCGGATCCCGGAGGGGCCGGTGGCGAACAATAATTTGGCTTCACCGGACTGGGCGTGGAGGTCGGACGGAGAGGAACTCGCGATCAGGGAGGCGCAGAACCATTTCCCGCGCACAGAGTCCCCAATTTTGCCAGAAAGCATCGCGGCGATATGTTACCGAGGGGGAGCTGCGACTGGAGCACGGTCATTCGGCACAGCATGCGCCTGATGTACGTGACGGCGGTGTCGGTTGGGAGTGTAAATTGGTGCGCTACTGGATAGTGAGCTACTGCTTGCGAACGCGCGGCCTGCGGGCGGCCGAGTGGACGAGATAGTAGATGGTCTCATACGATGTCCTCAGGGAGGCCGAGCGAGTAGTTGGCGAGAAAGGGCACGTTGTGCTTTGTGCTGCGCAGGACGAACGGACTACAAGCAGCGCGGAGGGCGCGCGGGACCTGCAACGCGTCGTGAATAGTGGCGAAGGTGGTGCGGGCGCGGGACCGGGACTCCATGTGGGCCCCGCCGCATTGAAAGTCGTTGGTGTAGTAGCTGGCTACGGAGAGGATGGCCGTGTACGAATTGGCCGGGGCGCTTGGGGCCGGACCCGGCGGCGGGATAGGGGCATGAGCAGGCGAAGCGGCGCCTGTGCGAAAAAAAGCCTCTTGACTGTGGTGACACGACCCCTCAGCCGGGGCCGGAGAGGGTGGGTTGCCAGTCCCACATAATGCCCCCCCAAAGGCAAGGGTGACGTGTGGTGCCCCCTTGGGTGGTTGCCAATTGTGGTCACCGACCTTTCACCTGACACCTTCTCCTGGGGCGGGCGGGCGAAGGAGCATCACGTGCTCGTGCCTCTCTGACAGGGCCTGACACAGCAGGGAGGGGTGCACGCCCCTGCGACCTGGGTCCGATGCGGGGGACGAGACTCTTTCGGTAGCTGCTCCCTGCGGGGCGGAACCCGGAAACAAGATCCGACTTTTGCCAGCGAGAATATTCCAAAGGGACTGCCATTGAACAATTGGAATTTCTGTCGTCGCAGTCCGTTTGGGATGTAAAAATACTTGGAAGTCCGGGCTGACCCAAAACTCTATGGGCCAGGTTTCTCCTTCAGTGGAGGAGTGCTCTTTGATCCGTGGCAGGGGCCATCACAGGTCCCAGTTCCAGGACCGTGGCCCCCGGGGCACCAGTCCTCCCATGACCGATCTCGTCGGCTGGCCTCGTGTGCGTTTCGCTCTGTCTGAACGTAAACGAGTGTGAGTATTGTAGTCTTCCTGATTTTGACCGATCTGGACCAGAACAACCTACAGTCCATCCAACTTCTAATTCGCCGAGAGGTCGTATGCGGCCGGATGGATGGCTGTCGTGCATCTGTTCTGCACAGTTGTTCATGTCGGAATCGGCCAAAATTGAGGAGACTGCAATACCTGGGTCGTCTTGCTTCCTTCATTAAAATAGGGGATGCGTTTCCGTTAATTCCGGCGTTCTAGCGCGCCTCGCACTCTGTGATGCAGACGCTCGTTTCAGTTCACGTTTAAGTAGCTCCACGTCCTGTGCTAGGTTTTCTGACGGGGTCTTACCCCGTCGGCTTCAAGGGTAGAGACAACAACATCGTCGGCGGCTCCGCCCGCCAGCGTTTGTTGGTGACTTCTTTGCGATTTTGTGGCCACATAGGCACAGCGTGTATCGCCACGACGTCGCCAAAGAGAGCTACTGGGAAGATGGGATAAACGCGCCTTAGATGCACCTGGCCATACAGACACGCATCCACGTTGCGCATTTCTTTACCCACCATGATTGATGATCAACTAGAAACTAGCTGCTCATCTTATGGGCGGTGCTCATTTGGTTGATGTACTCCAGGGAGCGCGACGCCTATGGAGAGATCAGTGGCGTCAAGATACACAGCCGATCACGCGACAACACCTTGCACGTCGAACAGACCTGCCCGCGAGAACTGCCTCCCTCAACGCCGCACGCTTGCATCAGCTGGTCTATGTCCACCTCGCACTCGGCCGTCAGCCAAGATTGGCCGACGGGCCGGCCTCCACGCTCTGAACATTCAAACGGGACTCGTGACCCTTGGCACGCCCGCCAGTGGGAGACCAGCCAGATTGGCAGATGGGCCCGGCTCCACGATGTTGGGGGCCAGAAAAAGCGATGGAGGGCTCATTGCTGTCATGTGCTGCCTCGTGTGTCAGAGCAGTTCGTGTCTGATGAGGCCATTCCCAAAAAAGGTGAAGGATTCCCACGGCACCAACCCGCGTGAGTCGTGACCTGCCTCCACGAAGTCCGTGAGCCGGTGACAAGTGGGGTATCTATTGAAGGGCCCTTTCTAAAAAGAGACTCTCTGGCGATCTCTCATTGGTCCACCAGATCACCGACAAAGTGGGCAGAGCCTCCTGGATGCTCGCGCCAATGAGGGCACGGAGCCGTGGGAACTATTGAGGCAACAGTCTTCTGGCCTGCGCGATAGTGCCCACGACGTAGGAACGCAAGCGACATTCTGGAGCCATGTCTACAACGGACCTGCCACGAACGCCGAAGTCGGAAGCGGCGTCGGCAGGGTTGTAAGATTTAAACCAAATCTTCATTGATGGTTTCTTCTCTCCATTATTATTAATAATGATCGTTCATGGTTACAGAAACCATCAGCCCGTCTTTTTCTGATCGTACTTGATGGACGACCTGAATCATGTCTCTTCTAACAGCCTTTTATTTCTTCTTCAGTACGTTTCTCGCGCCCCTCCACGCGATACCTATGGGGGTGGGCCGCCGCCTCCACCGCGCGGCTCATGCTCGCCGTCATTTGGGGCGACGGGGGGGACAGCTGGCGCGCCGGCCGCCGCCGCCTTTGGGACGGGGGGGGGGGCGGGGGGGGGGGTGGTTGTGGGCCGACCGCGATCGCCACACGGACACCCTCACCAGGGTTGGGGTGTGTGAGGCGTTGCCCTCGTAATTGCAGGGGGGAGGAGAAATGTCGACCAGCTTGCGAAGAGATGGCATGCATGTGAGCGGGAACGCGGCGGCGACGACCACCAAACCGACACACACCATCACGACGGCGAGAGCGGCGGCCGCCGCCACGCGGCGTGCGGCTGGGCAGGAGTATAGCATGGCATATATCAGTACTCCTCCCACCTGCACGGCGGCAGTCGGGTGCGCACATGCCGGTGGTGCAGTAGGGGCATTGAGCAGTTGAGCTCCGGAAACAAAGACCGACAGAGGCGGTGTTAGCGAGTCCACGATCCGCTTGTTCCACTTGCGGCATGACAAGTATGCTTTTCAAATTAAATGCAAACAAATGGCCCACCGACAATCATTATCAGCGTGTGCTGGCATGATTTCTATAATTTTGCGATAATTATGACGATTATTATCGCAGGATGATTATCGACCCACATCCCTGGGCGTCGGCTGTCCCCGAAAGTTTGTTTCAGAATTCTCAAGTCCCTCAAGAGAGGGTCCCCCGGGACCGCTGGGCGTCTACTGGAATCGTGGAGTTGTCACGTTTAAGGGAGTTTCGAGAGCGCCTGTTCAAAGTCTAGAGCGTTGCATCGCAAAAGAGGCACATGTGAGATGTCGAGGGCACTATTGATCCCGCCGGAGTGCTGGTCTTTTTGTTGAACGACGGTACCAATATATGTGTTTCGCTGATACGGTACCCTGCTTGACAATTGAGCACAAATCGATCGCTTCGGTGCGGGGCCCACCGCAATTGATGGCGCTTGAAATGAGGATTCACTCCTGATCTGTGATCAAGTTATCTGTTGCCGCAAATCTGTCAGAATTTGCCTGCGTACCCCCCCAGAAATACCTGGTGAAGAGCGGGCCACAAGCCTTAACACGCCTTTTCGTGTCTCATTGACGATGTTCCGTGACACGGGTGACGCAACTGTGGATAACAGCGAATCGGATTGATCTCGCAGGCTACTTCACAACTGTTGCCGATCATTAATTGGAGCAGGCGATCTTGCTCAATTGTTGGTCGGTCGTGCTGGCCTCGTCATGCCTCAGCACACAGGACGCGGTGCGTGGTGGAAGAAAGAGTGAGCAGAGGGCGGGGGTGGGTGGTCGTGGTGCGGTGGTGGCGAGGTGTTGAGAGACAGATGAGTCGTGGCCGTCCAGCGACATTGCCACCGGTTTCAAAGGGCGAGAAGACCCTCCCAGACGGCCCTCAGGCACGACCAGGTGCCCACCTGTGGTCCAAGTGGCTGCCGTCCCGGGTACAGAGAGAAGGCGTTGAAGGAGGACACTTGCAGCAACGAGTGGACGGGACGGCGAGAAAGCCTCTGCTCGCGAATGAGTGCCGGCCGGGAGGAGGGCCCGCTATCACCGAGCCGGATCAACAGTTTGTGGTCCCGACCGCGGTCGATCAGCCGGATCTGCAATGTTACGGGCACTTGGCGCAAACAGCACGGCCTCAACCCTCACCACCCCGACCGTCTCCGTCTATTTTCGAGCATACGAGGGCCCTTAACAGAAACAGATGTGCCTATTTCTGGGTTTTCGGATGGTGTGTTTTCTTCCCCTCCGCTCTTGTATTATTGTAGCATCGCCGTAGGAGAGAGAAAAAGCGGAATTATGACGGGCAGATGAGCTGGAATCGACGACTCGGGTGATCCAGCTTTGAGACGCTGGACAAGAAATTGCGTCAGGGACACAATACAGGCTCTCTCCTCTCCCTACGACCCCTCCGACGCAAACGGAGCCGCGGTCCCACATCAGGTACAGAGGAAAAGTGTCCCGCTCGCCTCCAGCAGAGAAGGCCTAACGAATACGCGCTCACAGTACCCTCAACGTTAGGGACGGCCTTACACGGCCGACGCACCCGGCGCCACACGACTCGCGTACGCCTGCGGCGTCCGCCACTTACTCGCCCCCCCCCCAGTAAGGTAGCGCGGCACGCCCCCTCCGTGCGGGCCAATATCCCGTTCCCAAAAGGATGGGACGACTGACCCCAGAGAAGGGAAAAATGTGGCGGCATGGCCGCACGTCGGCCATCAGATCGTGACAGCTGATGAGGACCATTGAAATGGATGATCCACAGGCGGACACGCCCTTCTACGCGGTTCGGGCCCGATTCTCGCCTCAGTCAGGTGATGATTCATGCTTACCAAGATTAGCTACAGTACGCAATGTTCGGTCGATCACGAGACGCACTGGGCGTAGTCGACTTATGGACAAGATGACCCGCTTTTGTTCACGGGAGTACCACCCTTCGATCCTCGGAGTGACGAGCGTACTCTTGTATCTGTCTTTCCGGTGTGTGGATTTGAATCTTTTATGCCTTAGGCATCGTACCTCTGCCTCCAGGATCTTGTTGGAAAGTTTTGATTGGGTCTTGTGCACGCCCCACTAAGGGGCGCAGCCCTTGTTTGGCTTGTGTCTTGGCCCAACTACCAGGGTTCCCCGGAGGGTTGGGGGACGGTGAACGGTAAGTGTATCTCAGCGGGACAGCAGGGCGGTCACGACTCTCCCGAGGGAGGCAAGTAGACATTGGGCCTCACAACGCTGTACGGTGCTTGCGGCTTTTCTTTTCCACCCGTACCAGTTGTGTGTGCGCGTCTTGACTCTTATTTCCAGAATCTTTGACGAGACTACCAGGCCCACGGCTGAATCGACCGCCCCGAGTGGGGCCAGTCTGACTGTGGTGCCATGACCTCAAGACAGCAGGGCTATCGCCGCCCGTATTGCCGTTGATGCACGAAGTTGGTGCAAGTTTGCCCTGCTTCGGGCCGCGATGCCATGCAAAGAAATTACATTCATTTGCACGTATTGAGTATGTCGTGATTTCTTCCACAGTACGACCTATGCCAACGCACGTGAAATATGGACGTAGAACCTGGAAGAACTCCCGATGGCGTGCCGGAGTCTCACACATCTTGATGCGAAAAGCGGCTGGCATATGTCCGAAACGCCGCTTTCCCTAACACAGCATCCGAAAACCGTGAGTGGTCCTCAGGGGATGAGGCTCAAGTTCTCGGCCAGTGAGCGTACTCTGACCTACCGTATAGATTGCTCACGCGTGAGAAGGGTTGTTGCCATGGAGTTTGCCTTCATCTGCGCCATGGTCACTTTGTCACCACAGTAGGAGACGCCGTTCATGCCCAGAGGGGCTGCTTTTACCCTCGTTCGTACAACGACTGCGTCCGTATCTCTTTCCATGATCTACAAGCGAAGTACGGACGCGATTCTCATCGAGCTGTGCGCATGCTCCTTGGCCCTTTTTGTGACCTCGTTGAGGTTTTGCGGCCGCGCCTTTCTCGGCTCGACCTGCCACCTAATGTGCGGGCCGCAACTGCGCTTCGCCATTAGGCGGCGATAGCTACATTGACATCATCGCCGCCCAAGGAGTTCACTCTGCTACAGTCTGCCGTGCGTTGAGAAATGCGAAAGATAAGGTAAATTCTTCCACGAGACGCCGCTCGCACGACAGCGCTCCAACAACGCGTTCTTGCTGCCAGAAATTGGCAGGCCTCGGCGCCGCAGCTCGTCCATGACTAGATTAACAGTGAATCGAGAGGCCATGCAGAAACAGATGGGGGTTTGGCACAGCAATGATTGGGATGGTAATTCGGTTAGGTGCTCAGTGCGGGAAGCGATGTGATGACGCGGTGCGGTCCGTTTCACATGATGGCGAATGTTGCATCGTCCGACCGGGCAACCGAACAGACGCCTGTACAGACTTCTTCATGTAATTGGTTGACCAAATGTGCGCAGAATCGGACTTGTACAACGTTATGTAACGCTTTGAAACACGCGAGAGGCTCGGGTATGTCATAACCTTAAATGACGACTGATCCGACGTCGACCAATCAGGTGGCGTCATCTTTGCGCGAACCAGCGTGATGCGAGTCTGCACACGGGCCTCAGAGTCCTCGGGCAGCATTGTATGGCCGAGCGGTGCCAGCCAATCAGCTGTCAATTTTCGTTTAAAAAATGCTAGCGATCCGCACAAGGCCTGGCGTCCAGACCAGCCTCAGACGCCAAGGCCGGTCTGCTGCTGTCCTCACCATTCTGGTCCGACAGTGATCTCACCTTAATGCACCAGGAGCGAGATCCCTCTTGAATGCGTAAAGTTGCATCTTTATAGTGACACACAAGCCTTGGACTTGGCCGTGTAAGCCTGATTTTCGTTGTCTCAGCCGTTGGAAAGGCCATCCGAACAGAACACGTGTGTCACCAGATCCCCGACCTGCCATTCCAAGTCGTAGGCTGCGGCTTTGACGGGGCACCTCACTGTGTCGCCCCCAAATTGCTTGAAAAGAAGCAAATAAGCGTGGAGGCGCAGCCACTGACGGTGGATCGGCAACTCCTGGGACTGTCCTGAATCGCCTGATGCGTTTCCGGCACCTGCAGGGCCGTTGAGGCGTGGCCGCAGATGCGCTGGAAACGCTGGCGCAAGTCCCGGATACACTTGCGCAGCAGCAGTGTCAGATCAGGCGTCTGTGCCCACATCTGAGACGGCAAGCCGCGGCCACAATCTGCCGATCTAGTGCAAGTGCTTCACGATGCGCGGCGGCCGTTGATTGGGCAATCCACGGGGGCACTGTCAACGAAGCAGTTGCGCATGGTCTCGAGTGCATTTGAGATTGCCACTCGACACTTTGTTCTCGGCGCAGATCAACTGCGGACCATGCACAACTTCTCCAGCTGTTGCGGCGACGCCGCGGCCCTGTATTCGCCACTGCCGGCGTCTGACAGGTGCGTGAATGAAGAAATCAGCCGCTCCGCACCCAACCGCGGCCGATACTGCCTCTGCATTTGTGCAGCATGCCATGCAATGGCGCTCGTGCAGCGGCAGCTGCTTCAGTCGGCCGCGAGCGACCTGAATGCACAAGCCATGGCCGTGCCAGTTCGAAGCGTCTGCCGAGGCCCTTGCGGCATGCGTCGAGCTGCCGCACGCCGTCAGCAAAATGCCGGAGCGCGCCGCAGCGGCGCTAGTCGACCTCGACGCTCCACCGCAGGCCGATACACGCGGGGTTTTCGTGAGAGGATCTCTGGGACTCACCGCGGGGCTCTTTGTGCCTCACTCTTGGCCGCGCGATGTGTCACAGCAGGCTGACGCGATTGCTTGAGAGAATGCTCGGCCTTCAGTTGCTGAGCAGGCCAGCAGAGGGGATCGCTCATGCCTGCTAACGCACCATCGCCACATGGAGCTCTTCAACGACGATGGCATAATCATTGCCACGGCAAGCCTTCCACAACAGCGAGGGCGACCTTTTTGGCACTTCACCGCCGCCGATGTGGGCGCATGCCTGCAGCGCCCCCCCCCGTTATGGTTTCCCAGTGTGCCTCCTTTTTTGTTTCCTTGCCGCGCCACTCCAAGTGTGAAGCTCTTTCCACTTGATTCAATCTCTCTGGCAGATGGAAATGCGCTTCCTCGGCGCGTAGTAAATGGGCTCTTCCTGTGGTTTCTGATGAAGTTTGGCCGCGTCGGGGGCCCTGGCGGTCTCCGACTGTTGACCTCCATAGATGCTGATTTCATGGAAGCCTCCGTGCGCCGAGATGGTCGCCTGGTTTTGGAAGGTTCGTGACGCAATCAAGGATCGGCTGGTTTTCAGCAGGGATGAAGGTTTTTCCCGTGTGCACGGCTGGTACCTGGTCAGCAATCATTGTGACGGGTCTGCGGAAAACCGTCGAACAGATGTTTGACTCTGGCTGCTCAGGCGCAAAGCTGTGACGAAGGCGGCGATCGCTGTGATTGACACTTCGTCGGTCGCGAAGAATGAGGGGAGGTGGGATGCGCATGCGGGGAAAGGCCTCTTCCGTGCGGTAACGGTTGCCATCTGGACGACGTACCTGCGCACTTGCGATGATTCGCGGCATATCAAGCGCGTCGAGAATGGCCTGCGCAACCTGCTACCAATCAAGGTGACCAAAACCTCTAGCGGCGAAAACGAAACACATCGGCGAACAACCTGCTTGCGCTTATGACGATGCGTCTGCCAGCTGATCCGATACAAGCAACCCACCTTCTTCGTGGGCACGACTCGAGCCAATGGCAATAGGCCCACACCCCTCGGCGCTTTCGAAGCATAGTCCGCCGCTTTATCGACGCCCATCGACCGAGTCGTCCCAGGGACGTTGGGGTGGAGCCAGAAGAGGAGGTTTTCAGTGGTTGTGATCTGTCTGTAGCAGAGGAAACGGACGCTGATGATGCAATGCGAGACATGGACGATGACTACGAAGACGAGAGGTCGGATGACAGGGCAGCCTACAGGTACGATTAATGTTGTGACTGCCAAGATGGTGGCCTCGTTGCGGATCCCAGCAGTCTGATCGACTCAAAAAGTCGACGAGGATCACATGGACTCCTGCATTGTGCTCATGGTTGTGACGCTCGGCGGCGTCGCGTTTCTTTTCGGGCGCGTCGTCGGCGACACAGAGGACGTTCTCGGCGTCACGAATGGTATGCTCAGCAGCGGCGAGTGAGGTATCCACCGCCAATACTTGGGACATGCGCAGGGTGAATCTGATACCCGAGTTGCGGTGGCATGCGTGTTGGTGGTGGCGGCTGTCTTATGCCGCCCAACACATTGCCGGTGAGTGTAACGCTAGCGCAGGTGGCCGACGATGCGGACTCGCGCATGGGGGAGGTGCATACGATGACGGCCCACATCAAACAGAACAACAGACCTTCGACAGGCACGCCGTCTGTCTCGCGAACGTGCGCATGGTCGCAACGATGCTGGTCATGCCTGTGTTACAGAAAGATGCAATGGCAGCAGAGGTGGTGACGGTCAGAAGCTTATGAATATGCCGTTTCTGTGACCACTCAGTCCCGTTCCAAAGTTTTTCAGCGCTTGCGGCGCCGATGTGATGGGCGTGGAAAGCGCGGCCGGAGACCCATTCGCGTACAATGTCAGAGAAAAAACCTCAATTCTACTGCATGCTCAATTATCTCGCAACGGTTCTGGAAGTATCAGCTTCGCCACCTCTTGGGTTCTCATGTACACTTCGACCAACGTTCACAGCTCGCTGCATACTGCCACTGCAGTCCTCCCATACGTATCTCGTCCAGTTAACTTCTGTTCCCCGCCCACCCGCCGGTGTGTCCCGACGTGCAGCACAGCTGCAAGGCTACCCATCCGCTGCACGGACAGCATTTCTCATCTCTACTTCGATCCACGCCACGCACCACATACCACACATGAGTACACGAATCCGACCATGCACACTCCTTTAAGCATTTTTACGTGATGCAGGCCATGAGAAGGGGCACCGCCGAGAGATACGATTGCGAGTCGCACCCACTTCATACCAAAATCAGGAGTGAAGCTTGGCCACATCAGGCATCGTCGTTGGTGCCGTTGAAGAAGTAGAAGAGGCGCTCACACTGTTGTGGTCAAACAAGAGGACGGCTATCTGTGACTGCGACTCTGCTACCCTGTCACCGAAGCGAGAAGGAGGAGGCACACAAGCCACACTCCGGTCCCGGGAAGGCGAAGCGGGGGCGTGAACAAGCAAAAAAGCAAGCGGGGGCACATATAGGGCATGTCAAAGGGTGGTGGGTGTCGTGGACGTAGGAGAGGTGAGTGGCAGGAGCCACACTGGTTCCGACTGCCGCGCTGTCGCTTCGTGTTGTCTCGCAGAGCACCAATTTGTTTTTACTGCCAATCTGCTCAGTCGCCTTATCAGCTGATGTATGGCCATACATTGTCATATGGTGGTTTTCTGAAAAATGGCCACCCTGATGCACCAGTGGTTTGTCAATACCATTGTGGACCGATTAGTCTCGATTGTAAGCCAGATTGGGCTCGAGTTGGCTGCCTGCCAATGACAGGCCTGG
>Ga0114957_1003429_pt1 | contig 14276 bp, 12 predicted proteins | sample BantaG_FD_87175 | JGI IMG/M metagenome (GOLD analysis project Ga0114957, IMG submission 87175) | Marine algal microbial communities from Bantry Bay, Ireland - BantryBay_4 metaG | ecosystem: Host-associated > Algae > Red algae > Unclassified | place: Bantry Bay, Ireland | collected 2014-11-21 | reverse complement strand
TAATTGTGGGACAAAAATTTGTATCGGTTTGATGTCTTTTATTTCTAAAATCAAATCAAAAATTTGAGGTTTTTCGATGTCTTTAAATTCCACCATTTTGTGCTCCGATGATAATAAATTATCCAACGGATAATAATCATTGATATAAGCTATAATTAAATCAGGCAATTCTTTAAAATTATAATTCCCTTTGACTTCGCCTGTCAAAAAATCAGATTGAATGGTTAAATTTCTTTCTGTTGAACTTTTTCGAATAGCTTCAATCTGTAATGTATCAGTACTGAATTTTTCACCTTGATTATTGATTAAGATTTCTGTCAGGTTCATTTCACCATCAAAATCTTCTATATTTTTCCCACTAAAATTCATGTCCAATTTTGTGTGCAAACTCAATTGTTCTTCCATAAAGTTTAGTTGCTTCAAATTCAAAGTATCAACCAACATCGTAAATTGATAAGCAGGTTTATCTGTTGTCAAACTTACTCTTCCGTCAAAATCCAGCGTAGCATTCGGATCTTTCAAATCTAATTTTCCAATAAACACACCGTTTTGTAACAATCCATCTACAAGAATATTTTTATACTCATAATTCATATAATCAAGGTCTTCGATTTTTACTTTTAACTCGGCATTCATACTGTCGATTGCAAATCCGTCTCCTTTCAAGTCAGCATTTAAAGTGACTTCTCCTATTTGCAAACTATCTCCCAGCAACTTACCTAACTGAAAAGCATTCAATCGAATATCTCCTTTATAATCGGCGGTGGAGTAATCCTTTTGGAAATCCATAAAAATATCACTTTCCAAAATTCCTAAATCCGTAGTAAGTTTTCCCACCAAATCAAAAGTCGTTAAGCTACCGTCAAATTTACCTGAATAATTTATCTGACCTAGCGTATCAAGCATCGGCGGTAATCCATTTTCCACCAACTCATTCAAATCATCTGCGATGGTATATATTTTTTCAATATTCAAATCCATCCTAATATTTTCTATTTCAGGAAGTCCTACAATTTTTCCAGTTAAATCAAATCCTGTATTGGCATCGGTTGTCAAAACCAATTGGTTAACAATCACGTCCGAAATTTTTCCTTCCATTTCTCCTTGTAAATTAAACACGCCAAATTCTTTTATCCCTTTTGGCAAAGCAACATCTTTTAAGATGGAATTTAATTTTTCGTAAGAAGTGGAAAGTTCCTTTAGGTTTAAATCAAATTGCATTCGATCAATATCGGTTACATTTTTAACTAGCCCGTTGATTTTTAGCAAGAGTGCATTTTCTACTTCTATATCCACCGCTTCCGCTGTAAAATCATTTAGTGTTCCAGAAATGATACCGTCGAGTCGTATAAATTTATTGGTGGTCAAGTCAATTATTGGAACTTCTCCCATCGCTGATACTAAAAATTCAAGGTCGTTAGATGCTATTTTTGTTTTGGAAAAATTAGTTGTAAATATAATGTTATTGAAATCATTTACAAGATCATCAAATTGGTCAAACTGAAGTAATGTAGTATTTTGAATTTGCGAAGCGTTCGTTTTTATTTTCAATTTTTTGATAGCAATTTGTTGAGGTGTAGCTAAGAGTTCTGCTTGAAAATCATTTAACTTCAATCCACTTTTTTCTTTGATCTGTAGAGTTTGGATATTGGCGGAGAGGTTATCTTGTTGCCAGTCAAAATCTTCGATTTTTAGATTTATTTTTTCTAAAGCTAAATCATTAACATCTAATTGAGCATTAGATTTTTTGCCTATTTTATTTTTTAAAAGTACATCAGAGTTATCTATAGAAAATGTTGCAACTTTAAAATCCCAGCCTGTGTATGGCAATTTAAATTCGCTAGAATCATCCGTAACTAATTGACTACTAGCAACTTGGAGTTCACTTGGTGTATCCATCACCAAGTTGACCTGACTGTCTTTTAAATCAATATTTTGAAATTCTAGTTTCTGTTTTTTCAAGTCCATCACTTCCATGCGCACCGCTAATTTTCCTACTTTGGTATTCAAATCCATCCCTGCATAAGCATCATCCATACGAAGTCGTACTTCTTGTAACAATACATTTCCAATTCCAAAATCCCAAGCATTACTCGCTGTTGTATCTTTTTCTACTTTAGATTTATCAGAGGAAAATGCTTCTATCAAAAAATTAAAATTGAAAAGGGAATCGTTGGCCGGTCGGTTCAGGTTAACAACGGCTTTATTTAGAGTCACCTCATTGAGAAATATTTTACTATCGAAAATAGAAAGCAACCCGATACTTGCATCTAGTTCTTGTGCATAAACTAGCGTATCATTTTTCTGGTCTTCAATATAAATATTTTGGAGAGAAACGGTTTTAAAAAATTTGATATTAACCTTTTCGATTTCGACTTTAGTATCGAGCGTTTTGGAAAGATTTGTAGTAACCTTTTGGACGATCCAAGTCTGAATATTGGGTTGTTGAATCAAAATATAGGTGAGTATAAAAATCGCCAATAAGACCACCAAAGTGTAGCCTAAAAACTTTAAAATTTTTCGGAAATACTTCATTAAACTTATTGGTGATTTATTATTGTACCGTTCCTTAGTACATTTTAATGGTAAAACTATTACTAAAAAGAATAAGAATTGATTTTGTTCATAGTTTCTATTGTGTCCAAGTTGATTTCAAATTGAATAATCTTAGCACGAATACTTTCTAGTGGTATCAACAATACTTTTTCTTTTAAAAGTAAAACTGAGAACAAAATAAACTGCCGAAATACTTACATTTATTTAATTCTCATCCTTGAGTAATGGTCAAAAATAATTTGAACAAAAGTACTTAGGAATGACTATAAATAAAATATTTTATATAAATAAAATTTCACAAAAATTGAAAATACAGCTAGATATAGCGATAATAAATTGAAAGTTTATAAAAAAAATATAAATGAAAAATTATCAACGGCAAATGAGGAGTTTGAAGATTTGAAAGGTTTGCGAAACGATTAAAAAGTATATTAAAAATGCCGATATGATTTTTAATAATCAAATTGGTAAAAAAAAACGCAACGAAATTTTCCGTTGCGTTTTTTTTATAGAAAACTTTACTCATCATCTTTATCTAAAATCTGCATCGTTTCAATTGTAGTTGCGACTTTATCCCTTTGACTTTCTAAAACATTTCGAACTGGGATTGATAAATTTTGATTTGCCAGTACCTTATCATAATCTTCCAAACTATACTTCTCCCCTCTTTCACATTCTTCTAAAAGCGCTTCATCTGTATCAAAAGACAAAGCCGTTTTTACATCCATCCAAAAGCGATGGATATCCCCCAAGTAATTATGGTTTGGATTTTCAGTTTTTCCTAAGGCTCTAATAGCTGTAGAAATTTCTAATGCAAAAACATTTCTCCGATTCGATTTTTGTTGAAAGTAATTTTTCAAATCAACGCGAACTGCTTTCTCTGCTGCTGCTGCAAATCCTTTTTCAGCTTCTTTAGTTTTTGCTAATAGTAAATTGAGTTGGCGAATAGTATCTTCTGAGGGAGTCATAATATTTCTTTTTTTAATTAAATAACCTCACAGCAAGCTGACGAGGAATTGAAAGTTTTGTTAAATATTAGATGAACATTTTAAAATTATTTTTTCAAACGCTGATGTTATACTATTTATAAGTTTCTCATATAATATATTTTTAGTTTGTCTGTAAATGCGCTCATTTTTAAATAAATTTTATGATTAAAATAATAATAATAATGTAAATTCTATTTTATATAAATCGTTTTAGTATTTACAAATTCCATAATGCCTTCTTTAGATAATTCTCTTCCATATCCACTTTGTTTGATTCCTCCAAATGGTAATCGTGGGTCAGATTTTACATAAGCATTAACAAAACAAGCACCTGCTTGTAGTTGTCTTGTTGCAATATATTCTCCCAATTTTCTGTCTTGAGTAAAGACCGCTGCACCTAGCCCAAATTGATTATCGTTAGCCACTTTGATGGCTTCTGCTTGGTCGCTGACTTTTATAATAGAAGCGACGGGGCCAAACAATTCATCATCATAAGCAGGCATTCCTTTTTTTACGTTGACTAATATAGTAGCAGGATAAAATGCACCTTTTCGATTACCGGGAATTTTACCTCCCAAAATTGCTTTTGCACCTTTTTCTATACTCTCTTGCACCTGCTCATGCAATTCATCTCTCAAGTCAAACCTTGCCATTGGACCAATGTCAGTATTTTCATCCATTGGATTACCCATTTTTTTGGACTTCATCTTAGCTTTGAATTTTTTCAAAAATTCACCATATACTTTTTCTACTACAATAAATCTTTTTGCTCCAATACAACTTTGTCCTGAGTTATTCAATCGACTCGTTACACAAGCCTCTACTGCTTCATCCAAATCTGCATCTTCCAAAATGACATAAGCATCACTTCCCCCCAATTCCAAAACCGTCTTTTTCATATTTTTTCCAGCTATAGAAGCGACCGCACTACCTGCGGCACCACTACCTGTAAGGGTGACTGCTTTTACTTTTTCATTTTCAATAATTCCTTTAACTGCTTTGTTTGAAACCAAAAGTGTTTTAAAAAGACCTTCGGGAAATCCCGCTCTTTCGAAAACATCTTGAATCGCTAAGGCACTCGCTGGAACATTAGAAGCGTGCTTTAATAATGCACCGTTTCCAGCCATCAATGTAGGTGCAGCAAAACGCAATACTTGCCACATAGGATAATTCCAAGGCATCACGGCTAAGATTACACCTAGTGGTTCATAAGCTACATAGCTTTTGAAAGCTTCTGTTCTAATTATCTTTTTCTTTAAAAATCCACGCGCTGCGTCAGCGTAATAATTGCAAACCCATGCACATTTTTCGACTTCAGAAATTCCTTGCTTTACAGGCTTTCCCATTTCGATAGCCATAGTCTTAGCGTACTTGACTTTATCTTCTAACAATATATTTGCAGCTTTGCGCATTAGGTTTCCACGATAGTTGACATGATTTTTTTTCCAATGCAAATGTGCTTCATGTGAGTTATCAATTGCCGTTTTAATTTGCTTGCTGCTCATTGATTGATATGACTGAACTGTTTTTCCGTTTAAAGGATTTACTATTTTGATGCTCATAAAAATTTGATATTCAATAAATTAGGTTTTTTTTGTAACTATTCAGTAGCACCTAAAATTCCCTCTGGATTTCTCTCATGCTGAATAATTAGGTTTTTTTATTAAAAAGAAAAAAGTGTTAAAATGTTCAAAATTATTTGTCTTGCCAATATTTTTTTAATTTTTTGATAAGTCCTTGATTAACGCTTGGATCTATTGGAACTTCAATTAGTGTCATTTTATCTCCGTGAATACGTTGTTGTAAAATTTCTCGTAATTGCTTTGGACTTTTAGGACGGAAAGAATCAATACCAAAACTTTCCCCTAATTTCACAAAATCAGGGTTGGAAATTTTTGTTCCTGCTGTTCGGTTGGCATTTCGTTCTTGTTTCCAACTAATCAAACCATAATCATTATCATTAAAAATTATAATGGTATAACCTAGATTGAGCCGAGTAGCCGTTTCGAGTTCTTGTACATTCATCATAAATCCGCCGTCCCCCATCATAGAAACTACTTTTCGATTTCCATCAATCAAACTCGCAGCTATTCCACCAGGAAGAGAAATCCCCATACTTGCTAAACCGTTACTGATGATACATCCATTGGAACAATACGTTGGATAATTTCGTGCTATCCACATTTTATGAGCGCCTACATCACTAATCACAATATCATCTTCAGCCAAAATTTCTCTAACCAAATTCAAAGTTCCAGGTACCGTAAATTTATCTTTTGCTTTTAATGTATAACTTTTAATATCTTTTAAAATTCGCTTTCGAATAGGTTGATACCATTCTGTATTTGTTTTAACAAAATCTGTGTCTCGTTGTAACAATGCTTTTACGGTTAATGAAATATCCCCTAACAATTCAATGTCTGGAAGATAATTTTCATAAATTTCGGCAGGCTCAAAATCAATATGAATGAGCTTTTTTTTATTTTTAGGATTCCACGAGTCAGGAGAATATTCTGCAATGTCATAACCAATGGAAATTACCAAATCTGCTTTTTCCATAGCTTCCATTACATAATCTTTGAAGCCTAATCCTACCGCAAGTAATGACTGTGGCAGTTGGTCAGATACCGCACCTTTTCCCATAAAGGTGGAAACCACAGGAATGTTTGCTTTTTGTACAAGCATTGTTAGGGATTCACTAACTCTATTTCTAATCGCTCCATTCCCTGCTAAAACAATCGGGAATTTTGCAGCAGCAATCAATTGAATCGCCTGCTCCAAAGATGCTTGTTCAGGAGCAGGTGGTCGGAAGGTTTTCTTGGTTAGAGGTTTTATTTTTTTGGATACTTTTTCTTTGGCAATATCTTCAGAAAGTTCAATGTGTGTGGCTCCTGGTTTTTCCATTTCAGCAAGTTTAAATGCTTTTCGTATCACCTCAGGCACCACCTCTTTTGCAATTATTGAAGTATTCCATTTGGTGATCGGGTCAAACATATTAACGATGTCCAATAGCTGATGACTCTCATGATGCAAGCGGGTAAGGTCACCTTGTCCAGTAATGGCTACCAAAGGAGCTTTGTCCAAATTCGCATCGGCAATACCTGTGATTAGATTCGTTGCACCTGGGCCTAAAGTAGCCAAACATACGCCAGCTTTTCCAGTCAGTCGGCCCGTCATATTAGCGATAAAAGCTGCACCTTGTTCGTGGCGAGTAGGAATAAATTCAATCTTATCACTATCTTCCAAAGCAAAAAGAAGGTCTTCATTTTCTTCTCCTGGTACACCAAAGATTCGTGTGACTCCTTCATTTTCAAGACATTGGACAAAAAGTTCGGCTATATTCATTATTTATTTTTAGTTTTTTTATAAGAAATGGAAAGCGTTGTTACCACTCTTTGCGATAACAACGCTTGGAACTAACTAATCTCACTATTGATATAAAGACTAAGCGACATCTTTGTTCAATTTGGGACCAGTTGCTATTTCGTTATCATTATAATTTTTTAATTCAATTACTTCGCCTGGCATATAGAAACCTGCTTCATCCAAAGCTATTAGGGAACGATTAATTGCATTAGTTCGAATCGTTGTTCCAGGGAATTTTGTATCAAATGTATTCAACCAATATTGCACCGTTACATCAAGAGTACTAGTGTTCAAATCATTGATATGAACGTTTGGTTTTTTGTCATCCTTAATTACACCATCTATTTTTAGGATAGTATTTTTCAAAATGTCAATCGCTTTATCTATGTCTGAACCATAATCCAAACCTACCGTAAATTCTTGCCGCATGAATCCATCAATAGTATAATTTATTACAGGATTTTTGATAACACTTGCATTAGGAATATAAATATCCTTTCCATCAAAAGATTTTATCTGGGAAGTTCGCATATCCAACGAAACTACTTTTCCCTTGATACCGTCTAACTCAACAGTATCACCGACTCGGAAGGGTCGATTGAATGCCAACATAATTCCTGCAAGAAAATTTTCTGCAATATCCTTGAAGGCAAATCCGACAACAACGGCACTTACACTTGCCCCTGCTAGAAGACCCGCTGCAATATCTGCCAATCCAATTATTTTCATCACTAACATCAAAGCAAAAATGGTAATAATTGACCTGACTACTCTACCTAAAAATTTAGCTAATAATGGATCATCCATTCTAATAGATAACTTGGTGGAGATAATTTTTTGAGCTCGATTAGCAATGAATAATAAAACAATAAAAGTAATAACAGCTAAAACAAGCTGGGGAAAAACCCCAACAAATCCATCATAATAATCATTCAGTTTTTGAATTAGGTCATTAATAAATTTGTTCATATTTAATAAAGGTTTTGTTGTAAAAAAAATAATCAACTTTCTATGCTGACTTCTATTAAGATAGGAAAATGGTCACTTCCAATTTTTCTTAATCGCTTGATTTTCAGCAACTTAAAATCGTCACTCAAAAAGAAATGGTCTATTGGAAATCTAAAAATAGGAATGAGTGCGTTATAGGAATTAAAAAAGCCTCTCCCAATTCGAGGGTCTTTTAATCCACTAATCTTTTTAAATTTATGGGTGATTGCTGACCAGCCTACATCATTCAAGTCTCCACCAACAATTGTTGGAAGACTATTCTCATTGACTAATTCTGCTACTTTGATAATTTCAATGTCTTTAAGTTCCTCATCATTGGAAGGAGCAGGTGGTCGAGGGTGAAGCGCAAGGAATTGAATTTCTTTTCCTTTAAAATCTATGACGGCATGAAAAGATGGAACATCATTTTCAACTAAAAATTTTATCTCCGATTTTTTTATAGGTAGCTTAGAGAACAAGGTCATCCCGTAAGAATTTTCTTGAGGTTGGAGAATGACGTGTGGGTATTGTTTTTTCAAATGAATAGTTGCATCCAACCAAGCTTGAGTTACTTCTGTGAGTAAGAAAATATCTGGATTTATTTGATGAACTAAATCAACTAGTCGCTGATATTGAGTGTTTTTGGCGCGAATATTAATTGCCATAATTTTAACGGAAAAATTACTTTCGACAGCCTTTTCTACTTCCACTTTATGAAAAAAGGTAAATGGAAATATTATGTTTAAGTGATAAATTATGCTAGCTAATAGAATGAGAATATAAATGATAGTCCAATATTGGTTCAATGGCAAATAAATGATTTCTAAAATTAGTAACACAAATATTGACCATACCAAATGTACCCTTCCTATATCCCAACCTTTGACCCACCACCGTGACAGTTTCAAGGAAGAAACTATTGTAGCAGCTACAAAGAAAATAGTCAACACATGAAATGTAATTTGCATTTAAGTTGGGTTCGATTCTTCTAAAAATTTATTTTTTCCCAACTTGAGATACACCACCAATCACAAGAAGTATTCCTGCTCCTATCATTATATATGCTGTGGTTGAGGATTCTTTATCTTCTGCTTTAATTTCTAAATTTCCTATTTCGATTCCTTTAGAACTGTCATCTAATTTAGTAAATCCGAAATAACCTAAGGCTAATCCACCAATAATTAAAACAATGGAAAGTATCTTTTTCATAAGTATTTTGTTTTGATAAAAAAATGTAAATGAATTGTTATAATTTTATTGAATATACACATTCCTACATTTTAACTTCTCCAAAGTATATAACTATTTTTCTTCTACTTCTTTAAGTTTGATGTTTACGGCATATTCAGTAGCCCCTATTTTGTCTCCATGAGCTTTTTTAAAAGTGTAAGTAAAAACTGCACCGTACATCACAATTAATGATGCATAAAAAACCCAAACCATGATGACCATTACACTTCCTGCAGCATCGTATAAACCAGCTACATTACTATTTCCGATATAAAAACTAATTGCATATTTTCCGCCTACAAATAAAATGCTGGTTAAAACTGCTCCAAACCAAGTGTCCTTCCATTTTAATTTTGCGTCAGGAAGAAACTTAAACATCATAGCAAATAACAATGTAATCACAATAAATGGAACAATAACAGATGTAGCAAAAGAAAAAATTTCTGAAATAAATCCAATCTTTCTTTCTACAAATTTTCCGAAGGTTTCCAGAAAAGCATTTAATGCAAGTGATACCAACAAAATAAAACCAACGCCTAGTAATAAAGTAAAAGATAATAATCGGTCTTTAACCAATTTTAAAATTCCCCAACCAGTTGGTTTTGCTTTTACTCTAAAGATTTTATTTAGCGCATTTTGAAAGGTAATGAATACAGTAGTAGAAGTGAAAGCCAAAATAAAACCTCCCAATATAGTTGCCCACAATGTTGGCTCAAAAACATTTAATTTTTCAATAGTTAAAAGTAATTGTTGCGCTCCAGCCTTTCCAACCAACTCACCTATTTGGCTAAACAATGCATCCTTGACGGTAGCTTCATCATAAAACCAAGTGGTAGTAAAAAGAATAATCAACAACATAGGAGGTAAGGAAAATATCGTATAATAAGATAATGCCGCCGCATGAGTAAAAATATCATCTTCGCTAAATTTAGTAAAGCTATCTTTTATAATCCCCCAGTAAAACTTGAATTTGTTCTTGTGAATTTTGTCTTTTTTCATTAAGCTACTGTTCTTAGTTTTGAAGATGAGTTGGTCACATTATTGTCATCAGTAGCAATTTCTTCTATATCCTGATTTTGTTCTTTGAGAAGATAAGTCTGAAATAAGCTAATGCCAACAGGAATAAGCATTTTTAGAAACCCAATATTAGTAATTGTAGAAGTATTGTTATTTTGGTTTTCATTTAAATTATCGTTTTGTTTATTTGACGATAATTTATTAACCGCAGCAGCACCTAAACCAACCGCTCCAACTGGTAAAGCAACATTTTTGATCAGGTAATTTTTTAATTCTTTTCTATTGGTTCCGATATTCCTAGAGAACTCTTGTCGAGTCACTTCCATCATCATTTTCAATTTTTCTTGTTCCTCTTCAAGTTCAGCTAAGGTGGTTATATTCTTGTTCATAATATTGATTTATTAGAAAAAACTATTGATTTCATTGATATAGTAGGACATTTACGATTTTTGAAATACAATAAATGTTTTGCTCATTTCAAGGAATGATACATTAATCCAACATTTCTCGAATCACCAATGATAAAATCGGATTAGTGATAATTTGTCTCTTAAAAAAGAAAATCACCAATCCAATAACTACATAAAATAAAGTAATTACTAAAAATGCAAGACCATAAGAATTCCAATATTGTCCTAGTAAAAAACCAACTGCCAATGAAAGGAAAATTATTACCATAAAACCAAGAAAAGCTAAGACAGCAACAGTTGCTAAATTAGAAGTAGTTTTAGCGAGTCGCTTGGAGGTTTCTAATTTGAAATATTCTTTTTGCTGTTCTATATAAATTTTAGCATACTCAATAGTTTCGCCCGTAGTAGATAATAACTTTTCAGTTTTCATGTTTTTTTGATTTTAGTTTTATTGTAAAGAAAGAATTAGAAAATAACCAATGAATTTTCTAATTCTTTTATTTGATAATATGTGGCGATTACGATACCCTTCCATCCTCTACTATTTCCGAAATCGTTTCAGCTTTATTATTGATGATTCTTCTTGCTCGACTTGCTCCACTTTGAAAATCATCTTGTGCATCTTCTACTATATCTTCAGCGGCATCAGAGGTGCTACTGATTTTTGATTTTACAGTATTGGCAACATCATTTGCCCATGCTGTAGCTGAAGAAGTCGCGACGCTAACTTTTTCATTAACTATTTCTGCGTTGTTTTTTACAGAAGTACTTACTGTTTCTTGTACTTCGCTTAATTTCTTTTTTGCTTGGTCTTGGACTACTCTTCCTTCATCAGAATTTAAAAAATATCCTGCTATTCCTCCTGCAACTAATCCAAGTCCTAATCCAACTAATACTTTACTACTTTCTTTCATAATATTATTTTATTTATAAGTTTTAAAAATTAATTTATTCTTTTCTAAAAAGCATGAGTTCGAATAATGTTCATTCTTTTTATAATTATTCTACATCTGATTTAACTCCATTTTTTGAAGAACCACTCATTGCTTTTATTTTGTCAGGTGGATAAATATCATCAACTCTCACTCCTCCTACTACTCCAAAATCAAGTGTTGTAATTGGAAACGGAATAGTAACATTATTTTTATCAAATGCTTTTTTGATTGCTTTGATTGCTACATGTCTTGCTGAAAAATAATCTGCTTGCGAAACGATATTTTTCCAAAACCGAATTCTAAAATTGATAGAACTTCCTCCAAATTCCATATAAAAAAATTCAATCGGATTAGATTCTCTAATATCAAGTCCGCTATTTTTTATAGCTTCGATAGCTATCTCTTCTACTTTATCCAGGTCATCTCCATAAGCTACTCCACAATTAACCTCAATTCTTCGGCGGCCATTATGAGAAAAATTTTTTAAAGGATTTTGTAAAACTTCCTTATTGGGAACAATTACCTCCTGTCCATCAAGTTGAGCTATCACAGTAGAACGCAAAGTAATTTTTTGGATTTTCCCAAAGTAACCATTTGTCTCAATAAGATCTCCTATCTGATAATAATCTTTTACACTCATCAGAACTCCCGAAAATAAATTTATCAATGGATCTTGCAACGCTAAACCAACTGCCAATCCTATCACACCTGCCGTACCTAACAATGCTGTTACGGCTTCACTCAAGTTCAAAATATTCAATATTATAAATAGCGAAATAATCATAAATGCCGCCACAGAAATATTAGAGATTACACCCGTTACAGTTTGGTTATCAGTAGTTCGATTAAGTGCTTTAGTAACCATTTTTTTAAAATATCTGGCTAGAAAAATAGATATTGCTAACACGATACTTGCCAAAACGATGTTGGGTAATGCCAATACAATTTCATTAAGCCACCCTTGCATTTTATCTATCAGATTTGAAAAAGAACTACTAAACTGATCAAGCATATAATTATTTATTTTAAAATGAATTATTATCGAAATTATTTTCGGTCTATGCTAAAACGGACAAGTATATGGTTTGTTCAATAGGAAAAAAATTATGTTTTTTGAATACTTGTAATAATTGTCAAACAATATTTTTTTCTACCTTGAGTAAGCTCTATTTTGCATTCGTTTGGCAAAAAAAACAAAATCTCGACTATGGAAATGTTCAAAAGATTTAAAAGACTTCCTTATCTCATCCAGTTTTTATATGAAAAAGTAACAACAAGCATTGCATTCTATCCTATGTTGATGGTGTTTGGATTTTTTTTATTTACAGGATTGATGTTTTATCTAGAAGCACATGGACTCACCGCTTGGATGGATGAAAGATTACCTCCTTTTTTGTTAATAAAAAGTTGGAATGTAGCACAATCTCTACTCACCACTTTGGTAGGTGCTTTGATTTCGTTGATGGTATTTAGCTTTTCGATGGTGATGGTATTATTGAATAATGCCGCATCTAACTTTTCACCGAGGATACTTCCAAGTTTAATTTCCAATAAATTTCACCAGTTTGTTTTAGGAACTTATTTAGGAACTATTGTTTACTGCTTATTGATGGTACTGAATATGACTCCTAATCAAGATAAATTGCCTCTCCCTGGTTTTAGTGTTCTTTTAGGAATCGTATTTGGGGTGACTTGTTTATTGCTGTTTGTATTTTTTATTCACTCTATTTCAGAATCTGTTCAAGTAGGAAAAATTCTACAATCCATACATAATGAAACCACCTATAATATGCGTAACGGAACCATTAGCCAACTCTCCAACGAAGCGTTACCTAAGGATATTGACAAATGGAAATCATATACTGCTGACCGTTCAGGATATTTACAATCAGTAAATTTTCAATTGATTGGAAAAATTTGTGTTGAGGAAAATATCAAAGTGAAAGTATTAATACCTGAAAGTAGATTTGTATTCGAAGGAGCAGAATTATTTATTTGTAATAAAAATCTAGAAAAGGATATAAAAAATAAAATTCTTGAATATTTTGTTCTCAGCGTATCTGAATCAGCAGAAAAAGACCACATTGTCGGTTTTAAACAAATTACTGAAATAGCTCTCAAAGCAATGAGTCCTGGAATTAACGACCCAGGAACGGCTCTTTCTTGTATTAATTATTTGACTATTTTATTTACGAAAAAAATGAAATTACCAGAAACAGGTGCGGTTAAAATTGAGAATGAGAATAAAAAAGAGGAAAGTTTACCTAACCAGATTTGGTTGAGTGTGATAGGTTTCGATGAATTATTGAGTTTTGTTTTAGCACCATTGAGACAGTATGCTCGCCATGATTTGATAGTGATGTTGAAGATGCTGGAGATGCTAAAATTTTTAGCATCAAGGAATCATTGTACTGAAGTACATCTTAAAATCATTCAACGAGAAGTAGAAATTTTGAGAGTGGATGCCGAAGAATATTTGACCAACTCAGCTGATTATAACAAGATAATTGCATATATAAATACTTTTCCCAAAAAGACTATTATAGCTTAAAATTTACTTTAGAAATACGGATTGAATAATAATGGCGGATTTATTGGTTGGCAGTTGTGAAGTAAGGGTCAAAAAATAACTTCCCGTATTAGACCGATTCTTTTGTCCGTTCCTAAGTAGTCAATCAAGTTAATGGTGTCGAATAGGAGTGAGCGTATTTTTTGTCTGTTGTTTTTTAAAAATGATTGCATAGCCGAGTTACGGAATTATTTTTTAAAGGCAACAGGCGGAAAAT
>Ga0114957_1003427_pt1 | contig 14284 bp, 15 predicted proteins | sample BantaG_FD_87175 | JGI IMG/M metagenome (GOLD analysis project Ga0114957, IMG submission 87175) | Marine algal microbial communities from Bantry Bay, Ireland - BantryBay_4 metaG | ecosystem: Host-associated > Algae > Red algae > Unclassified | place: Bantry Bay, Ireland | collected 2014-11-21 | reverse complement strand
TGATTGGAACTTGATCGAAGGAAACAAGGGCAATCATCTCTAATATTTCACTGTTGTAAAACTGATTCATTATGAAAAATTTCTCTAACATTCTCGTTATAATTCTATCAGCGTTCAGCTTACAAGCTCAAATGTCTGAAGCAAACTTGAGTTTCACATTGGCCTCTGTAAGTGATGAAAATTACGCTTCGCAATTTGAGTACCATAAACCAAATACTTGTCATCCAACGGACTTCACATTTACAATCAGTGGGATCTACACTCAAGATAAAATAGAAACAATCAAGACTAACATTAGGAGCTTACTCAATGAGAGTACCGACTTGACTACCCTCTCTACACTGAGTATCAATATAGAGAGCAGTGGTAAGATTGCTGTCATCCCTCAAGGTAAAATAGATGAGAATATCATCGATAACATTAGAGAATATCTCAGTACATATGATTGGGATTATCTGCACGAAATCATGACTGTGGATATTTTGATAGTGTTCAATAGACCGCACTAATTGTAGGTAACATTGACGTAAATGAAGTAAATCGTTTGGCAATTCAATTATGAACTTAAGCACAGTTGATTAACCGATTGATAAGAGATAAGCTAACAATTAAAAGTGCAATCCAGATCTTATGATTGAACTTGACATGTCTATCATTTTTTCAATAGATTAGACACAAAACCTACGATGCCAAAACTAATGGAAGAATAAGCAACATTACTTTTTAGGGAAGGATTTGATTATTTCATAACAGCGGGCTATTATTTCAACTTTAAAGATTAGATTTGAATAAATGCACTCTATTTTTTTGAAACTTGGCAACATTTCACATAATTCAGATCTACCCATCACATGAATCGAATCCAGATCGAAGAACTCTACAACAAAGTAATTGAGACTCAAAGCACTGTTGAACGGAAGGGAAAGACAATGCCTTACACATCTCTCAATGGTCATATGACATCCTTTCTAAGCAAGGAAGGGAGGGTCGGACTGAGGTTATCTCCAAAAGATCTGAATGAAGTAATGGATAAGTATGATGCTCCACTCATGGTACAACATGAAAGAACAATGAAAGAGTTTGTAGATGTACCTCAATCACTACTTGAAGATACTCCCCTACTTCGGCGATACTTTGAGAAGAGTCTCCAATATGTCTCTGGTCTTAAACCAAAGTCAAATAATAAGAAAAAGAGTTGATATCAGATTAGAGATCTCTTCACATTTACTTTCATCCAAATACCTTCTTCAGAAAGAAAAGCAAAGATCAATTCATTCTAATTGATCTGAACAGTCAATGTTACTGGGATTTTCTTCCCATCTTTAGACTTGAATTTTTGGTACTAATTAATCTTTTCTAAATTTATTACTCCTTTCTTCTAACCTTTTAGAGATGAGCTTCGACAATATGATTGACAGACATATTAAACGAATTAAAAAAGCAAAAAAATGAAACTTAAATTAATCACAATCATCGCAGCAGGGCTCCTATTTTTCAGTTCATGCACAAAAGAAAAAGTAGATCCAGTACTTGAAATATTTGTAACTACTAAGGCATCGGAAAAATGGGACAATGTAGACATGTATGCATCAACAGTCAGATTCGCAATAGAGTTTGAAGATGGAGAACAAGGATGGGGAAGCTTACAACAGTACTTTGGTGTAGGATTCGAAGCAGGACTTGATCAAGATAATAGCAAATTAATCTTCAATGACAGACATTTTGATATTGAAAGTCTCCTAGGTCTTAGACTTATGATGGGTAACGTTTATTTATCAAATAGTGATTTTGGTGATATAAAAGTCGACCAACCATGGTTTACCTATATCCCACTTGATCAACCTGTCTCTATAGAAAATGGTAAAAGCTATAAGGTTGAATTTATTATTGATTTTGATGAGTCAGTCTATGAAGAAGACGGACAATTTAAACTCAATAACAACTACAAAGTAGAAGTAACTGAGCTCTAGTTTGAGAATGAATCTTGACAAGAAAAATATCGCTCTCATTAAGAAAGACAGAACTGCGCAAAAACAGTTTTATGACTTCATCTATGCCAACCTCTTCCATATTCCGAATAGGTACAAAAAGACTCAACGCTTAGCTGAAGAAATTTTTAATGATGCTATGCTAAAGATTTTTGACTCAATCTATAAAGTAGACAACATTGATAATGTCTTAGCATGGTCTAGCAAGATAATATTTAACACAACTATCGATTCTCTAAGAAGGGAGATAAAATTAAATGATAGATTTAGTTACCCAGATGAACTGCCAGTGATGGAGACTTCAATGAACACTGCACTCGACCACCTCGCTGTTGAGGAATTATTCGAATGCATTCAAACATTGGACCAAAATCAACTGGCAGTTTTTTCACTTTTCGAAATAGATGGATACTCTCACAAAGAAATCAGTGAGCTCTTAAACATTACTGTGAGCAATTCTAAATACTTACTGCACATGGCAAAGAAAGAACTCCGAGTAAAGGTGGAAACTTTTCAAAATTAATTAGCATTAGACATGGAAGATTTTCGAAATAAAATGAAAAATTACACGGCCTCACCTAATGATCTCGCATGGGAAAGGATGTTGATTAAACAAGAGAAAAGAGGGCTAGCAAAAACTAAAACTCTAGGCTTTGCCTTATTAGCTCTTAATGCAATTGCTCTTCTCTTTTGGGCATACCAAGCTTGGAATATATCTCCAACTGAAGAGTTGCTCAAGACGGAGCCTAAGAATTACGAAGTGACTAGTAATGAAAAGCAAGTCGATGACATGATACAGATAAATTTGAAAGAACAAAACAAAAACAAACTCCAACAAATCAATCTACTCATTGCAGAGAACAATGATCTGAAAAATCAAATACTTCAATTACAGAATACAGTACAAAACAAACAAACTAAAATCTCTCAACTCATCAATCTGGGAAAAAGTCAAGAAGTGACACAAAATACTTTTACCCCGAGTGCAATACCACCAGTTACTCCAAGAGCAACAGTAAGGCAAAGCCAAGTTACTCTAGCACAATCAGATGATAGTTCACTACTTGATGTGGCTAGATTACACCCATTGCCATTACTTAAAAATAATAACTCTATTCCACAATATTTGATTCAATTAGCGAGTAAGTTGCAGCCAACACCACCACTCTATTCCAATAGAACAAACATCAACAATAATCCAATTAGAAACTGGTACATCAGTATAGGAAGCAACTATGAAAACCTTATTGAAGACAGTCAAAAAAGTTTGGCTACAGGTCTTCACCGTTCATTGAACAAACGATTTGATGTCGGTGTGATATTAGAACTCTCTAAGACCCAAGAAAGAGGCAACTACAGAATCAACAATGATATTAAAGATCACAGAACTGAGACAAGTGGGCAGTTAATCCTGAGGTACAAAGCCTTTAGATTTAATAAAGTCATCTTCCATGCTGATGCTGGGATTGGATATCGATTTGGCAGCATCTCTAACAGGCAGCATAAGGTTGTTGACAATGAGATCCAATACTATAATGAAGTTATAAACTATAATGGAATAGACTATCAATTTGCCTTGGGAGCCATGTATGAAATCAAACCACAGTTGAGTCTCGGAACTCGATTCTTTCTAGATACAAATCTCCACACAAACATTAATCTGAATTATAGATTCTAAGAACAGAATAAGCCAAAGAATTTGCAAGTTGCAAACTCTTTGGCTTTTATAAATATTGCTAAATTGTCAAAAAGAATTCTAATGGTATCCTACTTATAAATCACCCGCTGTGTCATTTGGCTACGACCATCAGACAGAGTAACTAAGTAGATACCACGCTGATCAAACATCTCTGAAGAGAGTGATACCTGATGGTCACCTGATGAGTAAGTCTTGTTATATTGAGTAACTTCTCTACCAAGAATATCAGTGACGACTAGATCGATCTTGCTCGATTGTTGAAGTGAAAAACTGATCTGAGATTCTTCCCTAAAAGGATTTGGAGATATCTCTAAACCAAAAGAAGTCGTAAGCTTGTCAGTACTCGTCACAGCTGCATTGCAACCTAACCCATCGACATCACCGATCTTGACAGCTGTAAAATCAAAGCCAAATAGCTCTCCGGTAATTGATTCAAATTGATGAGAAAACTCAGCGTTAAATGCTGCATCAAGAGTCAGTTCATCTTCATTAGAGATATATTTCCAGCTCGAAGAATTTTCAAACTCAAGTATCTCTTGATAGATAAGTTTTTCAATTTCGACATTGTCCAAAGTGGAAATGCTCTGAGTAGTATTTACATCGGCCGAGATTTGCTGAAAAGGTGAAGTAAACATCTCAATACCCAAGATGTGTCTCTCTATCAATACTTGGTCGATAGTACTCACCCCATTGAGGTAATCATTAGGGCTAACAGGAGAAACAACACCAGACTTTCCTGACTCAACACAGAGTGTATAGAATCCTTGACCGTCAGTAACACCGCTATCTAGAGTTGTACCCAAATTATCCATAGCTGATATACTCAAGTTTGCGACGGGTTCGCCACAAGCACTTACTGCCTGGCCTGATACTCCGAAGTACCCTGTATCACAAAGAGTTTGGCTAGAGAGGAAAGAGAAGGAGAAAATCGTAAGACTTAGAATAAGGAATGAATTTTTCATTTATTTGTCTTTAAGTGGCAATAATCTTATTGTTTAAACAGAAAATGCTTAAGTTGATTAAAGCGCTACAGCAAAGTTAAAATATTTTAAAAAAATGGAAAACATAGAATTCTAAATTGACATTTTGGGGTATTCATCAAACAATGTACATTTGCTTACGTTAGGTTTTGAGATCAGGAGATGTATTGACTGATCTACCTAGTTCAAATCTATTTAACAAAACAACTAAAAAAGAAAAACATGGCATTTACACTACCAGAACTCGGATATGCATATGATGCACTAGAGCCTCATATGGATGCACGTACAATGGAAATCCACCACACTAAACACCACAATGGATATACTAACAAACTCAATGCTGCAATCGAAGGTACTGACCTTGACGGTAAGTCAATTGAGGACATTCTTACAGGCTTAGATATGACTAATACTGGAGTTAGAAATAACGGTGGAGGTTACTACAACCACAATCAATTTTGGACAGCGATGAATCCTAATGATAGAGGGAGATTATCGGGACCACTCCTCGATGCAGTCAATGCGGCATTTGGAAGCAAGGACGCATTCGTCGAAGCATTCTCTAAGGCTGCTGCTACAAGATTTGGATCAGGTTGGGCATGGCTTTGTGTACATGATGGCGGCAAGGTAGAGGTTTGCTCTACACCTAATCAAGACAATCCACTCATGCCAGGTGTAGGATGTGGAGGTACTCCAATCCTTGGACTTGATGTGTGGGAACATGCATACTACCTCAATTACCAAAACAGAAGACCAGACTACGTTGCGGCATTCTTTAATGTTATCAACTGGAACGAAGTAGAGAAAAGATACGAGGCAGCGACTAAGTAAGCTGACTTTCAACTTCATAAATAATTAGCTTTGAGGTGCTCTTAATTGAGTGCCTCTTTTTTTTTGTCGCAGCAAAATATGATCAGATTAAGTATTCACTAAGACTATCGAAAACTAAGGATGTTCAGAGTCTAGCTAAATCTGCTAATTTACCTCAGTTCTATTCATCAGCCAACTGAATCCTAATGAAATGTAATTCATTCTATTGTTGATTCCTGTGCCGAATGAAAAGTCATACTGTAAGTTGTCATTTGCCAAATAGGTGAATCCAGCATCGAAATTTGAAAGATGCTTTTCAAAGTCTACGAAATCACCATAAGGCTCTATATAGATTCCAACCTTACTATTTACTCCAATTCCCAATGCAAGAGAATAGGTCAAGTCACCCTTACCATTCCCAAAATAATTGTACCCGAGATTATAACCCACCCCTACTCTTTGATTTACTTCATGAGATATGGAAAGTTTATTAATTGATCCAAATCCACCATTGGTTAACTCTTTTGAACCAGTAGGCATAATCAGATGGGAAAGGAAGGCAATTTCAGTATTCTTGCTGTCATCTTTAAGCAATTGCACCTTAGTCCCTATTTCAATATCACTGATGCCTTGGACATCTCTATTCCCATTTTTGATAGATTCGAATTGGCTTAAAAATCGAATTTCAATATTCTTTGTTATTCCATATCGGAATAAACTTGTTGGTGCTAATAGTTGCCTTGTAGAATTCTCCGATTCTCCTTCAAATCCTATGAGTATTCCAGTTTCAATTTGCAGGTTACCATTGCCAACCGTGGAAGAACTTTCAGTTTGATCTGGTCTATCTGTAATTATTGCTTGTCCACTTAACAACGTAAATGCTAAACAAAATAGAATTAGTAAAGAAATACTTTTTGAAATCTGTATCATTTTGACTTAAATAAGAACTATTAATTGACAAATCTAAATATTTTTTTAGATTTATCTAAATATTCTATCAGTTTGTATTTTATTTCGAATAATTCAGGTATTTACTCACTATAAGGATATACAATAGTGTCAAGTCAATCTCAACCGATCCTATTAATTTAGGCTTAGAGTTCTATTCCATCAACCAGGATGGAAACTTTACAATCAATAGAGTGCATTGCAGTTCAGAGAGTACTCTATATTTGAAGAGAAATCAAACTCAGTCAAACCAATACATAACGTTAAAACTGCCTAACATAAAAATCAAATTCCATCGAAAACAAAGAATTCAAGATCCAACGACTGGACCCAACAACAGATAAATCACTCCGGGCTTGGAGTGCTGCAGACGAGTATCTCTTGTCAGCAATCCATAACTCTGACGTTGTTTCAAATCAATTAGGCCTCTACAATGATCGATTTGGATACTTGGCTTGCTCTGCCCACCATCTCAATCCAACCGTTATTTGCACACATGCAAGCCAGAAGAAAGCCATTGAGTTAAACCTTCAATCAAATCAATTGTCACTGATTAAAGCCTTCAACTCTAGGTGTGCCTTGTAATTGATGTATCGATCTATTAATGTAAACCTCCAAAAAGGTTCTGTAATTATCTTGTAGGTTTGGTCGCCATTCTTTGCTGGAGATAAGATTTGTGTCTTACTCATATTGCCATATCCCTTCCATGTTTGTTTAATAAGAATAGAGTCATCTAGTTTGACTTTACCAAGATACTTTTCGCTACTCTGAATAAGAGATCTAATTGCACGATTAGAGAGAGTAGACTTGACATTTGAAATGAATCTAGTCTTATGATATGCAGCATTATCTTTAGTTATCCCAAGAGTTTTGGCTGCTTTACTCTGAAGCCTAAAGTCTTGAAATGTGTAAAACACAATCAGTGCTACTGAATATGGAAAGATGGTACCAGACAGCATTGGATAGAATAAATGAACAGTTCCAAAACCTGCAGTTATTAGAACAGTATATGTTAATAAAATTTTGACAAACAATTTCACCTCAATCTATTTGTATCATTAAAACTCCTGCTTCTCTACAAAATAATAGCATCGATCGCCTTGCCGATTCCAATCAAAATTACATAAAACGTAATACTTCCTAAAAAATAAGCCACTATCCCTTTTATATAACTCAAAACCTTATTCTTTTCAAAGAATGTACCGATTGCAACACCACAATACAACACTGCGATTGAGCCTCCTACCTTCAGTAAAGTACCACCTCCAAAAACAATCGACAAGGCACCAATGAGTGAGTAGAAAAGCATCCCCATACCCATGATAAAGCAGAGCAGTATAAATATCTCAACTAGATTATAACCAGACTTGCGAAAAAAGAGCTTCAACCAAAATGTAATGAAAATTGACATTATCATATTGGCATACCCATAGTTAGAAGACACCCAAGCCAAAAGCTTGCCTGCAGTACTCTTTTCAAAACCATTTTGCTCAACTACACCTTGTTCAAATTGAAAAGTATTTTCGGCCAATGTATATACCAAGGAGCAAATGAGAAGAAATACTATTGGTTTGACCAAGTGCTTTCTGTTCCAGATAAGAAATGTCCGAACACTCTCCCCTGGTCTAATTAGAAGTTCTTTGATGGTAAAGAAAATGCCCTTCTCAAAGTATAAGATTTTTGCTAATTCGGTTTTTAGATATGATCCATCTATCCTTTTTAGTTTTTGAGGATGACCACAACTCCCACAGTAATTTGATGTAATTGCCTGTTGACAGTGAGGACATTCCATTGAGTTAGACATCGCATTAGAATTTAGAACTCATTAATCAGATTTAGACTATTTCATAATAATCTTGCATGACTAAGGTATGGAATCTAATTGAGAGTTGGGGAGAGTGCAAGGTTCGTCCTAGGAATTGCAATTCAATACTAAGAATTGGAGGAGTGGAAATGCATTCAACTATTCCATTGACTATTCTATCAAGATGTCAAATTCACCGATATACTTTCCTATTATCGGACCTTCCCAAGATGGTGAGATAGAATACTGACAATCTATGGTACCAGTCTTTGTTTCATAATCTATATCGATACTATTGACTGTGAATTTAGCGATATCATCATCCAAGACCACATAGTTGATTCCTGCTAGATTCGGATTTCCATAAGACGAACCATTCTCAGTGTAATCAGAAGACAACTCGTTAATATTAATTCTTGTCGTTGATGCAGCTGACTGTTCATAGACCATTTCTTCTATATTCACTTCTGCAATGTTCTCTTTAATATCTCCTCCACTATCAAAATCTCTAAAGTTATGAAATGAGCTTTGACTAGTCTCAATGCTGTATAGAATATCACCATCGTAAGATATTGCCGTACCATCAAGAAATAGAAAGCTGAATTGATTTTTGATCTTTGTGACATCCATCATCAAATCACTCTCATATTGAGTAACACTATGGAAAACCAAGTAGGCATTCTGTGTCTCATAAGAATCTTCATTGATAGAAAATCCCGTATTTGATTCCTCTCCAGGATCGAAACCCGTATCGGGGTCTTCTCCGCATGAAGTCATCATGCATGAAAATGTAAGTATTAAAGTATAAAATAAAAATGATGCAGCCTTTTTCATTAGGTTATATTTTTTAGTTTTTTTTAATAACCCAAATGTAGACATCACATTTGCTTGACGAGGGACACAAGAGATGTTCGGTCACTTCAGTTAGACTATCGGTGGGCCATCAGATACCTAAGATTCAGAAATCAAGCAATTTCAAATTGTAAAGCGTATCGGATTGTGTTCTATATTTGAAAAAATAATTACTCCAATCACTAGAAAATAACCACATCGAAAAGAAAGAATTCAAGATCCAACGATTGGACCCAACAACAGATAAATCACTCCGGGCTTGGAGTGCTGCAGACGAGTATCTCTTGTCAGCAATCCATAATCCTGACGTTGTTCCAAATCAATTAGGACTCTACAATGATCGATTTGGATACTTGGCTTGCTCTGCCCACCATCTCAATCCAACCATTATTTGCACACATGCAAGCCAGAAGAAAGCTATTGAGTTGAACCTCCAATCAAATCAATTGTCACTTTTGGAGATAGAAAATCCATTGTCAATTCTAGTACTCAAATTCGATTTTGTCTTACTCAAAATACCAAAATCTCTCTCAGAGTTTAGGCTCTACCTCCAACATATCGTACAGAACTCGATTGATGATGTGACAGTTATATGTGCTTTTATGACCAGGCATTTTACACCTAAGATGCTCACTATCAGTCAAGAATACTTTGAATCAGTAGAGCAAAGCAAGGCAGTGAAAAAGGCTCGATTAATTATACTCAAGAAAAAGAAAGCGACTCCTCAAATAGAACCAATAAAAACTATTGAGTTCAACTCTTCAAACTACAAACAATATTGGGGAGTATTTTCAGCTGATCATATCGACTATGCCACTCAATACTTTTTAGAAAATCTCACTCTAAGTGCTACAGATCAATCAGTATTGGACTTAGGTTCTGGTAATGGTGTGATAGCTAATGAAATCTATAAGCAACGACCAAAATTTGAGATCCACTTAATTGATGACTCATTTCTAGCTATTTCTTCATCCCGGTTAAACATCCAAGGTGAACAAATCCATCATCACTGGCATTACAACCTGTCCATTTTTAAGGATAATCAATTTGACTTAATTGTAAGTAACCCTCCTTTTCATTTTGAATACGAAATCAATATTCAAACAACACTCAATCTCTTTAGGGAATGTCAAAGATGTCTAACTGAAAGCGGTAGTTTTCAGTTAGTAGCCAACAAGCACTTAAATTATAGGACTCACTTAGAGCGGATCTTTACTATCGTTGACACTGTATCTGAAAATGAAAAGTTCATTATCTACCAATGCTTTGTGTAAAAAAGAATTGGATTAGAGAATACTCTCAAATGACCATTAAAAACTCTCTATTCCACCAATCAAATTCTTGAGCACTTGATGAACCTTATAGTTTGAATATCCATCTACTAACGTATACTTCCAATAAGGTTGAGTCATTACTTTATACTGATAGCCACCATTTACACTCTCAATCGCAGTGATCTGCGACTTACTCATATTGGCAACACCCTTCCACCTCTGCTTGTTTACTTCTTGATTGTTGAGTATAACTTGACCGACAGAGTCTTCGCATTCTGCAATCGCTTGGCTGAGTGCCTCTATCGAGAGATTTGATTGAAGCACTGAAGTAAATGTAGTTTTTTGGTAGGCTTCATGACCTTGACTAAGCCCAAGTTGGTCGGCCGTCTTCTTCTGTCTTCGGTAAGCTAATGCTGTGAATAACAATGTGAAACCGGTCCAAAAAATTAAGTCAATCCCTCCTGGAGCAATAAACTGAACGATGATACCTATACAAAGCACTACACCAAACTGTGCAATAAATATCCTGAAGAGTAAATTAAAATCCATAAAGCATTTTTCTAAATTCAAAAATAACAAAAGTAGTATAACGGAAAGGCTATGCCTTGATTTATCAATCCATGTTTACATTTAAAAAAAAATTAAACAAGATGCAGCGTTCAATACTTTTACACATAGTATTAAGTAGAAGCATGCTGATTATATCAAATCTTTTTAAAACTTAATCACAATGAAATATCAAAATATACTAATCGCTCTTTTTGCCTTTGCCTTGCTCTTTACCGGTTGCCGCAAAGATGGGTTTGTTACTGATATCAACAAGACACCTACTACTCCGCTCGACTTCTACGAGACAACAATCGAAGGATTTGTAGTAGACAAAGATCAAGTAGGAATTAGTGAAGCCATTGTCACTCTCGGAACTCAGTCAACAACAACAAATAGCCTTGGTTACTTCAAGATAGCAGGAGTTGGAAATCAGAATTCAACAGCTCTCTCAATCTCTAAGGATGGTTACTTTGATAATTTTAAAACCTACAGACCAAGTAAAAACTTAAGTGCCGTAAGTCAAACAAGAGTTCAACTCACAAGGAAAACCGTCACGGCTAACTTCTTGTCTTCACAAGGAGGAAGTGTGTCTATTAATGGTCAATCTCAAATTAACTTCCAATCAAATAGTATCGTTGACAGTGATGGGAACGATTATGATGGAAATGTACTCGTCTATGCCTATTACATAGATCCAACAGCAGATAATATCAATGAGGTAATGCCTGGTAATCTCTCTGCTATCAATGCCGAAGATGAATTTAATGTTCTCCAGAGTTTTGGAATGCTCAACATCGAACTTGCATCAACAACTGGGGAAGAACTCAATATTAATGCACCTACTACACTTGAGGTAGAAGTTCCTTCAGACCTTATAGGAAATGCCCCTTCACAACTTCCACTCTGGTATTTTGATGAATCAGATGGACTTTGGAAAGAGGAAGGTTTTGCCGAACTCCAAGGAGGTAAGTACGTAGGAGAAGTTACCCACTTCACTACATGGAATTGTGATGTCCCATTTGAAGCAGCCTTTATTGAAGGAATTGTCTCTGATGAACAGGGAGTATCTGCTGTTAAAGTCTTTCTTGAAGATAATACAACTGGAGTTCAATATTCGATTTGGACAGACTCAGAAGGAGAATTCTTTGGAGTAGTTCCCGCAGATATAGAATATACAATCACTATCCAAGGCCTCTGTGATTCTGATGGCTTCCTATCTACAGATGTTATTGGTCCATTTGCAGCAGGGAGTGACAATGATCTTGGAACAATCGACATCTCCAATAATAATGGATTTACACTAGTGAGTGGAATACTTGTAGATTGTGACATGAACCCTGTCGCAGCTGGTGAGGTATACTTTGACTATCCTGACTTTAGTTATACTGTACAGACTGTAACTGATGCAAATGGTAATTTCAGATTAAATATTCCATCGTGTGAAGGTGAGGATGTAAGTGTAAGAGGAGTCGATCCATCTACTGGATTAGTAAGTGACGTGATCATATTTAATATCAATGGTGACTTCCAAGATGTAGGTACAATATCAGTGTGTATCGATATCTCTCCGACCTTAGGATCAGTAACTCTTACGTATAATGGAATTGTAAAGGAATTTGACAATTGTACTGTAGATATCCAACCAAATAATGTTGGAGCTACCTCGTATGTTATTACCTATTCAGAATTGTTACCACCATTGAATGATCCAATCTCGTATATTATGTTGATTTCAGATTCTAATAACAGCTTAGTAAATCCAAGTTGGAATTACAATCAATTCTTCTGGTCACCACCACTAAGTGCTGAAGATGAAGAGTATGAATACTTTGTACCAAATTTCAATACGAATGTTCAAAACATTACAACTTTAGTAGTGCAAGCAGCAGATAGTCCAGGAGAAATCCTTAAGTTAAACATGAGTGACGTGACTTTAAGAGTTAGAATTAAAAACGTAGCTGGATCATCAGAAGATTTCGTTTCAGACATTTCAATTGAAGCAGTAGTTCTCCAATAAGTGAAGTACACTCTTAATCTGAAAGACAATAAATTGGAATTAACTCAAATCATAACATTAATTCAGCTAAAGGATAGCAAAGCAGAGAAGGCACTCTTTCTCCGCTTTGCCCCTAAAGTGCTGACTATCTGTAGAAGGTATGCTTCTCAGAATGTTGAGGCACAAGATTATATGCAAGAGTGCTTTATTCTGATTTTCACAAAGATTCACCAATTCAATCCTAATAAAGGATCATTCGAAGGATGGTTGCATAGAGTTTGCACAAATAGAATACTTGAGTTAATGCGAAAGTCTTCGACTCAAGTAAAGATCAGCTTCCCAGAGCATCTTCCAGAACCAGAATTAACCAAAAAAGATCTCGTAGCGATTCCTCAAAACGTCATACTTAATGCGATCCAACAACTTCCATCAGGTTATAGAGAAGTTTTTAACCTCTATATCTTTGAAGGATGGTCACATCGACAGATCGGAAAACAACTCAATATAGCAGAGACGACTTCTCGATCACAACTTACAAGGGCAAAGAAGTTACTTCAACACCTACTTTCTAAAAAAAACTATAATAGATATGAGAGACAACTGGCTTGACGACGAATTAAATGAGATGTTTCAAGATTTTGACTCTGAGATGAACCTTGAAAATGAGTGGGCTGCCTTACAACAAAGGCGTAAGTCTCCAACACAACCAAATAGACTCTGGTTCCTCTTGGTTGGCGTTGCTGTAGTAAGTGCTTCATGGTACTTCTACTCTACTTTGGATACGCAAAATACAGAGATTGACACTCAGTTAACACAGCAAATATCAGTCACTTCTGATGAATCAAACTCTACAAAAAAATTGGTAAATGCAGAGATCATATTAGATCAACAGAATAATTTCCATGGCACTGAAACACATGTTGGACTAGACAAACCACTGAATGAAAAAATAAAGCTCAGTGTAAATACTCAACGATTAGCTGCTCAAACATTAGCACCAACCAATTTGTATTCTAGTATCAAGAGTAACGACAAAGAAACCGAGCAACTTCCTCAATCAAAAGAGAAATACAAGACTCAGACTAATGTAAAATCTATCGAATCACACAACGAAATCGAGAGAGTTGCACTTCAAGTTGCGATCAACAAAATTGCTAATTTAGATCAACTCTCACACACCCTTTACACTCATCAACAACCTTCCGTTAATCACACACTAACAACTTTAAATTCTCTAAAAAGAACCAAAGCGAATAAAGCAGGAGCCCATTATTTGAGTTTAGGATTTGGTTATAGCCCATTGACAACTGGAGCTACACGAGATGAAGAAAAGGCCATTGATGGGATCTCTACATCACTCCATTACATGAAGTACCTCTCT
>Ga0114957_1003420_pt1 | contig 14308 bp, 12 predicted proteins | sample BantaG_FD_87175 | JGI IMG/M metagenome (GOLD analysis project Ga0114957, IMG submission 87175) | Marine algal microbial communities from Bantry Bay, Ireland - BantryBay_4 metaG | ecosystem: Host-associated > Algae > Red algae > Unclassified | place: Bantry Bay, Ireland | collected 2014-11-21 | reverse complement strand
TTGCGGAATCATCCCAGAGACAGCACGTTTCAATTCCATAAGACCGATTGAGATTTAAATCAGGCGACATGGAGATGGCTGTAAAGTGGGGTTTCAATTCCATAAGTCCGATTGAGATAGAATTTGCAAAAGAAAAAAACGAAGAAGTTAAGGCGTTTCAATTCCATAAGTCCGATTGAGATATGTCAATCCAGAGGTTTGTTTGAGTGCTTTGAGGACGGTTTCAATTCCATAAGTCCGATTGAGATATGGAATCTGTAAGATGTTTCAACAGTGGCACAAAGTTTCAATTCCATAAGTCCGATTGAGATCTCCCAGAACTGCTCCTTATAGGCTAGTTTTGCGGGTTTCAATTCCATAAGTCCGATTGAGATTTCCGTATTTTGAGGGAGAAAGGGTTATATTTGTGAAGTTTCAATTCCATAAGTCCGATTGAGATTTAAAAGAAAGTATCTTTTATCAGATTCGTAAAGCGGTTTCAATTCCATAAGTCCGATTGAGATCCTTCCATGCATTCTCAAAAGAGACTGGAAGAAATAGTTTCAATTCCATAAGTCCGATTGAGATCCCGCTGATCAACATCTATAAAGCATTGATAACGAGATAGTAAAGTAAAGTTAAATATAGTTAATTTCATCAATAGGGGAGGACACCTTCAGTAGTGAAAATCAATAGGGTTAGCGACGACTGCCCTAATTTATTGACTGTCAGTGTTTTAGTCAAAATGTCAAAGAACTTTTTATCGCTGAAAGAATGTTTTTGGGTTTAGCGACAACTACAAGAATTGATTGTTGCTGCCTTTTTCTCGACCAATTATTTGCTTTTCCATCCAACTGGACTGGCGACTTTGGAAGATAATAAAACTATCATAGCTTTCGTCCATGATTACTTTACTTTCTTGTATTAATGCTTTTAATTGTACTTGGGTCAGCTCTCCTTCAAAAACGGAATTTTGTACCCAATGTAGGTATTGGCGACAGAGTTTGAGCATTTTTCCAGTTCGTTTTGTGGCTACATCATATACTGCTACTACATACATTACCACCAGATTTTAAAGGGTGAAAATTCGGAATCCATCTTTAATAAATATTTAGATAATTTATAACAATCCAATCTTACTAAGTGACGATAACTTACTTTTCGATTTAGTTTGCGATGTAGGATGGTTTGCTGTAATCGTTCTTCCCAATGTTGTACAAATAGTTTACGGCCTGTTTCAGAAAGAAAGCAGGCGTCTTCTACAAAATCAAAATGCTGATCCTTAAGCATACGTCGATTGCATAATTTGAAAATCAGTCGGTCTACTATTATGGGTTTGAAAATTTCTGCCATATCGAGGGCTAGGCTGTAGCGACGATAGCCGGGTTCGTGCAAAAAACTGAGGGTAGGGTTGAGTTGGGAATTGTACAATCCATCCAGGCACAGTGTGTAGCACATCGAATTACCAAAACTTACCAGCGCGTTTAATTCGTTGACAGGTGGACGGCGGCGGCGGCCTTCCCAGGCGTAATTATCAATGATGACATCAAAGGCAGTATAATAGACTTGTCGACAATTACCTTCAATTCCCATTAGTTCAGGAATCGAGGCGGTGTCCTCAATTTGAGTTCGCAGTTGTTCAATAGCCAAAATTTCGTGGGAGACTTCTTTACCTCGATTTTGATAATACCGCAAGTTTTTTAGCATATTAAAACTCGCCGCTTTGATGAGCTGATGGGCAATACGAATTCGTTTTTTCTTGGATAGGTAATGTCTGGATTGCGCGATCAACATCTGTCCTGCTAATAAATATTCTTTGGGACTAAAGCTCCCGGTGTAATGTTGATAATAATCAAAAAAATGAACAGGAATATGATGCCGCCCCAGAAAATTATACATCGCGCTATTCGCATCCACACTCCCAAACATATACATGGCCGAGATGCCATTGACTGGTAGATATCGCTTTTTAGGATTCGGATTTGTCTCGCTTTCCACCGGATCAAAACAAAGCGTTTGATCCTTACGACTCATCCTTCCGGGATTAAATAAATAGTAAGCTTTTTTCATTTCTAAATTTTAAACAACTTCTTTTTTTAGACAAAGCAAAAATCACGAAAAGCACAATTTTTACAATAGGTCTTTTTATCTAAAACAGGACAAGTCGATTGGTGAACGATGTCTTCAATTGCGGTTAGCCACCGACGTACTTCCTTTTCGTTTTCTTCGGTCAGTAGGACTGGCGTAGTTTTCCGCTGTTTGGGATATTCAATTAATCCGGTTGCTCCCTCGACGCCGGCCTGTTTGATCCGATAAAGATAGTATTGTACTTGTGCAATATGTACATGTTCCAGCTTAGGACTTTTTTTGACTTCCCGTACTACCAACGCCTTAGGATCAAAATGGTCAATTTTGATTCCTTCGAGGGCCAGTTCGCGCCACTTGCTGGAACGGCGGGCATAGGTAGATTTACCAATCAGTTTTCCTTCCGCCACCGCCATAGAATTGTCCTCCATCCGCATACCCTGGTGGTGGAGCCAGAGTTTGCGGTGACAAAGGAGATAATAGGTGATGTGGGAGGCGGAGATGTTCATGGAGTATAAGTTTATTTTAACTAATAATTACTCCTTCTAGTATAGATTTAAGTTTTGCTTCTGCATCATCAAGTGCCGTAGCCGTTCCTGCAATGTTAGGGATATAACCTTGTGCGGATAGCGAAACAAATACATCTACCTCTTGAATAGAATTATCAATTACCGCATGGGCTTTATATTTATGTTGTTCTGATGCGTTGTCCAAATCTGCTCGAATAGCGTTGACAATTTTATTAGCATTTTTACTAATCGCGATGGCCAGATTTCCCTGTGGACTAAAGGTACGACTTTGATTACTGGTAATTCTCCAGTTAACAATCGCAGTCGCTAATGCACTGATAATTTCTTTTTGACGAGCGGGAGGTACAAGCAAGTAATCGCCGTCTTCTTTCCATCCAGCTTCTTTTAATTCCTCAATTCGATCACTAGTTAATTCAGGATCATATTGATTAGTCGAAATTTTAAAAATACGGTCCAGGTCAATAGCGATATCATACACGAATATGCCGTTTGCTCTGGGGCCCATCTTTAGCCAGTTTCTAAGCGGTAAAGAGCGATTTTCCTCATTTAATAATTTGGTTATCTCTTCCTCTGAAAGTAGTTCCCCTTTCTCGTCTCTAACCTGAATTTTATGCTGACTTGGATTGTCACTACGATCAAAAGTACCACTTTCATCATTTTCCAAATTAGCTAAAGAAGGATGTAGAGGGCGCATTGCTGAAATAGATAAAGCGCTTCGACGCTTGATTGCGCCTTGTCCCTTTTTAGCCCTCATCCAACCACCAATGAGCTGATCAGCAAAACTAGGATTGCATGGATTCCAGGGTTCTTTTTGCCCAATGGAAGCTTTATTACCTTTTTTGGAAATTTCATAATTAAAAGTAATGGGTGCACGTTGTTCTCCTAATTCGTCCGACAAATAATCTAATAAAGATCGTTTGACTTGCTGGCCGCTGGAGTAGGGCATAGGCCGTCCACTTAGTGGGTCACGGTAATTTTTTTGACCACTATCCACACCGAAAACGGTATGATCTACTTGTCGAATTCCTCGAACGTATAAATAATTTGCCATAATTTTATTGATTTTGAAGTTGAATAAATTGATATTTGAATCGAACTAATGTTAAGAATAACGGAATGTGGGCAGCAGGCATATTCATGATTTCTGCTACGATATCATCGAGTATTTTTAGGTCAAACTTTGCTTTTTCAGCAAATTCATTTTCCTTCATCATCTCCGTTAGAGCGGAAACGAATTGCTTTTGCCCATAAGCGTCGAGAACTTGCTGGACTGCATTACTGAGTCCCTTTTTTCCCCGACTGGAAGGGTCAATTTGATGTAGCGAACTTGCGAGTTCGTTTGCTTTTACTAAAAGTTGTTTATTGTCTAGCATGGCGATAATCCAGGTTTGATGAAAATTAAAATTAATGGTATCATTTTCTTTTTTAAAGGAAAGTGATTTTTTACTGCCTTCTCTTTGATTCTTGTATTTTCTAAAGTCTTTTGGTTCCAAGACTTTAATTCCAATGGCACCGTAGCGGCACGCTGTAATAAATCCCATATCAGTTTCATAAAGTGTTCTGAACTGACGCTGTAAGTTTAAATTTCCATCTCCAAATAAAGTTGCATATAATTTGGGTAATGAATTTATCTGGTCGAGTAGCAAGGGTATAAATCCAATCGTAGAATTTGTTTGTCCGAAAGAATAAACATATCCTAGTAATTTGCCAGGGACATTTTCCATCCTTGCAACGGAGAATAATAATTTGGACCATTCAATTGTCACTAGTGCACCTACGCCGTTTTTAGTATCTACAGCTGTTGGAGGAAAAGATCCCAATGGATTACCCTTTTGAAAACCGGTACTATTTCGATGAAATAACCACCACCCATTCCAAGTATCAATCTGATGAGGTTTTAGACTGGGGTTGCTTGTCATAAACTGTCTGTAAACTGTCCATCCTTCGATGAGCTGTTCCAGAATCAAGGTTTCATTTATCTGAATTGAAAATCCTCCTTTGACGCCGATACCAGTCGCCATTCCTAACCAGCTTAAGTAAGTGGTTTCTTCCGATATCGGAATGGTCATATCTGTAATTTGACTAGCAGTGGAGTCGGACATATTTCGGGAATGCCCTCCCATGAATAAATGGGCTTCGAAGCGTTCAATTCCGTTTACTGCCTCGTGAAAATCATCCAGCGCGATTTTTCTTACTTCGGCAGTTAATGGTTTCTTTTTTTTCTGTTTATAAGCCTGATCAAACTTAGAATTATTAGCTACCATCAAGTAACGTTCATTGTCAAAAAACAATGGAAAAAAGTACTCATCAAACAATTCTTTTGCTGACAGTGCTTTTCGGGTCATTTTTTTTCTAAAGATTTCTAAAATTGACTGGCCTATTTCTGCGGTATACATATTTTAAAGCATTTGATTTTTTATTGGTAATTGTTTTTCATCGATTAATCCCAATTTGGGATTTTGGTCGAATAAGTATCGTTCATCTGAAATAATAAATGGATAGCTTCCACTTTCTTCGATGGCTAATTTCTGATAAAGTCCAAAACGGGCAGAAACTGGAATTTCATATTTAGGCTTTACCCGTGAACTGGCTTTTCGATAAGCTTCGAGTTCACTTAAAAGAATGCAGGTACTACCTTCTATTTTTAGCGCGTCTACTATCACCTTTCTTGCCTGATGTTCTAACTTTCTAATGTTGTATTCTCCATGCTCAGTAAATTTATAGTGATGGGTCAGAACCGGTGGATCCAAATCGGCAAATACTTCGTCGATATATTTTTGTGCAAATCGTTCCCTGAAAATTTCGCCATTTTTAATGGAGGTAAAGCTTTTGTCAATCAAGTGTTTATCATACGGTTTTATTTCCTTTGCTGTCTTTGCTGGTGCAAGAATGTATATAGGTTTGTATTTACCTATTGTATCATCTGATCTTCTACGATTGACCCGTCCAAATCTTTGTATCAGCGCATCCAGAGGAGCTGCTTCAGTAACCATCAAATCGTACGATATGTCCAAACTCACTTCCACCACCTGCGTGGAAATTGCAATGCACGGCTCTGTTTGATTTTCGTCTTGTAAAGCAATGATTTGTTTTTCTAAAAGAGCGCGGTCTTTCCGTCTAAAACGACTATGGATTAACACCATTTTTACAGTTGGAAAAATGGTCTGTAATTCGCTGAACCATTTTTGTGCAGTCTTTACCCTGTTGGCTACCAGTAGGATTTTCTTCTTATCCTTTACCGCTGACTGAACTATTTTTTTTAATGCTTCATATTCAATTGGCTGGTCTTCGTATTTAGTGAAAATTTGGTGTCGATCAAACTGATCCAATTTTTCCGAAGAAAGCGAAGTTTCATATACTTCTTCCTCTCCACCCATAATTTCAATCAATTTATCTTTTAATACGGTTGGTAAAGTCGCTGTCCCAACATGAATATGGCAGCCGTGATGCTTCAATACTTTAACTATCTGTAGAACCATCGTCTGTGATTCCGCACTAAACGTATGTACTTCGTCTAAAATCACATCCTGTCCTCGAATGTCTAGCGCAATAGCTTCGTGTCCCGGTGTACAAAAAACCAAGGCACTGATTTGATGCGGCGTCATCACTTTGATTGTGGCACCGGGATGTTGCTGAAGATCAACATCTTCTACTGGAATTTCTTTCTGGTTTTTAGTCGCAGTTTCTGATTTTTCATCCAGTTCAACTTTAGAAGCTGCGTGTACTCTCCGGATGTCTGCACCCGGCAAGTCGGATCGAAATCTCAAAAACATAGCATTGATAGACGCCTGAAAAGGCAAGGTATAGAATATCCTGTTTTTACATCTTCTGACCAAAAAATCTGTTTTTCCTGCGCCTGTTGGAGCCGTTACGAGCGTATGTTTTTTAGGATTATTTATTTCTATTCCTGACAATGGGTACAAATGAGCTTTAGCACTTTTAGATCGTTCTTCAAATACGGTCAAATTTGGTAACTTAAATAGTTTTTTTAATTCTTGTTCTGTTTCAAAATTATAGCCACTACCAAAATGGTCTGCCGACATTAGTAATCCTCGATAAGTAGACCAGCCATTTGCTATATTTTTAGCATAATCAATAGCAAATTTAAAATTTTCGATAGCCTCAGATAAAGAAATAATTTTTTTAGGAATACCAAACGAAGTAGCTACTTCAATTGCGGCTGGTGACCATGACTTCCAGTATCTCAAGTGCTGCTCAATAACTGGATCAGCTTCGTTTAAATTAATAAGGTCTAATAGTCCGCGAGCAGATTTATCGCCAATTATAGATTTATGGTGCGCAACTACCATCTCAATCAAAGATGGCCATTGTTTTTTTGGAAAAAGAGAAAGAAAGCCTAAAGAAGCTAACTCGTGTCTGATACCAGAAAATTGATCAATATCCCGATTAATTAGTTCTTCTTTAATATGATCACTACCGACTAGTTTGGATAGCCATTCAGCTCGACGATCAAAAGGTTTTTGAATTAACATCGCTTGAAATGCTGGATGTCCTTTTCCCAAATCGTGAAGAATTGCACCATTCTTAGCAATTGTTAAGTCAAAACAGTATACTTTCGCAAAATGAATTGTTGCGGCTACCACATGATCGGTATGCTCTTCCAGATACATGTATTTTCCTCCTCTACTTTTGGCTAATAAATTTTTCATTCTTCTGCCTGGTTTACAGGGTCTCCGATAACTTGTAACGTTCCATACATAGGTGCCGCATCCTGATAACGGTTATAACCAACCAACAATTGATGGTCTGTTTCTCCTCCATATTCTAGTTCAAATCCTGGCAATAAATCAAACGTTTTCTTATTCATCTCATACGAGTTCACCGGGAAAATAAGATCTTCATTTCTGCAAAGACAGAGGTGATGTTTGAACGCAATCTCCGCCTCTTTTTTTGTGGAAAAAGCTAAATGTAACGTTGGGGAAATAAGCACGGTACGATCAATTATCGACTCTGCTCGAAAAAACCGCTTCCAACCTTTTTTTCCTTTGATTGCCTTATTATCAAAACCCGGTGACTGTATTCTTTCCTGTTGACGGGACATTCCTTGATAGCTAATGCGATGTCGCAGGATTTTTTCTATTCCAAGCAATTGTCGCATTCCTTCAATCGTACTTGGCGTTAAAAACTGCTGAGAAAAAGTAATACCATCCCGAACTGCTGTCCATGGTTTTATAAATCCAAAGGGGCCTGTATATTTTACTACGTAATAAGTCATTTCTATTTATTTTTTAAATTAACGCTCCAAATCCAATTCCCGTCGAATTTCCTGCTCCTACTTCCCATGCAAATTGTACCGCTCGTTCATCTCCTTCCACGATCACCGGACATAGTGTTGCTTTGATATTAATATTCCGGTACTGTACCATTTTTTGTCGGGGATTTTTATAGTCTGGATCAAAGCGCATAGTTGCTTTGTAATCTAATCCCGCATTTTTAAGTTTCGTTTGTAGTGTTTCGGTTAGTAACTTATCGGCATTTTCATCTCCTGGAAAATAGTACTCTTGTTGATTGGCTTCCGGAATTCTTCGTTTGATTAGAATGGGACTCTGCGCCAGAAAACGTTGTTTATTTCCAAAGGCCGGCGTGCGCTGTATGTTAACTTCCTCTACTTCCATTCCCCACCGGATTGCATGACCTTTAAAAACACCTTGAATTAGCTTAGTCAAAAGTGCCTGATCGGGAGCGCTCACATAAAAGGAACTTCCGCTGGGAAAATTCAATCCTTTTTTACTGGATTTTCCGTGAGTCAGCCAGGATAAGGAATACAAGGAAACCTCATCGTGTAAATTATTTTCTCCCAACCATTTATGAAAGGCACCGACCAATATCGGTTGATAATTATAAGGTACAATTTCTCGGTTCGGTGATAAATGCAGATGTATACGCATAGTTTATTGTTTTTAAGTTGTGACAAAGGTAAATCAACTGGTAGGGCTATTTCGGCACTAGGTGTTTTTTTATTTTCATCTGAATAGATATTATGTTTGACTAGCTAGCCATCTTGTAATTTTCAATTTGAAAACTAGAACAATCATAAACTAATACTTTTGGAAAAAATCCGTGATAGTTAGTACTTTGATAATCGCACCACCATGAAATCAAACACCCTAAACGGTATCTTTTATAACTCCAGCTAACTCCCGAACCCGCGCCCGCAGCGATACTGGCTCTAGAATCTCTATTTTAGCGTGTGCAGCATTGCCAAGTATGTAGTTGGTGATACCTTTAAATTCGGCGTTTACCTTACTTTGAAAAAAATACAGATTTGGTTCCTCATCCGGAAAAATTTCGGAAAGTGCCTTTGGATAGGTTTCTATCAAAATATTGTAGGCATAAATATCAAGGCGTAATTCAACGTTGACCTGTTCGTTATTGGCGATCCGAAATACATCGGTTTTTTGAAAGCTATGCAGGTTTTCGTGTTGCCAGGGTTGGTCTAGCACTTCGACTCGTTCAATTCGAGATAAAAGAAAATGTCTGTTATCTAATGGATCGGATGCTACATCTAGGGTTTGGATGGTATCTAGTTCTGCATCTATATGGAATACCTCCACGATTCGATCTTTAATACTTCCACTATTACTTCTATAGTTTATCAGTACCGCCTGTTTTTTCTGTCTTCGTGCAGATTCCAAACGATCAATTCGTGCCAGCGAGGGTTTGCTCAAACTTCGTATTCCGAGCTGTTGGAAGTTATAAAGGCTGTCTATTTTTTTTCGTAAGTAATGTTTATCTATCCCATTTACATAATCCAAAGCCCTACTCAAACTGGCTTTATCTTCGTCAGTCAAAGGCTGTAAGTACTTTAATTCTTTAAATTCTCTGCTTGGTAAAATAGCATACCGATAGCTATCTGTACGTTTAATGTCAATATCAATACCAGCATTTCTCAGGAATTTGACATCCTTTTTGACCGTATCAATATCCCGATATCCAAAATGGGTCGCCAACTCTTTTAGCGTAAAGCGATAAGGATTTTGTAATATCCGCAGCATAACCTTAATACATCTTTCTCTGGGATTCATATTTTTAATTTGCTATACACTGTAAATATAATCAACTTGTTTAATTTGCAAAGTAGCAATAATTTTTATTGAAATATAATTTTCTTACGTTACCTTTTTATTTTTTTCAAATCATCACCACAGTATCCTTGCCTTGTCAGCAAGCTAATAATTCATCAAAACCACAGTTCATCCCCCAATTTCTACAATTCAGTCAACTCTATTTTCAATAAGCCCTTTACCTCCCTACCTTGCAGGAAAAAAAGATTATGAAATTCCTGCTCACTTTTATCCTCAGCTTTCCTTTCTTGTTAAATGCACAATATGTCATTTCCGGTTCGGTGCACAGCAATGTTGGAGAAGCACTTATTGGCGCCAACGTCTACCTGCCCGCTACTTACGAAGGCGCCACGGTCGATACGATGGGTAATTTTAAATTCAACGCTTCGATTGATGGCTCGGTGCTGGTTATGGTACAGCATATTGGCTATGCGACGGATTCTATTCGGATTACTTTGAATGAAAGTATGAGTGTTCGTTTTCGTTTACGTCCTACGATCAGTTCTCTGGCGGAGGTGGTGATTACGGCTGGTGCGATGGATGCCAGCGATACGCGGAAGACGGCGGTGCTGAGTAGTATTGATGTGGTCACGACGGGAGCGACGGGTGATCTGGTGGAGGCACTGAGCGTCTTGCCGGGGGCGACACCAGCTGGTGAGTCGGGACAATTGCTTGTGCGGGGAGGCGCGGCTAGTGAGACACAGGCATTCATTAACGGACTACGGGTTCCCAATTTTTACACGGCAACGATTCCTAATGTACCCAGCCGGAGTCGATTTTCTCCATTTGATTTTTCTGGAATTACATTTGCTTCAGGTGGCTTTTCCGCAGAATATGGAGATGCTTTATCGGCTGCATTGATTTTACAGACGCAGAATATGCCGGAGCAGGATAAACTTTCATTGGGGCTGATGACGATAGGTGGAAACCTTGGTTATACAAAAAAGATGCGTAACCAAGCCGTCAGTTTGGCGGGTAATTTTACAGATTTGAGTGCTTACAAATTTTTAAATGATAAGGCAAAAAATAGTCTTGTAGAAGCGCCGCGTAGTCAGGAAATTCAGGGTGGTTATTGGTGGAATACGAAGCACGACGCAACGTTGAAGGTATACGCAAAAGGTAATCGAAGCACTTTTGGTTCCCAGGATACGGCTTACATTGCGCAGTATGGTGGAGAAAAACTGGGTATTAATAATCACAATTTTTATGGACAAGCGGTTTATCAGCAGCCCATTAAAAATACTGGATTCTGGGAATTAGGTTTTGCACAAAGCTATGACCAGACAGATTTTCAGGTGAATGATTTTCATAAAATTCTGACGGGAAATACGCAGCAGGTACGCGCTAAATTAATGGGCCAGCACCGAGAATTTTTCCGCTGGAAGACGGGATTGGTTTTTGAAAATCAAAGAGAAAAACTGGATATTATTAACGCTGAGAAAATCCGTGTTGGAAGTACGAATCGGCATAGTTTAGCGGGTTATTTTGAACTGGATTATTATGTCAATAAAAAATGGCTACTCCGTGGTGGTATTCGGGCAGACAGTTACGAATGGCAAAATCCAGCGCTGGCTCCTCGATTACAGGTCAATCATATTTTTGCGCCCGGTCACCAATTGGCGTTCAGCGCAGGTCGTTACCAGCAGCGGGATGTGCCACAGGATGCCTACGCACAAGAGGTAAAACTGGCACCTGCTCGGGCCGACCATTTGTTACTTACCTATTTCAAATCTGCTAATAATCGCCTTTTGAGACTGGAAGGATATTATAAAAAATACAATCAACTAACAACGACTAACAATGAATCAATTGGAAATACTGGAACTGGTTTTGCTCGCGGGATCGACCTTTTTTACCGAGACCGACAAAGCATCAAGAATGGTGATTTATGGGTTAGTTTAAGTTTGATTGACAGCAAAAGACAATGGCGGGAAACCACGGAAACGGCTCCCGTTCCATTCAGCGCACCGCGTGTGGTATCGGTGGTGTACAAACACTTTTTTCCAAAAATCAGCATGGGCGTGGGACTTACTTACCGCTGGCACAATGGTCGTCCGTACCAAAACCCAAATGAACCTGGATTCTATCAAAAACGATCGCCACACTACCACGACCTCAGCGCGAACATCACTTACCTGACCAATATCCGCGATCACTTCACCGTCATTTTTATCAGCATGACCAATGTTCCCGATTTTGATCAGGTGCATACCTACCGCTATGATAGCACACCGAATTCCGAAGGCGTATATCAACGCAATGAGGTAAGGAGTTTATTTCCCCGTTTTCCGTTTGTGGGGATGTTTATTGATTTCGGGAAACGCAATAATAACATTGGTGTAAAGGATTTGTAATCGTAACCGTAGCCATTACCGCTACCATTACCGCTATCATTACAGTTCATCCTCTATATCCTACGATTCAGTCAGTCTGATTTTTAAAAACCTAAAAGCACCTGTATCTTTACAATATCAAAAGTAGCAACAAAAAAAGTATACATTTTAAATTTTAATTTTCTAAAAAACCTAAAAAAATATTTATTATGAAAAATTTATTAATCGTGTTAATCGCTGTTTTCGCAACTACATTTTTAACTGCTCAAAATAACTGGGAAGCCCCTTTACAAGCTCAGATAACCGCCGCCCAACAGGCCAAGACCCCTGCTGAATTACAGGTCGTTACCTCCGCACTGGAACGTATTGCACTCAGCAATCCCATCGAATGGTTACCTGCTTATCATGCTGCTTATTACAACAGTCAGGTATTCTGGAGATCTGGAAAAGAGGGTTGTGATGCCTGTCTGGATCAGATGGATAAATTTTTAACAAGTGCGGAAGAGATTGACAACAATAGCGAAGTACTGACTTTACGCGCCAATTATTACCAGGCAAAATTACAGGGTTCTCCGATGATGGCACCTTATTATGGTCCCAAGGCTAGCGGTATGTTGAAGGTTGCTTTAAATGTAGATGCTGACAATCCACGTGCGTACCTTTTGATGGGACAAAATCTATATTACACACCAGCTATGTTTGGTGGGGGAGCGGACAAAGCAAAACCGTTTTTGGACAAAGCAGCCAAGCTTTTTGCGGAAGCAGATACAACGACACCTACGATACAGCCGAGTTGGGGGGAAGCGTGCTTTGGATCAAATGAATAGACAGATGGCTTCGGCAGAATAGGTATTGATTACTGACAGACAAGAATTTTTCAAATGCCCTGAGATTGTTTTACCACAATTCAGGGTATTTTTTTACCTTTAAGCATGTCAAAAATGATTTCAACGATAGCAGAAAAAAAGACGGTTCCTAATTTAACCAATATCAGTCGCTGGCAGATGCTGAAAACTGCGCTGATAATCAATACCCCTATTGCAATTGCACTTACTTATATTACCTGCAACTCTTGTCGGGAAGACTGGTCTGAAGCCTGGATTCATTTTTGCGTTAGCTCGCTTTACGGATTGGGATTATTTTTAGGAATGAGTTTTTGGAATAATTATCTGGGGAAAAAATTGTTGTGGTTGACTCATCCCTGGAAATCTTTCTGGATTGCTTTGATTAGCAATATTATAGTCGTCATTATCATTGTGGTTATTGTAAACCTGATCTACCGCCCCTTGCTTTATGAATGCGATGTTACTTGTGTTTTAAAAAGTCTGACTTTCGGTGATTTTGTTATCTCTCTCATTATCGGTCTGATGATTACCGCTATTTTTCAGGCGGCAAATTTTCTAAGCGTCTGGAAAGAAAGTCTGGTGGAAACTGAAAAATATAAAAATGCCCAGCTCGCCGCACAATACCAAACATTAAACAGTCAGGTTAATCCACATTTTTTGTTTAATAGTCTAAATGTGCTCAGTACGTTGGTAAAAAAGAATCCCGATCAGGCAGAAAAATTTATTCATCAACTATCCAATGTGTATCGCAATATACTGGATGTACGCAATGAGGAACTGATCTCTATGCAGCAAGAACTAGAAACACTGAACGCTTATTTGTTTTTAATTGAAACCCGTTTTGGTGAACGGATAAAAATGGATATACAGATTGACGCCAGGACTGATGAATACTTGGTTCCTTTATCTTTGCAAATGCTCGTAGAAAATGCAGTCAAACACAACGCGGCTACGTTAAAAAATCCTTTGACGATTCAGCTTTATGCAAAGGCTAACTTTTGGTGGATAAAGAATAATCGCCAACCAATGACCGGCTCGGTCGAGGGTAAAGGGATGGGACTGGAAAATATTATACAACGCTACCAATTGGCGACAGGGAAGGAAATTGTGGTGCAGGATGAGGAGGCGTTTTATGCGGTGGGGTTGCCGATTGTAAGGGGGTAGGGATTGGGATTAGAATTTGAATTGGAATTAGAATTAGAATTTGAATTAGAATTAGAATTAGAATTAGAATTTGAATTAGAATTAGAATTGGGATTAGAATTAGAATTGGAATGACTTTGTTGCATGGCTCTTACACCCTTGCATGGTTATGCTATCATTTTTCAAAAAATTAGCCAACCTTATAACTTTTAGGCATGCCGAGCTCAACAAATCGGTTTAAAATTTTACATTTTATCTTCACCTCTGTTTGTTCACATTGAGGTGTTCGAGCAGTCATTTTTTCTCCA
>Ga0114957_1003414_pt1 | contig 14328 bp, 6 predicted proteins | sample BantaG_FD_87175 | JGI IMG/M metagenome (GOLD analysis project Ga0114957, IMG submission 87175) | Marine algal microbial communities from Bantry Bay, Ireland - BantryBay_4 metaG | ecosystem: Host-associated > Algae > Red algae > Unclassified | place: Bantry Bay, Ireland | collected 2014-11-21 | reverse complement strand
GGTCTGCTAAGGCAATGAAAATAATTGGTTTAGAATAATTTTTTTTTATATCTAAATCAAGAGGATAAAATTTGATTTTTAAGTAGTTGAATTACAGCATACCATATTTAAGTAAAAATTAAATAATAGTATATGATTTAACAGCAATGCTTGTAGAGAATGTTTTTTAGAATTAAAAAGTCATAACTAAGATTTAAACTTAAGAAATAGTCATTAAATATCAAAAATTCTTATTCATAGAAAAAGAATATAAAATAATAATCAGTTCAACCATCCACTATGAAAACAATAAAAGGCAAACTCATACTCGAAGACGGACAACGACCTCGGAACATCCAAGTGCAGGCGCGACAATTAGTGCCGAGTGGATTCGGCACAGAAAGTAAACCACTTCTGGGACAAAATGAACTAATCCAGGTAGATACTAAAGGCTACTTTACTATCAATGTACCAGATGATAATGTGCTAGGAGATTTTCCTACCATTGAGCTTTCAATTTTTGAGCGTGGTGATCAGTTTAAAACCATTCCTGCTGAGTTTTCAGATCAATTACAACGATTCACTGTTGAAAGTTTACAACAGGTGTTCCCTAGTTACAGCAATTTAGAAAAGCTTGTCCAACCGATAATTGCCAATCAGGATGTTAGACCTGCACAATTGGGTAATGAAAGCATCAGTGTAGTGGCGAAAGAGTTGCAATTGCCAGAGCGCATCATTGAAAACTTCGGAAAAGCGGATAGCTATGTAAACAGTTTTGGCACACATCCTGAAGTAGCCCAATCTTTTCTTGCAATAATCGACGGGTATACACCTATCGATGGAAGTGTTGGCGGCGGGGGTGGTCTTCCAGGATTACCTGAAATTCCAGAGGATATAGGTAATTTCAATAAGTCTGGTTGCTTATTAAATGCTGGAGGTGGGGGTATAGATCCGGTAGCCGCTTTTTTGCATGAGCAGGTAAGCTTGCCAGAGAATATATCTTTTGAAGATGTGCTTGGACAGATCAAAACCATTCGAAATGAGGAAATATTCAGTTCGATCAATGAGCCTTTAGTCGATGGAAGTTCTAGTCTATCTGAATTACTAAGGACATCCATCACGCATGTGGATGCAAATGCTGATGTGGATATCATCGCGCGGAATTTTCTGAGTCAGCATGCGGATCATTTGGGTACACCAGAGGAAATGTGGGATTCCTTTAGTAGTGATAATATGTTGTCTGAATTTGTACCTTCCTTGCGAATGGCTGCTGCCGCAGGACCTTTATTGCATTATGATAGCAACATGATCGCCTGTGTTTTAAAACAAATGGACACGCCAGATTCGCCTGTGAATTCTTATCCTGACCTTACTGACTTGTCAGAAGAATCTTGGGTTACTTTGATGATGGCTGAGAATGTCATACCACCAGCTTTTATTGAAGGAGAAACTGAAGAAGTAAGAAGAATAAATTATGCAAAAAACATCCGTCAAAATCTGGAAAATCAATTCCCAAACAGGGTTGTTAAACAGAGCTTTATAGATACAGAACATATTGATGAAATATCCAGTTTCTTTAGCGCAGCCGATGAGTTAGGTTATAATTTCAGAACCGAACCTCTGGATCGATTTGTAAAGGAACAGGATATTAACATCAGTCAAGAAGGGTTAAATGATTTGCGACAAACACAGCGAATGTATAATGTATCATCTTCGATCGATGATGCCAAGATGCTGATGTCCAAGGGTTTTAACAGTGCAAGATCCATTGCAGGTACTCCATTTCAAAGCTATCAAAAAATACTGAGTGATTCTTTGTCTGATGAAGAAGTGATTAAATCTCATGCAAGAGCTACCGAAATCAATACAAGAACTAATCTGATGTACTATGGCATTAGGAATTATTATAAGTCCATTGATATACCAGCACTGACGCAAGTTAATGAGTTGATCACAGGTTTAACAAGACCCGAACCACCATCTCCAACAGATGCGCTAGATGAGTTGGGTCTTCCTGGTTTCACTTACCAGGACCTACTTGGTAATTTTAGTAGTTGTAGCTGTGGACACTGCAAATCTGTTTTCAGTGCTTCTGCCTATCTAGTCGACCTTATGCACTACGTATTAGGTGGAAGATATCATTCAGATGATGATCCGACAAATGATATTCAAGGAATCGCCTATGAGGAATTTACTCGTCGTAGACCTGATATTAAGTATCTGTTGCTCAGTTGTGAAAATGCCAATATAGAGCTACCATATATCGATTTGATTAATGAGATTTTGGAGACCTATATCCTGTATGCAGATCAAAACAATAGTATCGATATAGACGACGATTTTGCACAATCTCACACCTATGATACCAATGGTTTTCCAACAGAACTCTTAAAGGCAAGACCGCAATATGTCCAGCCAATAGATGGGAATCCTGATCCCTATGCATTGCTTAAAGAAGCAGTATATCCAATCAGTTTACCATATGATCTCAATATGCAATCCAGCCTGAGATATATGGACAAATTAGAAATTGATTATTCAAATTTGATGGACCTATTTGATTTGAATGAGGAGTCATATAAAATAATTTTAGGATTGAGTGAAGGAGAACAAACATTGTTAACAACTAATGAAAATATTGCTGATTTATATGATTCATCTAATACAATGGATCTGCGCCGATTGGATATACTTTTAGAAAAATTGCAAATCAATTATGACCAATTATCACGCATAATAAATACACAATATGTCAATCCTCAGGGTCTAATTATAATTACACAAATTATTGATATACCAGGAGGCGCGCCTGATCTACTAACGTGTGATCCTGAAAAACTAATAATCAACTTGCAAGATGATACTATTGATTTAATCAATATCCACAAATTTGTTCGACTATGGCGATGTACTGAATTAGAAATTGAAGAATTAGCCTTGTTGTTGTGGAGGATCGGAAATAAAAACGGAACCAACTCTTCGTTTGAATATTCTGTAGATCAATTGAGAGAATTGGCCGACTATCTCAGCATTAATCAAATCTTGAACTTACCTATTGCAGAGTTAGTTAGCCTAACTGGTAATATCCCATTAAAAGGAGAGGATTCATTATACCACCGACTCTTTTTAAATAAAGCAGTCAAGGAGAATGTAGCCTTTACATTAAATGCGGATCAAACAGAATTAGCAGACACTGCAATATTGTTAACCGCTAATAATTATGCACTACGAGCAGGTCTGCGAATCAGAGAAGAAGATATAGAACTACTTCTCACCCATCTTCTGCTTAAAGACAAGACGATAAATCAGGAAACTATTTCCTTGCTGCTGAGATATACGCTCTTTGCTAAAGCCAAGAGAATTAGTATCAAGTCCTTGATTGGGATTACAGAGTTAATTAATCTTTCCGATCCGTTCGACTCAATCGAAGTAATACGAGATCTATCAGAATTAATCGATCACATTCAGCAATCTAGATTTTCAGTTGAATTATTAACTAATATATATTCACAAGACCTATCTAATGCGATATCTGAAGATTTTGTGAAGACGGTCCAAGATCAAATTGCAAAAAGCTTTGAAAATGAGTATAGCCTAATCAATCAGGATTTTAATAGTAACAATCTATATCAGCTCCTTTCCAGACTTTATGAAGGCGAAATTATTCAGGATGTAGTAAAAGAAACCGAAGAGCAGAAAGGGTATTCTAGCAAGTTGTTAAATAATTTTCCGTTTATAGATTTACCTGATTTACCTTCTGAGGTATCAGAGCATCCAGCATTCTTTTTTAATACATACAAGCCTTATCTAAAACAAAAAACACTTGAAAGAATTATTTATCAAGTCGTTTCAGAAACTATAGGTTTAGAATTAGAATCAGTCATTTTTCTATTCGAGAATATCTTCATCAATGAATCTAATGATCCAAGTATAGAAAGTGAAATAGAGATTAATAAACTACTCGACATTTATCTGGACGATAGTCTAACTGCAGAAGAAAAGAATATAGAAGAAAAGAATCAATTAAAAAAGACATTATCTCTATTTCAAAAGAGTGGTGAACTCATAAATAGATTTTTACTTAGTCAAAAAGAAGTGGTATCAATCCATCAGTTGAATACTGGAGATCAGGTATTTAGTGATGTAAATTTTTATGCCTTAAGAGATGATGTTTCTGAACGGACAAAACAGTTTCAAGGATGGCAACAATTATTTGCTTATACAAAGCTGAGGAATCAATTACCAAATGAGAACAGAGTAAGTCTCATTGATATTTTTAATCACGATCAGAAAGAATTTAATGACACTACAATCAAGTTTAATGAATTATTAGAGTTGATTGTAGAGACTACTAAATGGGAGTTAACAAACATCAAAGAAGTAATCGATGAAGCATATAGTGATATCAATGCAATTGTGCCTCTTGATGAGAAAAAGCTTTCGATTGAACAGTTTCAAACGTTGACAGATATTAATCATCTTTCTCAAAAAACTGGAATTTCACCAACGGTACTTCAAACATGGGCAAAAGACAATATTGATTTTTCATTTGCAAGAGATGTAGAACAAGCCGTAAGGGCATTCGCTGGAGAATCCCAATGGTTGGCAGTAACGAAAAATGTAAATGATATCCTTAGAGAGGAGCGAAGAGATGCACTTAGCACATATATCCTCAATCGACAGGAATTTAGAGACCAAGACATCACAACGCACGAAGATCTTTATGCGCACATGTTGATTGATACTGAGATGAACTCTTGTATGAATACGAGCAGGATAGTCCAAGCGAATGCTTCTATTCAATTATTCGTGCAGCGTACATTAATGAATTTAGAAAGCCCAGTTGTTCGTCCACAAGATATTGATGCTCAAGCCTGGGAATGGATGCGCAAGTATCGAGTCTGGGAGGCAAATCGAAAAGTGTTTCTTTATCCAGAAAACTGGATTGAGCCAGAGCTACGTGACAATAAGACTCCATTTTTTAAAGACTTGGAAGGTGAGCTTTTACAGAATGAGGTGACAGAATCGAATATAGAAAAGGCAATTGAGACATATCTAAGAAAATTGGATGAAGTAGCTCATCTAGAGGTGATGGCGATGTATGAACAAGAATTTCTTGCTGGCATTAAGCTCTGGATTTTCGCAAGAACGTTTAATTCACCTCGAAAATATTATTACCGCTATCGAAGTATCTATAATGAATGGGTTGGCTGGCAAGCATTAGATTTAGACGTTGAAGGTGATATTCTTGTTGCCCATGAATGGAATCGTCGACTTTATTTGTTTTGGTTGGTTATTACTGAAAAAAAAGAATATGACGCTGCACCAGGGAAAACGGAAGATGACGTTTTTACGTCACCAAAAATGAAGCAAAGAGCTGCGGGCGAACCAAGTACATATTATGAGGTAAAATTAGCGTGGAGTGAGTTCAGAGATGGTATATGGAGTCAGAAGCAGGAATCTGATGTAATTGGTGAAAAAAAAATAATAACTAGAAAACCTACAAGATTAGAATTGGTTGAATACGATGATGGACTATTTATAGGTTGTTTTGGATCTACTGCTTCTGTATTGCCTTCAATACTTGTTGGCTTTTATTTCAATGGCTGCAATAAAAAACCATCGATAATTCGTAAGCCTCACAATCAATCTTCGTTTAATAGTACAGCAAAAATTAATGGAGAATTGATACAATTAGTTGCTAAAAACGGAAGAAGAAGTACGGAAGGAGAATTTGTCCCTAATCAAGTTGCTCTTGGCATTAATCCTATTTTTTCATTTGGATTTAAATCAGATTCTATCACACCTATTAATAACATTGCATCAAAGACTATAGTCCATAAAAATGATAAAGGTGATAGCTTAGAATTTAATTATGGTGATTCTTTAATTATTCAAAGCGACAACATTAACTATTTGTTGCAAACAGATGTTATAGGCCGTGAAGTAAAGGTTAATAATCGCGAAAGAGACTTTTGTTCAAATCCATCAAGTATTGGTTTAGGTCAACCAACAAGAGGATTATCTGACTTAATTAATCCTGGAACGACTGACATAAATTTTGGAAATAATTATCAAGTCGGTGGAGTTAAATTTAACGCTGGGGATAATCTACAATTTGTTGGATCCGAGTCAAGATTTATATTCGATATTTGTGCAAGAGTAGAGATGCATTGGCATCCATTCACATGCCAGTTTATCGAGGATCTAAACGTTTTTGGAGTAAAGGGCTTATACGAAATTAGAAAGCAAGTTCCTGAATTTAGTTATCCAGGAGCAGAGAAGGCATTTCATGAATCTAGCATTCTGTTGCCTGAACCCACATTAGCAGAAACAGCATTTGGTCACATCCATTCACCTAGCAGTCGGCATATAAAAGAAAGTTTTCCATTATTTGAATTGCAGTATGGCTTTACAGAGCCATATTCAATTTATAATTGGGAGTTGTTCTTTCATATCCCTTTACTTATAGCAAATCGATTAAGTGCCAATCAGCGATTTGATGAGGCACAAAAGTGGTATCATAAAGTATATGACCCGACAAATTCAGATAGGCAGTATTGGCAGTTTCTACCATTCTACAAAACACCAACACAAAATTTGCAGGAGCTAGTTTCAGGATTGGCAAATTCAGACACCAATTCTCATCTATCAAGTGCAATTGAAAATTGGAGAAAAAATCCTTTTGAACCACATCAAATCGCCAGGATCTGGCCTATGGCCTATATGAAAAACGTTCTCCTTAAATATCTGGATAATTTAATTGCTTGGGGTGACAATTTATTTAGACAATTTACGCGGGAATCAGTCTATGAGTCCATCCAAATTTATCTCTTAGCAAAAGAGATTTTAGGGGACAGGCCGCACAATATACCACCTTTGGCTGAACCAGAAAGTCTGGCATATGATGACTTGCGGAAAAATCTTGATGATTCTACGTTATCTGTTCCAGTAGAAGTACAACTGGAGACGATGATTAGCACTAAACATACAGGGACTATTGCAGATTCAATTTCAGAAGATAGCACTCAGCTACAAAACGTATTTACCACTAACTATTTCTGCATCCCAAGAAATGCGAATCTGGACAATTATTATACTATAATTGAAGATCGTCTATTCAAAATCAGGAATTGTCAAGATATCGAAGGTATCAGCCGATCACTGGCATTATTTGAACCACCAATTGATCCTGCCTTATTAATCAAAGCAGAAGCAAACGGAATTGATTTCGGTAATATTCTTAATGATCTATATGCACCATTACCTCATTATCGATTCACATTTTGCTTGCAAAAGGCACAAGAGTTAATTGGGGAAGTGAAGTCTTTTGGTGGAGCACTACTCTCTGCTTTAGAGAAGAAAGATACCGAAGAATTATCATTACTTCGATCCTCTCATGAGATTGTGATGCAGGAATTAATTAGAGATGTGCGCAAGAAACAAATTGAAGAATCAGAAGCCTCAGAGCAAGCACTCCTATATTCAGAATTATCGGCTAAAGCACGTTATGTATATTATTACAAACTATTAAATGCTGAAGACCCGAAGATAGATGATGATATAGAAGCTGAGATTCCTGACATTGAGATTCCAAGTGATCCTGGTGAGGGTAATAATCCTACAAATTTTGCCTTAAGCTCTAATGAAATTCATGATTTAGAAAAATCAGCAGAGGCAAAAGATTGGCAATTGGTATCATCAGGATTCGAGACAGCATCTGCTGTTGCTAATTTTGTTCCTAGATTTCAGGCTCAGCCGTGGGGCGTTGGCGCATCATTTGGGGGACAAGACGTAGGCGCCGCATTATCTGCATTCGGAAGATTCTTTGGAATGTTGTCATATATAAGTTCATACGAAGCAACTCGATCATCAAAAGTAGGAGGCCATTTCCGCAGACAACAAGAATGGTCACAACAAGGAACTTTAGCCGCTAGAGAAATCAATCAAATTAGAAAGCAACGACTCGCAGCACAAATTCGAATTGAGATCGCAAACAATGAACTGAGAAATCACGATCAACAGACGAAACACAGCAGAGAGATCGAAGACTTCCTCAAAAGGAAGTTCAGCAATGAAGATTTATATGGATGGATGAAATCTCAATTGTCAACGTTGTATTTTCAAATGTATCAATTGGCGGTAGACGCCTCAAAGCAGGCAGAGCGCTGCTATCGACACGAACGTGCAATAGATAGTTCTAATTACATTAAGACTAATAATTGGGACAGTCTTCGTAAAGGTTTACTTGCAGGAGAGAGACTTTCCTTGGCTTGTAAGCAAATGGAGAAAGCGTATCTTCAACATAACAAACGAGAATTTGAGATCACTAAAAACATCTCCCTATTACAGCTCAATCCTGAAGCGCTGGTGACATTAAGAAGAGACTCCAAATGCGAATTTGTAATTCCAGAATTTTATTATGACCTGGATTTTCCAGGACATTATATGCGAAGGATTAAATCTGTTTCCATTTCTATTCCGTGTGTGACTGGTCAATATACAGAGGTGAATTGTAAGCTCTCACTACTTAATAGTAAGATTAGAATGAACACAGATCTGAGTTCAGGTTACCCCGAAAAAGTGGTCAATGAAGAAACTCGGTTTAATATTCTTAGGGGAAGTATCGATTCTATTGCTACAAGCTCTGGCCAAAATGATAGTGGCTTATTTGAGTTTAATTTTAGAGATGAGCGCTACTTACCTTTTGAATATTCAGGAGCAATCAGTGACTGGCGGCTGGAACTCACAAATGCATTGCCCCGCTTTGATTATAACAGTATCTCAGATATCATAATACATGTTAGATATTGTGCTAGAGATGGAGGAGATACTTTTGCAAGTGAAGCTACCGATTATGTAAAAACGGCTGTGAACAATTGGATTCAAAAATTCAATATAGAAACTGAAACGCCAGAGGAAGATACGTTTATCCCAAGAGTATTTAGTCTTCGTCATGAATTCCCAAATGAGTTTAATGCTTTAAAGAGTGAAGGCGCAGTAGAGTTTAATATTGATGAACGATATTTGCCATTCTTCTTAAGAGGGAAACTTGAAGGATTAGCAAGTGCGGAGAATAATATCGAAGTTTTACATGCTATAAATCTAGAAGTCCCATCCAATTTTATGAATGTGACGTTTGAGGCTCAGAGTAAATCATTTTTAGTAACCCTGGACGGAGGTAGTGGTGTTTCACTTGAAGACCTAAGGGAATTAAAAGATGTTTACTTTTTAATAAAATTAAAAGTGAGTGAATAGGACTGGCATATGAGACGAACTTCTTGAGCATATGATTTACTGTGACACAAGTAGACTTTGTCACTCTTTGAAAATGAGGTGCTTAGATTATAGTATCCATATAGAAAGGGTAGCTTTCAATGAACCTAAATTCTAAAAAGTGTTAAACACCATGTGATTTTAGGGCTAAATTCAAGCTTATGCAAAAAATCATCACTATCAAATTTATTTGATTTTTTCTGTAAATTAGGGTTACCTCTATGAGTATTATGTCATAATTAGATGATAAGTGAGCATGTGTTTCACATTATACAAAGCATTATAGAATCTTTTAGAAATGAAAAGTGAGTTAACTTCCATATTAATGAGAAAGCCATTTACAATTGAAAAAGTCATTTAGTTTAGTCATTATTATTTTTGCACTGACTTCTATATGTCAGATTAAAGCCCAAAAATTTACTTTCTTTCCATTAGGAGATGAATTTAATTATGGGCTCGAAATGTCTAGCATGGATATAGTAAATGATACATTATATGCCTTAGCTGAAAAATGTAAAACGCTATACCAATTTGATATTAATAATCTTGATTCCTCTAAAACAAATTTACCCATTCAAAAAAATACGCTTAAAATTGACAAGAAATTAGGAGTTGAGGCGATTGCAGTATTTGAAGATTATCTTTTTTACACAAATGAAGTCAATGGCAATTCTATTGCAGCAATAGACCTTAAAAACTTCAAATCAATACCATTTTTAGAACTGGATAAGCCTTTACCGAAAGGTAATGACCATAACAGTGGATTGGAAGGCATTGATATTATTCCAGATTTTAAATTACTTTATGTTGCCCAAGAAAAGGAAAGTTCAGGACGATATTCTAAAATTGCTGTATACCATATTGGGTCGATAAGAGATTCCATTGATCTCAATTTTTTTACTGATATTAAAATTCAGATTTCAGACAGGCAAAGATTAACAGCTTTGTCGTTGAGCAATGATAACAAGTATCTTTATATCTTAAGAAGCTATTATAATGGTAAGTCTGAGGCCACTTATAGTGTAGACCGATTAGAATTAAACCAAGATGGTAGTTTTTCGAGTAATACTTTGTCATCCAGTACACTCTCAACCATAAATCTGACAAATGATAAATCTAAATTCCAATCAGAAAACCTGGAAGGAATCGCAATTTCTAATAACAGTATTTACTTAATAAGTGATAATGCACAAAGCAAAGTTGGATTATGTAATGAAACATTAAATAACGGTACAAAAATTCTCCCAACCCAATTTTTCAAACTTGATAATTATCTATTCAATTTCCGTTAATGCAATTTTCACCAATATACTATTCTATTTTGTTGAATATTAATTCCACAATATGTTAACCTTCTTAAGAATTATCCATCTTACTTCATTATTTATTTTGGGATTTATCACATCTTTAAATGGACAACTAGATCCACCATTCGGGCTAACATTCAATTCAGCGACTCAATCCTTTGAATCTGCTGGGCTTAAAACTGTCCCTTTTGATGAACCTTTTGAATTCAAAATTTCTGATAAATCGGTTTCTTCAGTCCAAACGAAGTATAGAATCGTTGATCACTGTAACACACCAAGATCAACACGAGATTGCAGGAAAGAACTTAAGAATTGGAAACACTATAGACTAGAAGATTCGAAGTCTGGATTTGTGACTCTACCCAATTCATCCTCTTCATTAGGTAACTTTAGAATTGCGATGGATCCACTACATCCAAATGAGCGATATGAAATCTTTTTTACAATGAAAAAACTTATAAGTATAGATCACGAAAAAAGTGAAGAATTAAGTAAATCTATAGCCGACATCTATGACTCAAAATTGGGATTCGAAGTAAAAGTACTTAGTGACCCAGTAATAGATGATCTCGTGCAAAGCATCGAAAAAAAAATAAGGGATATAACTAAAGCCACCGAAATATATGATCAGAATGACAAGCTTATTGATATAAGGAACTATTTGGCTTATGACGAAAAAGTAAAATTATCTGCAAATAAAATAATTGACGGCAATGGAATAATTAGAAAAGCATTAGAGGGATTATTAGGTACCAAAAATTCAGAAAATATTGTTGGCAAATTATTGAAATTATGTCATGACAATAAAGATGAACTATCAAAAAGTATCAAGAATATTTTAACTAAAAGTGAATTTAAAGAGTTTAGAGAGAAGAAAGTAAATACAGTAGTTGACGAAAAAGCAACAATGCAACAAGTATTAACCCTTATACTACATGATTTCCAGTATGGAAAATTTAATGTTAATATAAATGATGATTTTACCTCAAGACTAAGTCAATCCTACTTAGAGGATATTTTATCTGGGAAAGCCAAAATAAATGGAAGTATTGCAGTGAGTCATCCTGGTATTCACTTGCCAAGCGTCAAGCTATTATTTTCGCTATTCACTTATTTATCAATTTTAGAGGAGAGTGAGGGTATTCTAATGTTTAAAGACTCATCTTACATCAAAGAGATAAATGATGGACTTAAATCTTGGTTGACTGAAGTCGCAAAAATAGAATCTAGCAAATTAGGAATTAGGGAAGCCAAACAAGCATTCCCTAATATTTTGTACGATAAATTCCTAAAAGTTAGGACAGGAGATTTAATAACATCAGATGTCATAATTGATTCAAAAGAATCACCCTATTTTGGTCTTGATTTCGGGGTTCTTATTGCGCCTAATATTTCATCAACTTTTACCTATGAAGGAATTAATTTTCATTGGTTACCTGTAAATCGAAAGGCCAAATATTCTCATTTAGAAGGTTGGGATGAATTTTTTAAAAGATTAAGTCTAAATATTGGAATTGCTCAACGTATTGGTAATTATGACGATAGTTTTAAGAAAAAGTTGAGTGTTGGTTCTCCATTCCTTGGAGTTGGATTTAGGGCTAACAGATTAATAAGATTGAATGTTGGAGCATTATTTTACGATGTAAAAAGTGAAAATCCTACTGAGATAGATCCAATTCCTAAAACAACTTATGGGATTTCTGCTTCGCTAGATATTAAACTAAAAAACCTTTTTTCCTCATTTGGAATTTAAAGCCTAAAATTATGCCAATACAATTTTCTACCGATCCTCAAATAGCATTTAAACGACACCCTCGTAGTGAAAAAATATATAAAAGCATTCCTTTCAACTTAGACATTGTTTGGCGTTCGGATAATGATCCTAAAGATGTAAGCATTAAATTAGAAATTAGTAATCCATCAGAATTAAAATTCAATACCGGGCACGATAAAATAAGATATGGCTATCCTTCTGTAAAAGGTAAATTTACTTTTACAGGTATTGTGTTCAAGTATAAATCATCCAACTTTGATAATCTAAAAATAGCTGGAATTCATCTTACTGTATACCTAAAAGTGAAGGGCACTACGACATTCATTTCGTTCAATGACTATGATTTCAAAGTGTTTCGAAAAATTACACTTCTATGATGGTTACATTTAGATATAGACTTTGGATAATTGTAGTGATAATATTTTGCTCTTGTAATGGTATTGATGAAGACCCAACTGATCCAAATAGTATTATTTCAATTCAAGCTAAGAATTCTTTACAGCAGTTAATTACTTCTATCCAAGGAGACGGTGAAACTGTTATTACGATTGAAGCGACTATATCAGAAGACGCTGATACTAAATTTAGAGAAGTTACATTTACGACTTCAAATGGCTCATTCGTTGCAAGTGGCCAAAAATCTACGAAGAAAAGGGTTAATAATTTAGGGGTGGTATCTATTGACTTAAAACTTCCTTTTAGTGATGAAGACTTATATATAACTGCAACTATTGGTTCAGGAGATGAGATTTTTATGGCAGAGAAATCAATCAATTTACTAAAAGTAGAGAGCGTTATAAACCTCGAAGTCTTGGATTTAAATGGACAGCCATTATCTGAAGAATTGAGAGCCGATATGATAACTCAGTTAATCTTAAAGGGCTCAATACTAAAGAACAAAGAAGTATTCAAATCAATTATGTTTACGACTTCAGATGGTATGTTCTCCAATCAAAAAAAATCTATTCTTGTCGAATCTAATAGCAATTCGGTTGCGACAACTAATCTTACAATACCTCAAACTGTTGGTACTATTATAATTTCAGCTCAAATTATAGATAATGTTCGATACAATGATGAGCTGAAACAGAGTTTAAAAAGAACACATGCTGACATGTTAAATATTGAACCCCAAAAATTGAAGATAGGATTGGATGAATCTGTTGAAGTTTCTGTATTTCTTTCTAGACGAACTGGAAAAGTTAGCTTAAACACTGCTGTTTACTTTAAAGCTTTACAGTTGAGTAACAATAAGGAGGTTGGGAGATTTACGGGTATTCAAAATGCTCGTTCCGATTTAAATGGACTGGTTAAAGTGAACTTTCATTCAGATACGGGTGATTTTAATGCGAATGGAGAAATACGAATAGAAGCAGCTACTTTAAATGACAATCTTGATACTATTAGAGAATCTATCGACTTATTAATCCAAAATTAGCTACTGTGATTAAATGAACTAAGCAAATAATTAAACGCTCAACTTACCCGTCTAAAATGAAAAAAGATTTTGAGTGAACAAAATTAAGATAGTCGAGCAGTAAAAAGCAGAATTATTATCCACCTTTCGTTTGCATTTTCTCTTTTTATTCCTTAAAACTCTTTTGTGTCTGTTCATTGCGGCGATACTTCATACTCTTTTTTAATTCGTAAAGAAAAAATATGAATCCAAAAGAAAAAATTTCCCTTATTAATGTGGATTTAGTTGAAGAAGTAAGAAAGCGAGAAAAGGAAAAATGTGCCCGATATGTCTATTGACTCCGCATTGACCCCCCAGTTGATCGAAGCTGACCCCCTATAGGATGATGGCTATGTAAAGATAAAAAAAAGGGTTTAAGAACGTTTTCGTAAGCTCTCACCTTTGAGCTGAATGGAAGTGCAGTAGTGCAGTTAGCTGTAATTCTGTCAAGAATTGCATCAGCAAGAGTCGGTTCATCAAAATAGTCGTACCATTTTTGTTTAGGCAGTTGCGAACAGATGATGATAGAGCTACGC
>Ga0114957_1003413_pt1 | contig 14329 bp, 10 predicted proteins | sample BantaG_FD_87175 | JGI IMG/M metagenome (GOLD analysis project Ga0114957, IMG submission 87175) | Marine algal microbial communities from Bantry Bay, Ireland - BantryBay_4 metaG | ecosystem: Host-associated > Algae > Red algae > Unclassified | place: Bantry Bay, Ireland | collected 2014-11-21 | reverse complement strand
TTTAATATTGATAAGGTTTTTATAAGATTGGGTTTTATTGCACTAACTGTTTTTAATGGTGTTGGTATTTTATTATACCTTATTCTTTGGGCAATAATGCCAGCTGCCAATAACCGATTGCTGCTAAGCAATAGCTAAGTTGCTATTAAAATGATGTTGGATTTTTTATAAGTACAACAGAAAAATTTTCTACGGCTGAGCGAGACTTTTAAAATAGCCCTGATTGAAGTGGAAATCCTTTTTGTGGAGCGCAGCGGAACAAAAAGATTGGAACGGAAAGCAGGTCAGAAATTAGTGCGACTTAATTGGTTTCGCTTCCCTAAGTTTTTACGCTGCTGCACAAGTTTTTAAAATTTTTTGTAAGAAAAAACAAGAAAAACACTAATTAAACGAAAGCAATAATGAATAAAACCTTAACAATAAACCTGGGCGGACAGTTGTTTGAAATTGAAGAAAATGCCTATCACCAGTTGGATGTTTATATAAATTCGTTAAAAACATATTTTAAAAATGATGCTGATGGTGAAGAAATTGTAAACGATATTGAGGCCAGAATAGCAGAGCTTTTTATTGAACAGCAAACTAATGATTATAAAATAATTATTAAAGAGCAGGTAGCGTATGTGAAAATGAAAATGGGAACGGTAAAAGATTTTGAAGCCGTTGAAGAAGCTGAAGGATCGGCAGGAGATGCTACTATAGAAGAGCAGGCAGCAGCGAAAGTTATTCGAGACAGATCTGCCAAAAAGTTAATGCGCGATAATGATGACAGAGTATTGGGTGGTGTTTCTGCTGGTTTGGGCTACTATTTTAATGTATCGTCATTATTATTTAGGGCGTTGTTTTTAGTGCTATTGTTTATGGGGCCGGGTGTTATTATTTATGTTATATTTTGGATAATTGTACCCAAAGCAACCACCGCTGCCGATAAATTACTAATGAAAGGCTTACCGGTAAATGTAAACACATTGGCCGACAGCGTTAAAACACGCACTTACAGTAACAACAAATTAATTGATTTTGTAGGGCAGCTAATCATTTACTTTACCAAGTTTGCTATGGTTGTGGCAAAGCTATTATTAATAGTTATTGGTATGAGTTTGTTGTTCGGTTTAGTAGCTGTTTTCGTTGGCGTATTTTTTGCTTTTATAATGGGTGGTACCATAACAAATTTGTTTGCAGTAGGCTCGGGTTTAGTATATTGGTTTGTTAAATTGATGCTATTATTTAGTTTGGCAATACCAATAGTATTTATTTTTGTAGTATTGGTTTATTTGCTGTTTAATAGAAATTATTTTAAAGCCAATTATGTATTGCCATTGGCAGGTTTATGGTTAATTAGTATTTTTTGTGTAGGGCTTTATGGTAAAGCATTAACTAATGATTTTGAAAATGAAAATATAGTAAAACAAACTACTACACTAAATCATTCGGTTGCAGATACGCTTTTTATTGCAGTTAAAGAAAGCGATGCAAATATTGAAACCAATAATTTTGTTGTTGATAAAGATGTTTTTAATTTTATTACGGCTACCTTATATCTTAATGAAGTTACATTGAAGCTACAGCCAAGTGCAACCAACAAACTAAACCTTACCGTAGAAAAATTTGCAAAAGGTAAAACCGCAACTGAAGCCGCCCAGCGAGCTACCTTAACTAATTATAATTGGCAATTAAGTAAGGATACTTTATGGTTGCCTAACAATTTTGCGTTAGATAAAAAAACGAAATGGAGAAAACAAGAAGTTGATTTGTTATTGGAAATACCAGAAGGTAAAGTAATAAAACTTACTAAAGAAGCCGACGATATTTTAATAGATGATATTGAAAATTTACAAGGTATAAAAGGGTATAATATGAATGGCCGAACTTGGTTAATGACTGCCAATGGTTTAGACTGTTTAGATTGTGATGATGACTATGAAAAAATACCGCAAAACGTTGTAGGTAAGGATGTAAAGCAAATGGAAACCAAAGTTTTTGAGGCCATAGAAATTAGGGGAGTTGTTGAATTAAATTTGAAACAAGGCAATCATAAGGTGATAATTAGTGATAATAAACGTTACCTAAAACCATTTGAATATACTGTAAAAGATGGCCTGAGCATGTTGCAAATTGCTACTAAAAATGATATGGACGATGTGCCAGAGTTAGACATTTGGCTACCAGATTTGAAGAAACTTTTACTAGAAGGAGCCAGCTCAATTGACTTAGAAAATTTTGAGTTAGATGAGTTTGTGCTTATAGCAGAAGGCGCGCATAGCATTGATATTGATAATATTGAGGTCAACTATTTTAAGTTAGAAGCCGAAGGTGCAGGTACTTATAAATTTGATGGTGTAGCCAAAGTTTTTGATTTGAATAGTGAAGGCTTAGCCAACATTAATGCCATAAAATTAAAAACTGAAAACACTACAGTAAATATTGAAGGTGCAGCAGTTGGCCAATTTTGGGTAACCGAAAATTTTGAAATTAACATAGAAGGCCCAGCATCCATAAAATATAAAGGTGAACCTAAGGTGAAAAAATCAATTTCAAGGTTGGCAAGTTTAAAACAAATAAAGTAACCTTAGTAAGTATGGCTTTGCCTTAATGTACTTAATTTCTTAATAGTCAGAAAAACTTAAATGTATTTTATTTAAACCAATTTACGATTTTTTACTCGCAACATAGCTCTTGTAAATTTCAACTTATTTACAGATTTCATAATGCGCAAGTCTTCCGTAAAACTGCTTGTACCATCAATAAACTTTAATAACTTAGGCAGCTTATTTTTTCTGTACAAATTAGAAAAAATAGTTAAACCATAACTGTTGTCGGTTGCTAAAATTTCTAATAATACCGCATCAAACAGACGATGCTTTTTATTAACAAAATCTTTAGAAGGCATTTTACCCCTTTTTAAATTTTTAATAATTTTAGCCACATATCGTTCACAGTTTTTAAACGAATAACCAGAGGAAGGACGCACCCAACCACCAGCAGTACCAATTTTAGTTAGCCAATTAGTATTAATTTTTTCAAAAGGGTAAGTGCTCATGGGTATTATACCGCCTTCCTTTTCTATAATTGCATAAGCGTTATCGCTAATATGTTGCTTAATGTAATTAGCTATTGCTGTGGCATATACTTTTTTATCAAAAACTGTTTTGGTAAAGCCTGTAAACTCTACTAATGCTTTTTGTTTATCTAATGGCAAAACATACATAAAACTCGTGCTGCTATTATGGCTTGCACGGTAATCCATTATAGTAAAAGCAGTTTCGTCTAATACAGGTTTTTTAAAATCAATTACCCAACCTATAAAGTGTTGTTGTAAATTAGGATGCGGATTGTTGCTATAAAATGCATTATCTACTCTACTATCAAAACAATGTTTTACATTATATTCATTTTTATTAGCAATAATGGAAACACCATTTTCATCCGTTATCAAATTTTTCACTTCATCTATTACAAAAGTAAAATTATTTTTTTTGTTAAGATGGGCCTTGGCATAAGTATAAAAATCTAAGCTGCGTATTTTTTTGTAACATAGCGGTTTTAGGGCCAGTTCAATTACTCCTTTTTTATCAGCAAACAAACATTTTTCCCATTTGTTAGAAACAATATCGTCCCATTGGCCCTTGCCTTCTTCCCAAAAACACCACGTTTTGTCGTTTTTGTTTTTAGCTGCTTTATCCAATATTAAAATACGCTTCTTTTTAAAATACTCATCATTGCTTAAAGCTAAGGCCAATTGTAAACCCGCTGCTCCTGCTCCTATTATTCCGTAATCAAACTGCATCAACGCCATCTTATAAAAATAATTTAAAATAGGTGAAGAATATTAATTGAGCAATATACAAATGTAAGGCAAATTTATAATTACCTGTTAGCTTATAAAATTGAAATATACAATGTAAAAAAGAACCTACTAAAAACCAAGTAATAAAATTGCGAAGTGGGGGAGCACCCTCAATAAAATACCAAAAATCGAAAGTGGGCGCAACAGCCTCCATTACAAAATCGAAACCTACCATTAAGGTAGCTCCAATAATTATTTTTATAAAAAAGTTATTACTCATACGCATTGAAATTGCTGCAGTAATAAATACTAACACCGCCCAATTTACGCCAATTAATAATGGCACATTAAATATTTTAACCCCCAAATTATTACCATAATAATAACTGCCAAATAAAAAACTGTGTTCAACGCCAATAGCTTCTACAAACATACCGGTAGCAAAGCAGCCACCAAAAATAAGCCATTTTTTTAATGTATTAAACGAAAAACATAATACTAACAAAGTAGTTTGTACCAACAAATTAAAAGGTGTTTTACTAACAAACCAATTTTGATAACCCAAGCTAATACCAATAATAGCCGAAATATGAAATAGCCATACAATACCAATAGAAACATTTATATGTTTATTATTTAGTAACTTAAACATAGCTATCTTTTGCAATTAACTCGGCTGTTATTTTTGCCGACCATAAACACAAAGGTATGCCACCGCCTGGATGTGCAGAACCGCCACAGAAGTATAAGCCTTTCAATTTTCTGCTAAAGTTGGCGTGCCGTAAAAAGGCTGCATATTTTGAGTTGCTCGATGCGCCGTATAAAGCACCTTTGTTAGCCCCGGTTTGCTGTTCAATTTTTACTGGGTCTAAAACATGCTCACATTCTATATGCTTTGCTATATCCACATGTAATACGCTGTTTATTTTTTGTATGATGCTTTTTTTGGTTGCTGCAATAATACGTTCCCAATTTTGATTAAAATTACCCGGCGTATTAACCATTACAAACCAATTTTCACAACCTTCGGGCGCATCACTTGGTGCTGCTTTCGAACTAATGTTAATATAAACAGTTGGGTCATTAAACACTTGCTTTTTGCTAAACAAGGTTTCAAATTCGGCTTTGTAGTTTTCACTAAATAGTACATTATGTAAATCTAACTGTGTAAATGTTTTGTTGATGCCCCAATAAAATATAATGGCAGAGCTCGATACTTCTTGCTGCAAGGTTTTTAGGGGTGGCGTAACATCGGGCAATAATTTTTGATAAAAAGAAAATACATCGGTATTGCTCACTACAATTTCGGCTTGCTCTTCTCCTTGTTCTGTTACAACTCCTTTTATTTTTTTATGATGGTGTAAAACTCGGTTAACCTTAGTATTAAATTTAAATTGTACCCCCTTTTTAATAGCAAAATTGTATAAACTCAAGGCAATGTTTTTCATACCACCTTTTGGAAAGTAAGTGCCATAATGTAATTCTAAATGTGGAATCATAGACATAATGCCCGGCGTTTTGTAAGGCGACGAACCATTGTAAGTGGCATAACGGTTAAACAGTTGCACTAATTTTTTATTTTTAAAAGATGCTTCATTAACTTGGTTTAACGTTTTGTTAAGATGCAATTGAGCTGTTTTCGCAATTGCTTTTAGTGTTTCTTTGTTTAAGTAAGTATCAAATTTGTGTAAAGGTTTTTCTAAAAAAATTGGCGCAGTTGTCTCATATTTTAATTTACTGTTTTTTAAATATTCTTCAATTGAAGCAAGTGGTTCTTTAAAAGTTAAAGAAGCAGTTTTAGCAAACTCACCTACATTAGCTGGCGCAGAAAAAGAAGTGCCATCTTCCCAAAAGTAATTACAAGCAGTAGTTTTTTTGGTGTAATTAAAATAATGCATTGGGTTTTCATCATACAGTTCAAACAATTCGGTAACTAAATGCGGCATTGTAAAAAGCGAAGGCCCTTTATCAAATCGATAGCCATTTATTGCCAAGTTTTTAATTTTTCCGCCCGGCTTATCGCTCGTCTCAAAAACAGTAACTTCGTGTCCAAGCTTTCTAATTCTTAATGCTGCGGCTATACCAGCTATTCCTGCTCCAATTACAATTGCTCTTTTCATTTTTCTTTCGGCTCAAATTTAGATAAACCTAATCGCATATTTCCGTATATTTGATGTCGCAAACATATTTTCGTAAAAATGAGAAAAATAGTATTCATACTTTTCTGTATTGGAAGTGTTATTAATTTAACTGCCCAAAAAACAACTTTTCCTTACAACGGTGTGCAAGATGAGCGCAGTAGCGCTTTTGCTGTTACTAATACCACCATTTTTGTAACTGCAGATAACGTTATAGAAAACGGTACCTTGTTAATTGAGGCGGGTAAAGTAGTAGCAGTTGGTAAAACGATTACAATACCTGCTGGCACAGCAACAATTAATATGGAGGGTAAATATATTTATCCTTCGTTTATTGATCCTTTTGCCGCTTATGGCCTTAAAAAGCCAGAAAAGCCTAAAAATACTAGTGGTAAACCTCAATTTTTAAGTAACAAAAAAGGTGCTTTTGCTTGGAACCAAGCTATTAAACCAGAAATAGTTGCTTTTGAACAGTTTGATAAAGATGCTAAAAAAGCTGAAGAATGGCGCAAGCTCGGGTTTGGTGCATTGGTTAGCCATATTAACGATGGTATTATGCGAGGCACAGGTACTTTGGTGAGTTTAGCCGATAAGCCAGTAAACGAGTTAATTTTAAAAGAAGAAGTTGCTGCTTTTCAATCGTTTAACAAAGGTATTTCAACACAAAACTATCCATCATCTTTAATGGGCAGCATTGCTTTAATTAAACAAACTTATTTTGATGCGGATTGGTATAATAACAATACTGATAAAAAAGAAGTTAACATTTCTTTACAAAAATTAAATGATGGCAAAAGCTTACCAACTGTTATTGCAGCAGCAGATAAACTTACTGCTTTAAGAGCCGATAAATTAGGCGATGAGTTGGGTTTGCAATACATTATAAAAGGTGCAGGCGATGAGTATCAGCGGGCAGATGAGATTAAGGCGACCAATGCCAGCTTTATTTTACCAGTAAACTTTCCAGAAGCTAAAGATGTTGAAGACCCCTTTGATGCGGAGTTAGTAAGCTGGGCGGTTATGAAGCATTGGGAAATGGCACCGGGTAATGCCAATTTCTTACATCAAAAAGGGGTTCCATTTTGTTTTACCGCAAACGGCTTGAAGGAAAAAGCATCTTACCTAAAAAATATAAAGAAAGCGATAAAGTACGGTTTGCCAGAAGCCGTGGCATTAAAAGCGATGACGGAAAGTGCGGCAAAAATATTAAAGGTTAATAGTTATGTAGGCAGTTTAGATGCTGGTAAAATAGCCAACTTTATTATTACTAGCGATTCATTGTTTAAAGATGATGCCAAAATTTTAGAAAATTGGGTGCAAGGGGAAAGATATGTGATAAATACCTTAAACGAAAAAACTTTAACTGGCGTGTATAACTTAAATGTTGGTGACACCATTTACAAATTGAAAATTAGTGGTAAAAAAGCAAGCCCTAAATTTAAGATTGAAATAAACGATTCTACTAATGTAAGTGTAAAAGCAGTTCTTAAAAAAACTAATTTAAGTTTAAGCTTTGCACCAAATAAGGAGTTAAAAAATGAAAAAATACGACTTAGTGGTTGGTTTGATGATGGCGTAATGAAAGGTAAAGGCCAGTTAGCTAATGGAGAATGGATTGATTGGTTGGCTGAAAAAACAGCAAATAAAGTGGAAGACGGAAAGAAAGACGAGGACAAAGATGATGATGCAGAAGAAGATGAAGATGAAACCAACAAAGATGACGACGCTAAAGCATCTGATAAAAAAGAAAAAGAAGACGAGGATAAGGAGGAGGAAGAGGAAGTGGTTTATCCAACAATAGATGACGTAATGTATCCTTTTGTAGGTTATGGTTGGAAACAAGAAGAACAACCTAAAGCCGCAACTGTTTTAATAACTAATGCTACCGTTTGGACTAATGAAAAAGAGGGCATTTTAGAGGATACGGATGTGCTGATTAAAGATGGTAAGATTTCTAAAATTGGTGAGGGCTTAAAGGCAAAAGCCGATGTTACTATTGATGGAACAGATAAACATTTAACCGCAGGCATAATTGATGAACATTCGCACATTGCTATAAGCCGTGGTGTAAATGAGTGGACGCAACAAAGCTCGGCCGAAGTTAGCATTGCTGATGTTATTAATTGCGATGATGTTAATATTTACCGTCAATTAGCGGGCGGTGTTACTGCGGCACAATTGTTACACGGTTCTGCTAATCCAATTGGAGGCCAATCAGCATTAATAAAATTGCGTTGGGGCGCTGCACCAGAGGCAATGAAAATTGAAGGAGCAGACCCTTTTATAAAATTTGCATTAGGCGAAAATGTAAAACAAGCCAATTGGGGAGATGATAATGTAACTCGTTTTCCACAAAGTAGAATGGGTGTTGAGCAGGTATTTGTAGATCATTTTACACGAGCATTAGAATACCAAAAAGATAACAGCCCCAACAAAAGAAAAGATTTGGAGTTGGAAACCTTACTTCAAATTATACAAAAACAGCGGTTTATTACTTGCCATAGTTATGTACAATCTGAAATTACAATGCTAATGCGTGTTGCGGAACAATTTGGTTTTAATATTAACACTTTTACCCATATTTTAGAAGGCTACAAAATTGCTGATAAAATGAAAGCGCATGGCGTAGCAGCATCAACCTTTAGCGATTGGTGGCGATACAAATACGAGGTGATGGATGCGATACCTTATAACGCCGCCATTTTAGATAAAATGGAAATAGTTACCGCCTTAAATAGTGATGACGCAGAAATGGCCAGAAGATTAAATGAAGAGGCTGCCAAGGCCATAAAATATGGCGGAACGGAAGAAGAAGCAGCCTTTAAAATGATCACCCTTAACCCAGCAAAAATGTTGCATTTAGATGATAAAATGGGGAGTATTAAAACTGGTAAAGATGCTGATGTTGTGTTGTGGAGCGACCATCCATTATCAGTAAAGGCAAAGGCAGAAAAAACATTTGTTGATGGTATTTTATATTTTGATATTGAAGCAGACCTTGAAAAGCGTAAATATATAGCGCAAGAACGTAATAGGCTCATACAGAAAATGATAGCTCATAAAAACAAAGGCGGTAAAGCAGAAAAACCCAAGCCACAAAAACAACATTTATGGCATTGCGACGACTTAGGTAATTATTAATTTTATTAATAAGGTGACCTATTATATTAAACTTGTCTTAACAAAGGTTGTACAATCCTTATTATTAGTAAAATGCAATATTTAATTAACAAAATATCGTTAAATAAATTTACATTTACTATTTTGTATAAGTTAGGTACATTTTTTGATCGTTTATTTTAGAATGATAAAGTCTTGCTTCTACTTAGCTTTAATTATTTGTTTTTCATTAAATAAATTAGCTGCACAAAATTCTAATTTAGTTATTGATGCTGTGGCAAATTCTCAATTTATAGTTTTTGTAAATGAGGTTCAGCAAAATTTTATTCCAGGCGCAAGGGTAGTGCTAACCAATCTTCCCGAAAGTGTGTACAAGGTAAAATTGATTGATCCAAAAACAAACGAAATTTTGACTGAAGAAGTTATAAAGATGCCTCCTTCTTCAGACTTAATTTACACCCTTCGACAAGATATTGATGGCGTATATGAATTAGATTTTACCTCTAGCAAAACCACTACTACATACAATTTTTTAAAAATTGATGATGAAAATTGCTACACAGAAAGTAGTAAAATTTTGATTCACGGCCCTTATGCCCCGCTGCCTGACACCAGAAATTTTATTGTCTCTTGGGGTTCGGAAAAAGTTAAAACAGTTCAAAGACAAATTGAATATCCAGTAGAAGTGGAGGTAATGCTTTATGTTTGCGAAACCTCTTATTTAAATACCGTATGCCCCACATCAGTAAATTTGGAGGTATATAATGATATATACTCTGCATTAGCAAAAAACGACGACGAGTTAGAAAAATTAAACATCACAAAAAAAATAATTATAAATCAACAGCGAAATAATAGCTGTTTCACCGCCAAACAGGTGAAACATTTATTGCAATTATTTGCTACCGATAAATCTAAATTAGTAATTGCCGATTTGGCTAAAGGCTATCTATCCGATCCGGCAAATAAAATGTTATTAAAAGAGGCATTTGATAACCCCGATTTGTTTATTGCAAATAATTAATTTAAAAAAGCACTTGAGTAAACTTATTTAAGTATAGTTTTGTTACCTATTTTAAATTACGATTGCAATTGCTGCTATATCTTATTCCATTAATATCAGCTGCCATAGGTTGGTTAACTAATTTTGTGGCCGTTAAAATGTTGTTTCATCCTCGTAAGGCCATAAATTTTGGCCTATTTAAATTGCAAGGTATTTTTCCAAAAAGGCAACAACAAATTGCCGAAAAATTAGGCAAATTGGTAGCAGAGCAACTGCTATCAAGTGCCGATTTAAAAGATCGTTTGCTGCAACCCAATAATATTGAAGCATTACATATAGCAGTCGATCAACAAATTACCAGTTATCTAAACAAAACCTTACCCAAAAAGTATCCGCTGATATCCTTATTTATTGCGGGCAAAACCAAACACAAACTACAAGCCGAAATTATGAAAGAAATTGAGGTTTTAACCCCCGGCTTATTAGTAAAAGTTGTAAATCAATTTGAACAAAGTATAGATGTTGAGCAAATAGTTAGCGAAAAAGTAAGCCAGTTTCCAGCCGAACGCTTAGAAGAGTTATTACATCAATTATTAAAAAACGAATTTAGATTTATTGAGCTTGTTGGTGCCATTTTAGGCTTTTTTATTGGTTGTTTACAACTGCTATTGTTGTATTTTCAAGGGCAGTTGGTATTACCAAACTTCAATTGAATAATTACTGTTATTTTCGCAGTTTATAAACAAAAAAATTAGTGATACAATTTATTTTTGAAGCGAAACCAACAACTTGTATAAACACCCCTCCCGCTTTCCGTTCAAATGCCTTGCCAACACTGCAAGGCCAACGCTGCAAAAGGCATAACCACTACAATCGGGGCTATTTCAATTACTTCGCTCACACCTATAAATATATCTTCCTTAATACTAAATAAATCGTGTAATGAATATAATTAACCAAAAAATTAAAAATTACATTAACCAAAACTGCAGCAATGCTGCTAAGCAATTGCATAACTTAGAGCGTAAAACATATTTAGAGCAATTATACCCACAAATGGTATCAGGCAAAGTACAAGGTCAGTTTTTAAAAATGATAAGCCGTATGATACAACCAAAACACATTCTTGAAATAGGCACCTTTACCGCTTATGGCACAATATGTTTAGCAGCAGCCCTCGCAAAAGGCGGCAGCATTGATACCATTGAAATTGATGAAGAACTAAAAGACCAAATTGAACTTAATTTTGAGCAGGCCAACATTAGTACATTTACAAATTTACATATTGGCAATGCTTTAGAAATCATTCCAACCCTAAATAAACCTTACGATTTAATTTTTTTAGATGCCGACAAAGCAACCTACCCGCAATATTTTAATATGTTAGCCCCCAAAATGAAAGCCGGTAGTTTTTTGTTGGCCGATAATGTATTGTGGGATGGAAAAGTAGTTGAACCAACCATAGAAAGAGATAAAGCCACACAAGGTGTAATAGCATTTAACCGTTTGGTAAAAGACGACCCAACTTTTGAAAACGTAATACTGTCGGTTAGAGATGGTTTAATGTTGGCTTATAAAATTTAATAACTATGCTTATAAAAGAAATAATTCATCATTTAGAAAGCTTTGCTCCATCGGCATACCAAGAAAGCTATGACAATGCCCGCCTAATTACTGGTAATAAAAATTGGGAATGTACAGGCGCATTAACCACTTTAGATTGCTTAGAGAACACGGTAGAAGAAGCCATTAGTAAAAAATGTAATTTAATTGTGGCCCACCATCCAATTGTATTTAGTGGTTTAAAAAGTATTACCGGTAAAAATTACATTGAGCGAACCATTATAAAAGCCATTAAAAACGATATCGCCATTTATGCCATTCATACCAATTTAGATAATGTTGACCAAGGCGTAAACAAGGTTATTGCAGATAAATTGCAGCTTCAAAACCAACGCATCTTATCACCTAAAAAAACGATGCTGAAAAAATTATACACCTTTTGCCCTGTTGATAAAGCAGCTACAATAAGAACTGCTTTGTTTAAAGCAGGCGCAGGCAATATTGGTAATTATAGTAATACCAGTTTTAATAGCACGGGTAATGGCACTTTTAAAGCAAACGAAAATGCAAAGCCTTATGTGGGCGATAAGGGGAAACTTCATACAGAAAAAGAAACTAAAATTGAAACTGTATTTGAAGCCTATAAACAGCATCAAATTATAAAAGCTTTAATAGCTGCACACCCTTACGAAGAAGTTGCTTACGACATTATTAGTTTAGATAATCAATTGGATAATGTGGGGTCGGGTATAGTCGGAGATTTAGAAAATGCAATGCCAATAAAAACCTTTTTAAATCAGCTAAAAACACAATTTAATTGCGAATGTATTAAATATACTCAAGCCCATAAAGCCGAGGTTAGTAAAATTGCGGTTTGCGGTGGTTCGGGTAGTTTTTTGTTAAATGATGCTAAAGCCGCTTCAGCAGATGTTTTTATTACAGCAGATTATAAATACCATCAATTTTTTGATGCTGATAATCAAATAGTTATAGCTGATATTGGCCATTATGAAAGTGAACAATACACTGCTAACCTTTTATATGAAATTATAACACAAAAATTTAGTAATTTTACGGTCTTTATTTCGGAGATAAATACTAATCCGGTTAATTATTTATAAAGAAATTTCTACTACATAAAAATTATATGGCAACAAAAGCAAAAGATTTAACAGTTGAAGAAAAACTAACGGCATTACATAATATGCAAACCATTCACAAAAAAATTGATGAGTTGCATAAGTTGCGTGGTGAACTTCCATTAGAGGTAAATGATTTGGAAGACGAAATTGAAGGTTTAAACACCAGAGCGAATAAGTTGACAGATGAAATTCAAGGGATCAATGATTTTATTAGCGAAAGCAAAAACAAAATTCAAGATGCTGAAACGCTAAAAGAAAAATACGAAAAGCAAATAAATAACGTAAAAAACAACCGTGAATATGATGCGCTAACTAAAGAAATTGAAAATCAAGATTTAGATGTTCAGCTTTTAAATAAAAAGAGCAAACAATCAGAAGAAGATATAAAAGCAAAAGAGGAATATTTAAAAAAGTCAAAAGCGGTACTAAAATCGAAAGAGAAAGATTTAGTAGAAAAGAAAAAGGAATTAGAGGTAATTTCTGCTGATACAGAAAAAGAAGAAATAGCGTTTTTGAAAAAAATTAAAACAGCGGAAAACAAAATTGAAGATCGGTTGTTAAATGCATATAAACGTATTAGAAATACCTATAAAAACCGGTTAGCAGTAGTAACTATTGAACGTAATGCTTGTGGTGGCTGCTTCGCCAAAATTCCACCTCAACGTCAGTTAGAACTACGACAACGCAAAAAAATATTACTTTGCGAACACTGTGGCCGTATTTTAGTTGACGATGAAATGTAGTAAACCCAGTTTACTTAAGCAATGTTTTTAGTACGTGTTCAATTACTAATATTAATATTTTCATTAATTTCAATTGGTGTAGTAAGCCAAGTAACTTTTGATTATCATCAAAAATGTAAAACAGTTTATGAAGATATACTAAAGCTAAAAATTCCTTATGCCCAAAAAGTAATTGCAGTAGAACAATTAAAAGAACCTAATAACTGCGCTTGGCTGTTACTGCAAAGTTATATTGATTGTTTATATATTTTCACCAATGAAGATTATAAAGCTTTTGAGCAATTAGAGCGTGATTTTGATACTCGCTTTGCGCTGCTCAATCAAATAGAAAACAGTAGCCCTTGGAAACGCTTTGCAAAAGCCGAAATGTATATCCATAAGGCTGTGGCTCGTGCAAAATTTGAGCAATTTTTTTCTACCGTTTGGGAAGTTAGAAAGGGCTACAAACTGTTACAAGAAAATAATCGGTTGTTCCCAAATTTTAAACCCAACCAAAAATCATTAAGTGTTTTTAATGCTATTTTTGGTACTATACCCGATAAATATAAATTTGGTGCTAAGCTAATGGGTTTTAAAGGCAACGTAGCCGAAGGTATGCAGCAAATAGAAGATTATTTGTTTTATGCCAAAGCAGAAGATATGTTTTATGACGAAATGCTATTGTTACACAATTTCTTTTTAATTTATTTGGATAAGGATTTTGAAAAAGCTTATCAAATTGCCAGCACTAAACTGCAACCAACTGAAAGCATTTTGCATAATTATATGCTGGCCGAAATGGCATATAAAACAGGCAGAATAGAAGAGGCGATTGCAGTAGCAGAAAACTATCC
>Ga0114957_1003412_pt1 | contig 14329 bp, 13 predicted proteins | sample BantaG_FD_87175 | JGI IMG/M metagenome (GOLD analysis project Ga0114957, IMG submission 87175) | Marine algal microbial communities from Bantry Bay, Ireland - BantryBay_4 metaG | ecosystem: Host-associated > Algae > Red algae > Unclassified | place: Bantry Bay, Ireland | collected 2014-11-21 | reverse complement strand
GTTTAACAGGAATTTGGAGTTTTTGGAACAGTTTTTTCATTACACTTTAGTCTATGCTGCTGTACAAAACTATTGTTCAAGGTCGTTTGGAGTTTGGATCGGATAAAACCTATAATACCGTCTTAACCCAGTTCCAAAATCGAGCCGAGGGGCATTACAAACATGAACTCGTTTTAAAGGAAGAAGATATATTTGTTCATGAAGAAAATGCAATCGTTATTCCCCGGTATGTAGGGCAGGCCTCAGAAAAGTGGTTTAAAAACACGATGATCCTTATCGGTTACTGTGCACAGTTTGCAGTTGCTGGATCACTAAAAGCATGGATGACTAACGAAGGCAAAATTCTTCACTACTTCCCTATAGAACCCAATAGTGAAAAAATCGTAGTACAGTCTTATCTAAAAGGAAAATCACTTGTAAAACAAAAAGGAAAACAAGAGGAAGCTATAGAATCTCTTTCTAAGGCTATAGAAAAATATGATCGTCATGCTCAGGCTTATGAACGTAGAGGAAAGGTAAATTTTATTCTTAAAAATTACCACGATGCAGAAAGAGACTACAATAAAAGTCTCAATATAGATGATACTAATGCCCATGCCTATTTTGGAAGAGCAAAGATTCATACCATTAACGAAAAATATGAAGAGGCTATCCAAGATTTTGAGAAGGCTCTAAAAACATCTGTGGCATTACAACCGCTATACTGGAAATCTAGGCGACGTAAAGGAGAACTCCACATGAAATTAAAGCAATGGGAAAAAGCAGCATTTGATCTCAAGCTTTTTGGAAATAGAAAATTTAAAAAAGACGACCCTAATTTACCATGGCATAAAACCGTTTTAATTAACTACGGTCTTGTTCTCCTAGAACAAGAGGAATATCTAACAGCTATCCAGGTTTTTGATAGATGTTTAGAAGCCGAAAAAGGAAATAGTAAAGTGTCTAGAGGAGTCCTCCTAAGACATCTGGGTATCGCAAAAAAGAAAGCTGGTAAAAAAGACTTCAAAAAAATACTCAAGCAAGCCGTAGAAGAAGGGGATAAAGTAGCCGCAAATATTTTAAAACAAGGTAAATAGGATACTCATTTCTGTAATATTGCGTCTATATAAAAAAGTACGCTATGTATAGATTGCAATTCTTCTTACTTCTCGGATTATTATGCTGGACCTCTTGTGGCACTAGCCAGTCTTTTCTGAAAGATGGAAACAAAAAAAATAAAGAGTATTTCCAGAAGGCCGCAAAAGAAGCCAGTAATAATAATTATACAAAAGCTATCTCCTACTGCGATAAGATCCTAAATAAAGAACCAGAAAACGTAGATGCTTTATTGCGAAAAGGTTCTTATTTAAATACACTAAAAAAATATTCCGATGCAGAAGTAACATTCGCGAAAGCGATAAAACTTGCCCCTAACTATAATAGTTTATCCTATTACATGCTCGGTTTAACCCAATATCATCAAGATAAATTTGGAAACGCAAAAACAAATTTTAAAACATTTCTAGACTCTGGTAAAGGCAGAAAAAATCAAATAAAAAAAGCTAAACTATTAATGGGTATCAGTGAATTTTCTGAAGTAGCCCTTAAAAACCCAGTCCCTTTTAATCCAGTTAGACTTCCAGAAACAATAAACACTCCGCATCATGAATACCTCCCTGCACTCACAGCGGATGAGTCACAGATGATATATACCAGTAGAGTAAATCGATCGGAAGATATCTTTATTTCTACCATAACGGAAGACTCTTTTTCTAAAGGGACCCACCCTCCTTATTTAGAAATGCCGACGGGTACCGGAGCTCACTGCATATCCCCAGATGGTAAGATGATCATTTTTACTAGCTGCGAGGATCGCCTCAGTTTTGGGAGTTGTGATTTATATTATATCTACTATAGAAATGGAAAATGGTCTTTGCCTAATAACATGGGCAAAATCATAAACACTGCGGCATGGGATAGTCAGCCATCTTTATCTGGAGATGGAAACACATTATATTTTAGCAGCAAAAGGAGAGGAGGATATGGAGACTCAGATATATGGTCCTCTACCAAAGATGAAAATGGTAAATGGACTATTCCTATAAATTTAGGTAAAGCTATTAATACCCCAGGTAAAGACGAATCGCCTTTTATACATCCTGATGATCAGACATTATATTACAGAACTAATGGAAGAAAAGGAATGGGAGATTTTGATATTTTTTATTCCCGTAAAGAAAAAAACAATTGGACCACAGGAATAAATATCGGGTATCCGATAAATACAGATGCAAATGATGGAGCACTTTTCGTTACACTAGACGGGTCTAAGGCCTATTACACTAGTGATAAATATAGCTTACAAAACGACATAGAACCTAACTTAGACATCTACTCTTTTGACCTATATCCAGAAGCTCGTCCGCAACCTACCACCTATATAACGGGAAGAATAATAGATGGAGTTACTAATAAAAATATAGCCGCCACGATCTCTATAAATAATGGGAGTACCGTAAAAGAATTTACTACTGATAACAGCGGTACCTTTACGATTACCCTTCCAGCTTACAAAGACTATGCTTTCCAGGTGACTAAACCAGATTATCTACTGTACTCTAATCGTATCGAACTAAAAGAAATCAACAGTGCAATAGATCCAGATACTCTAAATGTAATTTTATTTCCTGTTCCTAAAAAAGAAGTAACGGATAAGCCTATAATATATAATCAGGCCATCGTATTAGAGAATGTACTTTTTGAGTCGGGCTCTGCAAACTTACTTCCTGAGTCAGATTTTGAAATCGCAACCCTTTTAAAAATCCTTAATGATCAGCCAGAAATGATGGTCAGAATAGATGGTCATACCGATAATGTAGGCTCTGCTCCAGATAATTTACAGCTATCAGAATCCAGAGCAAAATCAGTTTATAATCGGCTTATAAAACTCGGTGTAACTAATAGCGATCGACTGTCTTTTAAAGGTTTTGGAGAGACCGTAACTATAGCTAGTAATGATACTCCTGAAGGTCGTAAACAAAATCGACGAACAGAATTTATCATTATTGAGAAAAAATAAGAGTGGACCATATTACATGGAAAGCTAAGTGTTTTTTCTCCACATTAGAAAACTAGGTATACCCTTAAAATGTGGTATCGATAATTCTACTATTTCAAGATAGATAGTTCCTAAAAAATAGATGGTCAGATAAAATAGTACCCTATCTTCGCATCTTATGGCAAGAAGAAAACGGATAAAAAAAATAGTCAAGAATCTAAAAGTACACGGCATCGCAGATAAAGGGATGGCTGTCGCGAGAGATGAAGAAGGTCTAGTATATTTTGTCAAAGGTGCAGTCCCTGGAGATGAGATAGACATGCTGGTCTTACGTAAGAAAAAAGGATTTCAGACTGGTATCGTAAATGAATTTCTTTCTTATTCGCCTAAGCGGATAGAACCAGTTTGTGAGCACTTTGGGTTATGTGGAGGGTGTAAATGGCAAAACTTATCCTATCCAGATCAGTTACTTTTTAAGCAAGAAAATGTTACCGCCGCCATTACTCGTATAGCAAAACTACAGGAGGATATCATATCCCCAATTTTAGGTAGTAAGCTGACGACGCTATATAGAAATAAACTAGAATATAGCTTCTCTACTAAGCGGTGGCTGACGGATGAGGAGATCCATTCTGATGCTACAGATTTACAAAAACCTGCAGTGGGTTTTCATGCTCCGGGTACATTTGATAAAATTATAGATGTCCGTAAATGCCACTTACAGGATGATAAATCTAATGATATTAGGAATTGGTTTAGGGCTTACGCCAATGAAAAAGATCTATCCTATTACGATATAAAAGGGCACACTGGATTTTTTAGAAATCTGATCGTTAGGAATTCTACCCTAGAAGAATGGATGGTCAATATCGTGCTAGGGGAAAACAAAAAAGAAGAGATCCTTGCCATCTGTAAAAAACTGATCACGGACTTTCCATTTATCACTACATTATTTTATACCATAAATAAAAAAGTAAACGATACTATCCTAGATCAGGAAGTAATCCTGTATCATGGCCCAGGTTTTATAAAAGAAAAACTCGGTGATCTTACTTTTAAAATAGGACCAAAATCTTTTTTTCAGACTAATAGCACACAAGCAAAAGTACTGTATGATAAGGTAGTAGCCTTTGCAAGTCTAGAAGGAACAGAAAACGTATACGACCTTTATACAGGAACGGGAAGTATAGCTTTATATCTCGCTGCTCACTGTAAAAAAGTAGTGGGCATAGAATCTGTAAAAGAAGCAATAGATGATGCTCATTATAACAAGGAACTAAACGGTATCGCAAATGCAGACTTCCTAGTAGGTGATGTAAAAGATGTACTGACAACCACATTTAAAGATAAATATGGACATCCGGATGTGATCGTCACTGATCCTCCACGTGCAGGGATGCATAAAGATGTAGTAGAAACCCTCCTAGAACTTAAAGCAAAAAAAATCGTTTATGTAAGTTGTAATCCAGCGACGCAGGCGAGAGATTTATTATTATTATCAGCACTCTATGATGTTACTCGTGTACAACCTGTGGATATGTTTCCACACACCAGTCACATCGAGAACATCGCATTATTAGAATTAAAGTCATGACAGGTAAATCAGAAAAATTTCTTTTATTAGAACAGGAGCTATCGATCTATAGAAAAATAATGGCTCAGGCATCAGATATAATCTTAGAAAAAGAAGTAACTAAGTTCCCGATTTTCGTTGCGCACCAGCAGGAGTTAGAACTCGGAATCGTTATCGCGGATCAGGAAAAAGTAAAAGGTAACTGGAACATACATGCGTCGTCTTTAGAAGAGTTTGTAACTAAGCAGATCATCTTCGATACTAAAATAGAAGAGTTTAAAAAAACGTATAAAAGTCCGGAACATCACCTCTGTGTTTTTGTACTCAGTGAGTTAGGAGCACAATTTATTTTTCTACCTAAGCCGTAAAAAGATTGATATATTCAGAGTGCGTAAATAGCCTTAGGGATTCTTGACTCTGCTCCGATCTTAGGAATGTTTATTAGAAGACAAGAATAAATTAGATCTCTTAAATTATGGTGCATTAATTGCAGCTATTTATACCGATGAAAGGTATTATACTAGCCGGAGGACTCGGCACCCGATTATATCCACTGACACTCGCCGTGAGTAAACAGCTCATGCCTGTTTATGATAAACCGATGATATACTATCCACTTTCCACATTAATGAGTGCGGGAATAAAGGATATTTTAATCATCTCTACACCCGAAGATCTACCCCATTTTAAAAAATTACTTAAAGATGGAAGCGATATTGGTTGTAATTTTTCTTACGTTGCTCAGCACGAACCAAATGGTCTAGCACAGGCCTTTGTTCTAGGTAAAGAATTTATCGGAAATGATGCAGCCTCTCTTATACTGGGAGATAATATTTTTTACGGTCAAGGACTAGATGAGCTACTTTTAGAATGTAATAATCCCGATGGTGGAGTCGTATTTGCCTATCAGGTAGCAGATCCAGAAAGATATGGTGTTGTAGAATTTGATGATCAGTTTAATGCTTTATCTATAGAGGAAAAACCGATCCAGCCTAAATCTAATTATGCGGTACCGGGTATCTATTTTTATGATAATTCTGTATTGGCTATAGCCGAAAATCTAGAACCTAGTGCAAGAGGAGAATATGAGATTACTGATGTAAATCGGATTTATCTGGAAAATAAAAAACTGAAAGTGGGCGTCATGGGTAGAGGTGTTGCATGGTTAGACACAGGGACACACACCTCTCTGATGCAAGCAGGACAGTTTATTCAAGTGATAGAAGAACGACAAGGTTTAAAAATTGGATGTATCGAAGAGGTAGCTCATAAAATGGGATTTATCGGTGATGCTCAGCTAGAAAAACTAGGACATAAATACATCAAAAGTGGTTATGGAGAATATCTATTAAAACTATTAAATACCTAATAGAACTCCGCTCGCAAAGAGTACATTTGCATAGATAAATTATAGTCATTGGCAGCTCAAAATTCTTTTTCTAAAGAAGATCAAAAGGTACTCGATTCCGTCAAGTTAAACAGAATCATTTTACCTGTCGTTATCGGACTAGGTGTTGTAATCTACCTGATATGGAAGCAGTGGGACCCTGAAGTGGTATCTCAAATCGACTGGTCTAGGTACACTGCATTCTGGCTAGGAATGGCGATTTTATTATACGTCATCCGACATTTATTTTATGCCTGGAGATTACGAGTTTTATCCGATAAGCTATTTAGCTGGTGGAAAAGTATCGAGCTGGTATTTATATGGGAATTCTCCTCAGCCGTTTCGCCTACGAGTATCGGTGGAGCTGGTGTAGCCATGTTTTTTCTGGCTCAAGAGGAATTATCAGCTGCAAAAACAGTCGCTATCGTCGTATACACCATGATCGTAGATACGATCTATTTTCTGATTACATTACCTATATTATATTTTGTGATCGGTCCTATCGTGCTTAGACCTGATGCACAGACCTTTGCTGATTTAGAAGCCTTTGGAATCGGATTCTGGTCGCTTATCGTTTTTATGACCCTATACGCTTCCTTATTTTTTTATGGTGTTTTTGTTAAACCTAAATGGCTGAGTGGCTTATTGCACTGGTTATCTAATCGTAAAATACTGAGACGTTTTAGAGACAGCCTCAGAAAAACGGCAGACGACGTTATCATCTCTTCTAAGGAACTTACCACAAAACCTACATCCTTCCACGTCCAAGTTTTAACTAGTTCCACAGGAGCATGGATCACTCGATTTCTAGCTATAAACTGTATCATCATCGGATTGATAAAAGGGGTCCCTGTGGATTTCTGGAATCAGTTTACATTATTCGGGAGAGGGCAGGCGATGCATTCCTTAGTTCAGTTTAGTCCTACTCCAGGTGGAGCTGGACTTACAGAGTACCTTTTTGAAGGCTTTTATAGTGATTACATTCCAGTGGGTGTAGCTATCATCGTAGCTCTAGTATGGAGACTGATTACTTACTATACTTACCTGATCGCTGGAGCTATTATTATACCTAACTGGCTAAGGAAAATTGTAAATAAAAAGAGATTAAAAAAAGATAGTATTTAATCAGTACTCTTAAGCATCCGATAATAAACAAGAGATAAAATAATAATTACTAGTCCAAAAAATTCTCTCATTAATTCTACTGATGGCTTCTCCGCTTGCATCGTTTCTACAATGGATGGAAAGCCTGTACTCATCCACTTTATTAGATCAGGAATATAAATTAGGGCGGTGAAAATAAATATGATTAGCAACATTTTACCAGCCTTTGCATAATGTCGATCTCCTACTAAAAGTCCAAATAATACGCATGGTACTAAATAAGCAATGATCCATTTCCATCCATCAGGATCGTTATACTGCATTGCCGCAAAGACCATAAACACTATAGCCAGGAATCCGGAAATGAATCTGATTCTATTAGTCATCATTATTTTAAAAGTAAAGCTAATGCCTTTTCTTTCTGACCTTCTGATATAAAATCCTTTGCAATTAGTGCTGCATCTCCATCTAAAGTCATCGCATCGATTGCTTCTTGTGTTGGTAATTCATTTACAGATGCTAGAGTTGCGATATCAGCCGCGGATAATATCTCACTCTGTTTTACCTTATCTGGTAGCGCATCATAACCGATGACTACTGGAGTAACGGTTTGTACTATGGGATATACATTTTCTCCACTGGCTCTGACATAATATGCTCTTCCCATACGTCCCATCAAATCTATTTTATGGGGATCGATCCGATTATTATTATCTATTACATCCTCATTTATATGCATCATCACTACCTCACAAATAATAAGATGCCCCGCTCCACCTTCTGTACCTAGCGTGATAATATCTTTTACTTTGCATTCCATATTTACGGGAGACTCTTTTACTCGGGGTGGCGTAACCATCTCCGAATCTACAGGTGTCAGTCCAGCTTTAGAAAATTCAGAAACACCACTTGGGAATTCGACGGAAGTCAAGGTCATATTTTTAACAATGTCATGGCTCACTACATTTATCACAGCTTCTTTAGTAGCCATCACATTTGCAAGTGTATCCTTAGTGGTATTATCTCTAACACGTCGATTACTAGAAAACACTAGCAACGGTGGATTAGAACTAAAAGCATTAAAAAAACTATATGGAGCTAGATTATGATTTCCATCTTTGTCTACTGTCGATACAAAAGCAATCGGTCGAGGTGATACCGAACCTAATAAAAATTGATGCATGTCACGAGTAGCTGTTTCTTTAGGATCTATTCTTCTTTTCATTCTTATGTCTTTTGTACAACAATTTAAAGTATGGTTTTATAAATAATACAGACCTTTAAGGTGTTAATAAAATAGGAGTAGCTTAAAACTCCTTTAGATCTATATCGATATGTCAAAAGTATTAAATGTTTTAATCGTTGTGGTCCTTTTAGCACTTCTAGGTTATAAGTTTTTATGGCCTAAGGCGATAACCGTCGGCGAGACTGCTCCAGCAATAGAAAGAACACTCGTAAATGGTTCTGATTTTAATCTAAATGACTTTAAAGGGGATTATGTTCTTATAGATTTCTGGGGATCATGGTGTCCACCTTGCCGTAGGGCGAATAAAGAACTCGTTCCATTTTATAAAAAATGGGAAGGAAAGAAATTTAAAGATGGTAATCAGTTGCAAATATTAAGCATAGCGATAGAAAAACAAAAAGCTCGTGCCTTAAAAGCGATAGAAAAAGATAATCTATACTGGGATTATCATATTATAGAAGAAAACCGATTTCTGCTTCAGAATCCATTGGCTTTAGCCTATAAAGTGTCCGACGTTCCTGCTACTTTTCTCATTAATCCGAATGGGCAAATTATGGGTAAAAATTTAAGCTTTGAAGAATTGGATAAAATTCTTAACCAACGGCTATAACTATCCTGATAGTTCAAATCAATATAAATTATAAATCTCTATTATCTATGTGCTTCCGTGTACATTATTCTTCCGATCAAAAGAGATAGCTCATGAACTAAAATCAATAATAAAAAACCTAGGTATTAACGAAAGGAGAAGGTTTTAAATCAACAATTAGCATTGTGATATAAAGGGAAAAATTATTGCTTTTATCAAACTCTATGATGTCTATGCCTCTATGGTTCATTATTTTTGCCATAATTGCATACTTATTAATATTTACTCATAGTTTCTATGCCATAATGACCCAAAATTGGGATTGGCTCGACAATTGACCCTTCTATATATGTTAGAAAAACTAAAGAATATCATGTCTAAGAATAAGAACGAAGAGATTTCTACAGAAGAAAACAAAGACGGCAAAGAAGTAAAGGATAAGCCTAAAAAAGCTAAGAAATTATCTAAATCTGCACAAATGGAGCAGGATCTAGAAGAATCTAGAATCGAGATAGCCGAGCAAAAAGATAAATTCCTAAGGCTCTTTGCAGAATTTGATAATTTTAAAAAGAGGAATGTAAAAGAGCGATTAGAGTTAATGAGAACAGCAGCTCAAGATACGATGCAAGCTTTGCTTCCTGTTCTTGATGATTTTGATAGAGCAAAACAAGCGGCAGAAGATGAGAATTCTACTGAGCCATTTAGCGAAGGGGTTATGCTCGTGTATCAAAAACTACACAATACCTTAAAGCAAAGAGGGTTAGAAGAAATGGTTTCTACTGGAGAAGTTTTTGATCCAGAATTTCACCAATCGATTACCGAAATCCCTGCTTCTTCCGATGATATGAAAGGAAAAGTGATGGATACAATAGAAAAAGGATATTTATTAAAAGAAAAAATAATTCGACATGCCAAGGTGGTAGTTGGAAAATAAGCAGATGGCAAAAAGAGATTATTACGAAATATTAGGCGTTTCTAAATCAGCAGATGAGAAGGAGCTAAAAAAGGCATATCGGAAAATAGCCATGAAATATCATCCAGATAAAAATCCGGATAATAAAGAGGCAGAAGATAAATTTAAAGAAGCTGCTGAAGCTTACGAAGTGCTCAGTGATGGTGATAAAAAAGCTCGTTATGATCGTTTTGGTCATGCAGGAATGGGTCAGGGAGAAGGCTTTAGTGGTGGAGGTATGAATATGGATGATATCTTCTCACAGTTTGGAGATATTTTTGGCGATGGTGGTAATCCTTTTGAGAGTTTCTTTGGTGGATCCCGAGGTGGTGGAGGTAGAGCAAGAGGACAAAAAGGAAGTAATCTAAGAATAAAAGTATCGCTTACTCTGGAAGACGTAGATAATGGCGTTACTAAAAAAATAAAAGTAAAAAAGAGCATCTCTTGTGATACCTGTAACGGTAGTGGAGCAAAAGATAGTAGCTCTGTAAAAACATGTGGCACCTGTGGAGGTGGCGGATATGTACGTCAGGTAAAAAATACTTTCCTAGGTCAGATGCAAACTACTGCGGCATGTCCTACCTGTAATGGTAGCGGTCAGCAGATTTCTGCTCACTGTCCTAAGTGTAAAGGAGATGGGACTAATCTAGATAACGATACGATAGAAATAGAAATTCCAGCAGGTGTAGAAGATGGGATGCAACTCTCTATGAGAGGAAAAGGAAACGCTGGAAAAAAAGGTGGCCCTAACGGAGACTTACTGATCAATATAGAAGTAGCTAATCACGACCATTTTTCTAGAGATAGTCAAAATATCGTTTACGATTTATTTCTAAATTTTGCAGATGCTGCCCTTGGAACTTCTGTAGAGGTTCCTACCCTTTCAGGGAAAGTAAAAATAAAAGTACCACCGGGTACACAGGCTGGTAAGATTTTTAGACTTAGAGGAAAAGGTCTTCCCTCTGTTCAGGCTTATGGAAAAGGAGACCAACTGATCAATGTAAATATCTGGACTCCTAAAGAGCTAAATAAGGAGGAGAAACAAATGATGGAACGTCTGAGAGACATGCCTAATTTTAAGCCAGATCCAGGTGCATCTGAGAAAGGATTTTTTGAAAGGATGAAAGATTATTTTAACTAGTCTTACGACGAATAATTAATTTTCTACCTATGAAGTATCTGCTGTTCCTTTTTCTGATGATCACCTTATCCGCTTGTAATTCTGATGTGGTGTTCTCTAAAAAATCAGAGATCGTTAATGCTAGCTGGTCATATAATAATCCAGTCTCCTTTACATTTAATGTCTCGGATACGATCCAAACCTATGATCTAGTTCTAAACATCGAACACGATGTAGAGTTCTCTAACCAAAATTTCTACACTCAGTTTACCACCTCATATCCAGATGGCACAGAAATAAAAGATGTCGTCTCTATGGAACTAAGCAGTAAGTATGGTCAGTGGCTCGGAGACTGTAATAGTCAGATCTGTGATGTCGATATTCTTTTAAAAGGAAGTACTCGTTTTAAGCAACTAGGAGATCATAAGATTTCTATCGCTCAGCATACTAGAGATGCAGTTCTAGAGAGAATAAGTAGTCTAGAATTTAACTTGATTAAGGCCGATAAATAATGTTATTCTTGTATCTAAGGTGTACATAGTATTACTTAAGCTTATAAACTGAGAACTTTAATAGCCATTAAATAAGTATTAAAATAAGCTTTCTGTTTTCAATTTTGTTTTCCTCTCACGTCGTATAATACATGATGCTCTCAACTAAATAATTACAATTTGACAATCTTCCTTGTGATGGATCTCTGACCTATATTGAGTTTAAGAAAATAGATTCCTGACGTTAAGTTATGAAGCTTTATAGAACCATCAGCATCAGTAATTCCTACTTGCGATTCTCTTCCAAAAGTTGTTAAAATCTGGTATTCATAATTTACCATAGCAGAATTAGATGACTTTAGGTAAAGCGTATGATCAGTAGGATTAGGAAAAATATCTAAGTCATCGTTTTCACTAATACTAGTAACAGTAGAAGTAGCAAACATCGAAAAAGGTACACGTGCAAATTTAGGACGATACATATCTGCATTATATCTAGATGTAATTGGCATCTCAGCACATGGACCTGGACAAGTTTTATTTACATTATAAGATATGAGTAATTCATCATTCACTATAAATTGAGGATGAGCCTGAGCATTATAAGTCTTAGGGTACTCTCCACTAAACTGATCCTCTATTGTGTAAACTACTACAGGATTCTCAAACGGTCCTTGGGGATTTTGGGATTCATAAATATAAATATCTCTTCCTTCTCCACATTGTAAAAACCCTAATTGCTGCGACAGTAAGTAGTACTTGCCATTATTTGAGAATATAGAATACTCTGTAGATACGACATCAGCTATAGGCAAATGGTTATCCGCATTATCTCCCCAGATATCGTTTCCTTCATAAAATTCCCAAGTGCCATATATAGAGCCTACAGGACATCGAGCCACTACAGGTTGTGTAAATATCTCATCTTCTTTTCTACCATAAATGTAATGGTAACCTTCAGACTCGTTAGTTACGACCGCCATACCATAAGCGAGTTCTGTATTATTTAAAGGCGTTATTTTTACTAGCTGTACATCTGGTAAACTTATTTCCGCAATCACCATTCCCTTAAATTCTATTCCTAGAGGAGCACTGGAGTTCTTATCATATCTATTCCAAAATAGGTACGCTATGTTCCCTTGTACAAAAGCTCCTGCAGGCCAATACGTCACCTCTGATTGGCCATCGACTTTAATAAACTGTCGAGTAAAAACATCTATTCCCGCTGCATCATATAGTGTCGTAAAATTGTTATTTAGATCTTGTACCATCAGACTATTTCTAGCGTTAAATAAACAAGGCAACTCATTATTACTATCTACCATCTGATCCACATGACTATCCCCAAACATCCATAAAGTACGTCCATCTGGTAATCCTAAAGAAATAGTCCCGTCTGCAGCATTCCAGCCCGCTCCGTCCATTTTAAAATAATCCGTAAAAATTTGATCCTGATAGGATTGACCTGATGTAACTAGAGTAAAAGCCATCATGATAATCAGCACTTCTATATTTTTCTTTACCATAGTTTTATTTTAGTCTAAATTCTTAATCATAAGGTATCTTATCATTCTATAATATAGCAGTAATTTAAGAACATATAATAAACTATCTCGCAGAAAGCCCTGATAACTAGATCACGATATTATACTAGCGCGGTATTAAAATTCCAAATAAGAAATCCCAAATCCTTAAAAGAAAATCGATTCAAGCAACAGGATTAGAAATCCTAATTACTTAATGAGCCATCACGAAAAACATTTTTAATAAACTATCATTGCAAGTCAAGCGATTCTAATTTTCATTTACTTTGTAATATAATTTAAAGCGTTCTACCATTGACTCTAAATAAGGAAATATTCAAAATTGCTATTCCTAATATCATAGCAAATATTTCTATACCACTTCTCGGTATCGTGGATACGGCACTGATGGGTCGTATGGATGATCCCGCTTACATCGGAGCTATTGCACTAGGAGGTATTATTTTTAATATACTTTATTGGGGACTAGGATTTTTACGCCCTGGTACTACTGGACTTACGGCACAGGCTTATGGTAAAAATGACACCAGAGAATGCTATCGGATTCTTTATCGATCTGTGAGTATCGGAATTGTTTTTGGCTTAGCTATTTTACTTTTTTATAAACCGATCGGTAGTCTCGCATTTACTGTTTTGAGTGGATCCGATAAGGTGGAGTCTCTTGCCTTGCAGTATTTTAGTATCCGTATCCTAGCCGCTCCTGCGGTGATATCTGTGATCGCACTGAGGGGATGGTTTTTTGGAATGCAGGATGCGATTTCTCCTATGATCCTGACGATATCTGCAAATGTGCTTAACATCATGATCAGCTGGTATCTAGTCATACATAAAGGTATGGGTGTAAGGGGCGTCGCTATCGGGACCATGGCTGCACAATGGATTACATTTTTTATAGCCTCAGTAATTATAGTTTATAAATACCGGAAGGATATTCTTAAGTATTTTGACAGAGCTATTTTTAAGGCTAAAGAAATGCAACGATTTATCTCTATAAACCGAGATATGTTTATTCGTAATATGGGACTGATTCTAGTCTTTAGTTTTTTTACAAATCACTCTTCTAAACTAGGAGATGAGTATCTCGCTATCAGTCAGATGTTATTGCAGTTGTTTTATTTTATGTCGTATGCAGTAGACGGATTTGCGTATGCGTCAGAGAGTCTGGTGGGCAAATATCTAGGTTCATCATCTATTACTAATGTAAAGACAGTCATTAAGAGATGTCTTTATTTAGGACTGGGATTTGGAAGTTTATTTATGGTCGCTTATTTATTATTTGGTTCTTT
>Ga0114957_1003408_pt1 | contig 14337 bp, 12 predicted proteins | sample BantaG_FD_87175 | JGI IMG/M metagenome (GOLD analysis project Ga0114957, IMG submission 87175) | Marine algal microbial communities from Bantry Bay, Ireland - BantryBay_4 metaG | ecosystem: Host-associated > Algae > Red algae > Unclassified | place: Bantry Bay, Ireland | collected 2014-11-21 | reverse complement strand
TTTGAAATTACTTTTCGTTAGAAATTCCTTAAATAGCTAAGGCTATTCGCGAAATTTATAACTCAATTAATTTCAAAATAATCGATTCAAATTCGGACGAAACTTAAATTACAGTGTACTAAGTTAAAAGATTATAGGTTTTTCTTAAAAAAAGATATAAAATAGCTTTCTGTTTAATAGAATAAGCATATATTTGCACCGCTTTTAGAGGGAGGAATTTATTTCTCTTTTCAAAAAAGCAAAAATAAGCGTTGATCCGGTAGCTCAGTTGGTAGAGCATTTGACTTTTAATCAAAGGGTCCCGGGTTCGAGCCCCGGCCGGATCACCAATATTTTTTTAATAAACCGTAAGTCGTTTTTATACAATGACTTACGGTTTTTTTTTATTTCCAATCTGTTTCCTTTTAGCCCACCTTTCTTCTATATTTGTTTCACTATAGCTTCACCTGCAGCTTTAATTTGTTTTACTAATCCAAACATACCACACGGCAAAAGGAAACGGTACGATCAAATTTTATCTGAAATTGGATACTAAGAATGCTACTGATTTTCTCATCTATTGCAGGATCATTTACAACAGAAAAAAGGCTAAATTTCCTACTGGAGAAAGCGTATCGATTTCCTCTTGGCCTAAGGAAAGTGGGAGGCCAATTCGAAAGCCTGGCCTGGCGAGGTTATATGTATTTATTTGCTGTTATAGATTTGTATAGTCATAAGACCGTGTGTTTTACGAACCCGTAGGGAGTCGCACGATTCAAGGATTAAGGGACGGCTGAATAGTCACTAAAAAACTTAAATCAATAACGAATACTATTTCACTTCCTCCATCTCTTCAATGGTTGGCGCTTCCCATCGCTCATATCCAATCGGATTTTTGCTTGCTTTCCTGACCGCAGCTCCGGTTCGTTGTTTATCTGAAATCATGGCAAAGGTCATAATCAAACTAGTACCGATGATGATGAACAATAAAATTCCTGGCTCAAATCCAGGTACTATTGCGTTTTCTGGTATTGCGTAAAATAGTAAAACCGTAATCAAACCACGAGGTGCGATATACAACTGGGGTAAAATATCCCGTCCAATAAACAGCGCAAGTATAGCATAGCGAATGATATAGATCGAAGCTATAATTAGAACACTGATTAGGGCCACATTCAAATTGAGTAAGGAAGATAATACAATGGTGATTCCAAAAATAACAAAGAAAAAAGTACGGACCACAAAGGCCGTTTCCATGGTAATGATATGGAGTCCATCATAAATGTGTTTTGCTTCTTTATAGTTCAAAAACTTTTTTAAGGGTCCTTTAAAGAAGAGGTTCATATTGGCAATTAATAATCCGAACACCAGAATAATAATCAGGGAAGACAGATGCATCTTCTTACCCAAAGCGTATAATAATAAGAGTACTGCAATGAGCAAAAAGAGTTTGGTGTGACTTTTTATATTTTGAAAAATTAAGACAATCAAATAACTGGCAATCAGCGACAGAACGATCGTTAGTACTACATTACCTGCAAAGCCACCAAGGCCGGAAGAATGTTCAACCGCATCTAATTGGCCCGTCAAAAAGTAGAACATCATAATGCCGATGATATCAGAAAAGGTACTTTCGTAAATATGAAACTCCTTCTTATCTTCTCGTAAACTTGACACACTTGGGATTATGATGGCCGAAGAAAGAATGGATAAAGGCGTTGCATAAAGCCATGCTTTTTCCATGGTCATTCCTTCTATGAAATAATGTAAAATCATAGCAGCTATCCAGGCAGAGAGCATTAGCCCAATGAGCGCGATGAAAAATGCCTTGGCGATAGGAATCATTTTTTCACGCTTTAGTTCTAACTCCAAAGCGGCTTCCAGCACAATCATAATCAGTCCTACAATACCAAGAACCTCCAGGATGGGTAAGAAGTTTAATTCCTTTCCTCCGGCAGCATCAATACCAAACTTGAGTAATATTCCCAGAACAATCAGCATTAAAACGGAAGGAATATTCGTCTTTTTTGATATTTCTCCAAATGAAAAAGAACAGATCAGAATGACGCTGGCGGCGATAATTAAATTATAAGAGCTTAAAATGTCCATATTTTTTTATTGTAAGTATTTTGTTTAAATGGCAGACGGTCTTCTTAAATATATTCTAATTGGTATGGTAGGTGTTCAGTGGCTCAATTGATGAGTGGTTCGCACTGACTACCTGGCAGCCATAGCCCCATTCTTTTATTAGTGCGATCAAGGACTTCAGATGTGCATCTTCGCGTAACGATATTCGCGCAAAGTAGTCTTTTTGGTTTTTCTCATCCATCAAAATTTTTGGAGAAATAGACCAGTCAATATAGGGACAAGAGAAAAAACGATTTTTTAAAATTGAAAGTGTTAAGGTTTCTTCATCTTCATTCTGAGAAATTAACAGGTGGTACAAACGCCGTGTTTTTTTTCCTTCCAACAATAAATAGCCATCGTTTGAAATGGTCGTGTAGTTGATGAACTGAAGGCCTTCTTGCGTTTGAAGTGCAATGCCCAGGCGACCCAGTTGTCGGATAGTACCTTCTATGTTGTTTACTTTTATTCGTTGTTTTTCATGCAAATGATTGGTGACTAAAAACAAGCGGCCATTGGCATAGTTTTTTAATGGGTAGAACGTCAGCATGAAAATAACGGTAATAAGCAGGCCATGTAAAAACGGATTGATAAAGACAAACCCAACCAATAAAATCAAAAGTATGATGGGTTCATACAAACGTGAGGTGATATTCAGTAGGTCTAAAATCAGGTGTTGTCTTTTGCCTAGAATATTTATTTTTTCTAATAGTTTGACTAACATTAGTAATAAAAAGTAACAGGCAATTCCCAACAACAGATAGAAAAACCAAGTACTCCAGGATAAGGTGAATGTTTCTATATTCATAATCTAACTTGCTTGTTGGTGATGCTTTGATACGTGTAGGTAAAACCAGGCTCCAGCGATAATGACTTGGCAATTTCATTGGAGAGATAACGATTAATAGTAATGGTTTTATTCTGTGCCTTTTTTAAAATTCCGAGGTTTATCATTCGCGTTAAAATAGGGGCATATGTTTTTTGATAGGCAGGGCCAAATAGTTGACGCAAATGTTTTTCGCTGCTATTTTTTTCCATCATGATGGTTCTCAACAACAATCCGGCATCTGTACTCAAAAAAGGAGGTAGTCTATGACGGGTTTTGTCAAGAATTCTGATTTTTTCTTCATCAATTTTTTCAACAGAATAGGCCCAAATTTGAAAAGTCTCTCCAATATTTCCCTCAGATATTCTACTGTTTTTTTGAATGATTTTAGTTAGTTGCGAACTGGTTATTTCTACTTCTTTCTCATCATATAAAACCGTGTGTGTGGCATTGTGTCGAATGAGAATAGCTTTCTGAATATCGCTTGTACTCATGGCTCCAATTTGAATCTCACTTTGAAAAACTTTATCAATCCCAAAAGCGGTAGAGAGTTGCGCCTTCATCCAATTGCTCATGCTTACCACAAAGAATAAGCGATTGGAATAACTATCAATAAATTTCAACAGATTGCTTACGTTTTCTGCCAGGGTGATCTCCTCATTTTGCCAGGCTTCCAAATCATCAATCCAGATTAAAGCACGTTCTCGTTTGGCGTAGCGGCCTATAAATTGGAGTGCCACATTCAAATCTGCACCAAGGTCGATATGGCGTTTGGCCTTTCCAGGTAGAATACATTTAGTATTTGGCGTTAGTTTTATCGACTTTTCGGGAAAGAAACGTTTACTTACTAATTCCCCAAATAAGGTCTTTCCAGTGAAGCGCTGCCCCGTCAGTAAGAAGGCACCCCGGAATCCTAAGTTCCAGTTTTCAATTAAGCCTGATACCCGTAGTAGCTCATCTTCTCGTCCCACCACAAAAGAATCGCCAATCCAGCCTTTGGTCAAAAAGATATTGGTATAATGGCTATTATTTGTTGCTGGAGTTCGATTTTTGACCACTCGTACAATCCGTTCTGAAAGGCTTAGGGCTTCCTCGGCGAGAACGTTGCGTTGAAATTGAGTGAAGCGCGCTTTCTGTTTGATGGCCCAGGTCCTTACTTCTTTCCAACGAGCGGAGTCCCGATATTGACTAATCGTATATTGTAGAGAACTAGATAAAAAATCATCACTATAAATCTTGGATATGGTAAAATCTTTTTTTATTTTTTTTAAGGTAAGGTTTTTCATATCTAGCGTCTGATCCTCTAGACGGTTCAAGCTTTTTAGAAAATTATTTAGAACCTGAATGACAGAATTTTTGTCAGAAATTTTTACACCCTCTTCATCTATTAATAAAAAATTTTGTATACTGACCATATTCAAATGAATCTTATTAGTGATGTCATTTTGAATCATAAAAAGTTCATAAATATCCGACATTAACTTTGACTCCAGCCAGGAGCGCACCTCCGTGCGTAAGTTGACTTCCTTGTTTAACAATAAGCCTTCGTCACTATCTGCCACGATTTGTTCCTGCTTCGGAAGTCTGGAAATGTAGTCGTCGAGCGCTATTCGAAATATTTTTGAATTTTTCGGATTATCCCATTGCTCGTTCATCTGTTCGAGCGCTTCAATAATAGAGGTACTATCCAGGGAGTCTGCTTGCTCTGTCTTCTCCAAAAGTAGTTTTAATCCTGCTTTTAATGCACTTATTTCTTTCAACCAAAAATCATAGGTCTCTATAAAATGGCTTCCAATCTGTACAAAAACGCCAGAGGCATTCCATATCGTTTCTCCCTGACGCAACAGCTTCTTACTCTGTTCTGGTAAAAGCTCCAATTGTTCCTTATATACGGGCCATGGCGTATTTTGGAGACGCCATTGGTTTAATTTTTTCAAATTATTCAGTGGATGTGGAACGCTGGTATCCAGGTCCATAAACAAGCTATCTGCCGCTTTAGCAACCAACTGATGGCTGGTCTGTTGCAAAGCGATGAACCTGGCGGGTCTAATTTCTCCATTGGACATTTTCAACCAGGCACGTTGCTCCTGAAATAAAACATCACGCCATAAGAGTAAAAAGGATTTCGCATTGTCCATCCAATCAAAAGTAATTAGCCACGGAATAAATTTTTCGGATTGATGCAGCACTTTAAAACTTGCCGCTTCACCTATAATGATTAATTCGGGAACCATTTTTTTCATACCTTCTACCAGGGCTTGAAAGTGTGCCCTTGCTTCTTCTTGTTCCCAGGATTCGCGGATGAGTTGGAGGACCAGATTTTTGAAATCATGAATAGCGGCTTCCGTGTCAATCTCTGTGTTGGGTACGGAGCGTGAAGTTTGTTCTACAGGTGATTGATCATCCATTTGAAAGTAGATTAGGTATAAGTTTAAGCTATTTTTTTAATCCCGGAAAAGTAAGGAAAATTACTGATATCCAAAGCCTTTAGTCTTCATCATCTGGTAAAGACTAGTGACGATACAGGCTGCCCCACTTTTTGTAGCATCTGACGCGGTGCTCTTTGAGCGTGTTTTTGAAACGGCATTAGGGGAGCTACAAAACGCATTATCCTTTCACAGGAGTATCAATAGCCTTCGCCAGCCTGTGGTTGGTCGAAATAACATCTAACATCCATCCCGAATTCACCAATTAAGCCACTGAATAGTTACGAAAACTTTTAAATCAGATCATCTCTATTTTTCTGATTTTCAGTGTTTTATATGATGATGCAATGATGGCAGAAACCCCGGAGCGGATCACAAAAAAAAAAATTTACCCCACCAAACATGTGACCTGCTCTAAATTCCCAGTCTTTAGCTAAATTTGTAACCTAGTTTCCTTTTTTAAACAACTTCATAAAAAAAATAAAACGTGTCTACTACAAAGTTATCCAAGCCTGTCAAGCTCATGAAGCCCGGTGAATTTGAACCTGATCACCACTGGTACCCTAAAGCGCTAAATGCGACTATACACCCAATGATCAGCTTTTTTCTTAATCTTGAGAAGGAGCGTATCATCACCAGATATTGTCACATGCACCCTAAAGTTGATCATGACAAGTTGCGTGAAATTTTAAGTTACAAAGCCAAATATTTCCTTTGGGCTGGAGCTGACTTGATCAATGTTACTTCTGCGGGGGGCAAGCGACAAATGGTGGTCATTGAAAATAATTCATGTCCATCAGGCCAAAAATCGATGCCTTTGCTAGATGACAATAAGGAGCAGGGAAGCTACCGCTTATTGGTAGAGCGAACCTTTAAACCTTATTTGAAAAACCTGAGGCGTAATATAAAGGGAGGATTAGCGGTCGTTTATGATAAAAACCCTATGGAGGTTTCAGGCTATGCGAAGGTAATAGCAGATGTCATGCAAGAACCTGTTTATTATGTACCATTTCATGACAATGATGCTGATCCGTCTGTCCGATTTGAAGATGGAGTTATGCAGGTGAGAAATGAAGAAGGCATATTTGTTCCTATTCGGGCAGCTTTTAGGTACTTGACTCAGAAGCCCTGGAATCGCTTGCCACTTCATTCCAAAACTAAGATACTCAATCCTACTATTGCCTGCCTGTCCGGAGGACGAAATAAAATGGTGGCTGCCAAAGCATATGATATGTTTAATGCAGAACTGGAATCAAGTGGTTTGAAAATAACTACTCCAGAAACGATCTGGGATGTGAAAAAGAATGAGGTACCACTTTGGGTAAAAAAAATGGGTGGACATGCCGTCGTGAAGGTGCCTTATAGCAATGCAGGTCAGGGCGTATACACCATTGTAACAGCAGCGGAATTAGATCGCTTTATGGCTACTGAATTTGATTATGACCTTTTCATTGTACAAAGTCTGATTGGTAACTCTAACTGGAGTAGTACCACTTCCTCTGGAAAGTTGTATCACGTTGGAACCATTCCGAATCTAAAAAATCAAACCTTTGTAGCCGATATTAGAATGATGATCAGTGCTACTCCTGAGGGCTATCTGCCACTTTGTTCCTATGCCCGAAGATCAGAAATTCCCCTGGCGGATGAATTTGATGAATCGATTGAAAGCTGGAAAATGCTGGGAACCAACCTGTCCTTTAAAAATCCGGACGGTAGCTGGGGCTCTGATTCCAGCCGCCTGATTTTGATGGATAGAAGAGATTTTAATAAGCTGGGAATTGGTTTGGATGACTTAATTGAAGCTTACATTCAAACGGTTTTGTCGTCAGTGGCTATTGATAAAATGGCTCAAACACTGGTCAACAAACAAGGGAAATTTCGAATGAAATTATTTAAAAGCTTAAATGATGATTCCGAATTGATCAAAGAAATAAAAGTAGACTAATGCAGAAATTAAAAGTATTAATCCTGACGGACCATCGTGGTCATAGCGCGGAGAATTCCCTTTACGCCTTAGCGAAAGCGATGAAATTACATCCTCGCTGTGAATGTGTAGACGTTGCTTCTAAAGGAATATTGGAGAATGATTTATTTTTTGACCAACACACAGGAAGCGAGCTACAGGTGTCCAGCGTTGACGATAGCTTTGGTTTTTCACCAGCAGGGAAGGCTTTTATTGAAAATGTACGGAATGAATCGCTTCACAATTATGAGGTGGTTTGGTTGCGTATGCCACCGCCCTTGTCGGAGCGTTTTTTGAAATTTCTAAATGACGAATTCCCTGATCAACTCATCATTAATGCGCCAGAGGGGATTTTAAAAACAGGAAGTAAGGCGTTCTTACTACAGTTTCCTGAAGTTTGTCCGCCTATGAAATTGTGTCGGTCAGTAGAAGATATCCTGGCTTTTAAAGATCAATTTCCGATTGTATTAAAGCCGTTGAGAGAATACGGAGGAAGAGGCATCGTGAAAATAATAGGGGAGCAGGTTTGGGAAGGAAAAGAAGAAGGCAGTCTGGACGATTTTATTAAAAAAATAGAGGCCGGACCTATTGAGTACTTGGGCGTTAAATATTTAAAAAATGTTTTTCAAGGTGACAAGCGCATTGTCGTCATCCATGGAAAAATAATGGGCGCCTCTCTTCGCTTACCGGAAAAAGGTTCCTGGATCTGTAATGTCTCCATGGGAGGTAGTTCTAACACGGCAGAAGTTGATGAAAATGAAGTAGAAATGATCCGGCGTATCAATCCGACACTATCCAAACTGGGTATTGTCATGTACGGCGTTGACACGTTAGTGGATGATACGGGGCGTCGGATTTTGTCCGAAATAAATGCAACCAGTATTGGTGGCTTGCCTCAAATAGCGAAACAGAGTGGACGACCGCTGGTTGAGGAGGGAATTAATTTAATTTGGGATTATATAAAAAATAACAAAAATGAAATTATTAGTGGGTAATGAAATAGAAGTAATCAAAAAATTAGACATCGAAAAAGCACCAAAAGGTGCCATAACCCGATACTGGTTAGAGCTGGTAACGGATGGAATCGGGGTGCCGGTTCAAATTCCGATACTGGTAGCAAGGGGTAAAAAGGAGGGTAAAACACTTGGTGTCACCGCGGCTGTTCATGGAAATGAACTAAACGGAATTCCTGTCATTCAACGTCTTTTCAAAGAGATTGACGTGGAGGAACTTAGAGGAACTATAGTAGGTGCTCCGGTCGTCAACCTACCCTCACTACTGCGTAAACAACGCCGGTTTATTGATGGTACTGACCTGAATCATATCATGCCGGGTAAGAAAAATGGAACAGTGAGTGAAGTATACGCCTGGCGTATTGTCAATCGACTGCTTATGGAATTTGATTACTTACTTGATTTGCATACGGCGAGTAATGGCCGGATTAACTCTTACTACATTCGGGCAGATATGGATGATCCTACTGTTCGTAAAATGGCGCTTTTGCAAAATCCTCAAATAATAGTACACAATCCACCATCTGATAAGACCCTGAGAGGAACGGCAGGTGAGATGGGTATACCCGCAGTCACACTTGAAGTTGGAAATCCCAACACCTTTCAAAAAGGGATGATCCGAGAAGGTTTAACGGGTATTCACAACGTGATGAATTATTTAGATTTAATCACTTGCCCAATAGAAGAGCCGGAAGAGGAAATTGTGATTTGCAAATCCTCCTACTGGATGTACACAGATATGGGAGGGATTATGACGGTATATCCGAAAGTGACTCAATTGGTTAAAAAAGGAGAGGTGCTGGCTACTATGAGAAATGTATTTGGTGATTTATTGAAAGAATACCTGGCACCAGAAGATGGGATTGTGATTGGTAAGTCTGTGAACCCTATTAACCAAACGGGAGGTCGAATTTTACATCTGGGGATTTTGAAATAATCACATCAATTTAAGTGACTTTTTCCTTTTACCAGGTCTTTGTGTTGTAATTAGATGATACAGAAGTTGTTTTTAAGCAACCTCATCGTTAAAATAAATGATTATGGAACAAACCATATTATATCCATTTTTAATTTCAGATGACAATAGGGCTTCCTACCTTAAGACCTTGAAGCTTGCCGCAAAAGAAAGCGCGAAAGTTATTTGCTTTACGGCAGTTCGGGAGGAGTTAAATAGGGATAAAGCCTATTTGCATCTGTTAGAATTGAATGGTTGTTACCAGGCAGAAATAAATAATTGGGCTCCAATGAAAGTAGCAGTTGGACGGGAAATAAAGCAGGGGAATTTAGAAAACGAGATGACCCAATTCTTAAAAAAGCATTCCGTTGATATGATCATTTGCCAGGAGCAGAGAGGAATACCAGGAGCTGCCTTTTTTGAAGAGTTGCTCCTTAATCAGGCACATCAACCTGACCTGATTCAAGTTGAAAATATGGAATAGGGGTAAGGGCGAATGCTAATAGAAAAAAAAGTATAAAAAAATAAGTGACCCATTGAGGTGCTTGAGTCTTTCATCAAATGTTTTTAAACAACTTTAAAAATAAATTTTACAACTTTAAAAGTTAAACAGCATGGCTAATTCAAAATCACAAAAAAGAACTCAGGCTAGAAAAAATGCAGAAGTTCAAAAAGCATTAAAGAAAACACAGCGTTTGGCGAAAGCCAAATCTTCCAGCTCCATCGGAGTAGGCAAGAAAGGGCCTTCTTTAGTGGGGCAGTCAAAGAAGAAGAAAAAATAAGAATATTTATTTTTCTTACCTCAGCTACTGATTAAAAAATACAACCTGATATTTAACCAGTAGCTAAGTACACCGTGTACTAAACGAATTAGAAATTAATAAAAATCCACTCTGGTGCAAAGGCGAATCAATTCTGGTTCGCCTTTGCTCATTTCACTAGATTTGATGATGAACCCGATAGTTAGGTGACCTATTTAATAGAGACAATCTTTGTATTGATTGAGAATAATACTATATTTCTGACAAATAAAAAAAAATGAAAAAAATACTATTTCCAACAGAGTTTTCAACACATGCCGGTCAATCATTTTTGTATGCACTCGACTTAGCCAAACGAAATAACGCTAGTATTACCTTACTTCATGCTTACCATGTACCCATCAATCCTGAGATGAGTATGAATGATATAGGCAATGCCGCCATGCAAGATCTTAAAGCATTCACAGATGAAAATACCCCTGAAAAGTATGAGGGAGTAGAACTACATTATTTGGCAGATATGGGAGCAGCGGTAGATGCTATTCTATCTGTTGCAGAAGACGAGGAGATGGATCTTATCGTAATGAGTATGAAAGGAAAGACCAATGCCCTGGCTTCTTACTTTGGTAGCATTACACTAGACGTGGTAAGCCGGACTATAAAACCTGTCTTTTTAGTACCCAGCGTTAATCGGTTTAAATCAATTGAAAAGATGGCGTTTGCCTTTGAAATGGAAATGACCGATTTGTTGTACCTGACCTACATGCATAATTTTTTAGACAAGTTAAAGGCGCAGATGGCTGCTGTGCATTTTACGGAGCAAGGAGCCTCTTTCCAGGTAGCCAAAACAATAGATATGCTCCGGGATATTTTTAAATATCATCCGCAGTATAAAGCCATCTCCTTCTTCATGGACAAAGGCGAGTTTGAAACAGAGATTCATCAGTTTGTAGCGGAAGAGGATATTGACCTGTTAATCACGCATTCCATTCGAAAAAATTGGAAATTTAGATTTGTAGAACCAAGTAGTTCCAATAAAATTGCCAGAAGAATTAATATTCCTATGCTGATCATGAAAGAATAAGTATTATCCTGAGCTACTATGAATGATAACAATGCAAAAGCAAATGACTTTTTAGATGCCATAATTGGCCATGCTCCTTTTGGGATCATTACCATTAATCGGGATGGAGAAGTAACGATGTGTAATAAGCTAGCACTTCATCAACTTGGTTTTGGGCTTAAACCCAAATCCATTATTAAAAAGCAGTTGGTAAATTACACAAAACCTATTCGTCGTTTACATAAAAAAATGCTTCAATGTTTTGAAAAAGGACTACGGGATTTTAATCTCAATAATGTAAAGTCCGCGGATCGTGTATTGACTATAAAAGGACGGCGAATATCGAATGGAATGATCATTACAACGGCCGATATTACGGAATCAAAAGAGACTGCCCGAAAAATTATGAACGCCATGTTGGAAGGACAGGAAAATGAACGCAGGAGATTGGCTAAGGAAATACACGATGGAATTGGACCATTAATGTCTACCATCAGACTGAATATTGAATCGGTTAAAAATGACATGGAACATGCCTCAGAAAAAACCTTACAAAAGATTGATAACATGGAGAGTCTCATTCAAAGTGTTTCAACAGATATCAGAAGTATTTCTCATGCCTTGATGCCCAGCTCCATAAAAGATTTTGGATTGGTATCCGCCTTGGAGAATCTTTGTTTGAAAGCAAATATGGCAGAAATAGTTCAGGTTCAATTTATTCATCAGGATATGGAGGAGCGCCTGAACGTAAACATTGAATTGGGCCTATATCGGATCGTTCAGGAACTGATCAATAATGCTTTAAAATATGCTCAGGCAAATGTCATAACGATACAAGCTTTGAGGGATAAAAAGAACATAACCCTTACCGTAGAAGATGACGGAATTGGATTTGATAAAGATAAAATAAAAGGGCGTATACACGCTGGAATAGGTTTGCAAAATATCAAAACAAGAACGGAAATAATGAAAGGTACTTTTACCATAGAGGCGAGCCCAGCGCATGGGGTTGTCGCTACGGTGGAAGTTCCTTTGTGATAGGGGTGAAGGGGTGAAGGTTTGAAGGTTTGAAGGGGTGAAGGAGAGAAGGAGAGAAGGTTTGAAGGACACTCGATCGCGGGTTCTACGAATAAAGTGCCCTTCAAACCCTCAAACCTTCAAACCTTCAAACCCTCAAACCCTCAAACCCTCAAACCCTCAAACCTTCAAACCCTCAACCACCGCTGCAAATGATTTCACTAAGAACGACACCTAAGCCGCTAGGCACTCCTTTGACTTTGACTTCATTCAATCACAATAACAGGCCAAAAATAAACAACCATACATGATCAACCTAATGATTGCCGATGACCATAAAGTATTCAGAGATGGGATCGTTTCTATTCTGGAAGACCTTGATGATATACGAGTTACGCAGCAGGCAGACGACGGAAAGGGTGTTTTGGTATCCTTGGAAAAAGAGCAACCGGACATTATTCTGATGGATATTACGATGAAGGATACCTCCGGAATTGAGATCACAAAGGTTGTAAAAGAAAAGTACCCTGCCATAAAAGTGATCATTCTTTCTATGCATTCGGAGAGTGCTTACATTGTCAAGTCGTTGGAAGCAGGGGCTTCTGGTTACTTATTGAAAGATGCAGGTAGCACTGAAATGATAAAGGCGATTCGTACGGTACAGGAGGGAGGCACCTATTATAGTCAACAGGTTTCAAATATTTTAGTCCAACACATCACCCAAGGTGCTTCAGGCAAAGTTTCAAAAAAAGACACGCCCCTGACTACCCGTGAACTTGAAATCCTAAAGTTGATCTGCGATGAATTTTCAAACTCAGAAATTGCTAAAAAGTTATTTATCAGTATCCGAACGGTCGATTCCCACCGACGCAATCTATTAGAAAAATTGCAAGTGAAAAATACGGCTGGTTTGGTTCGTTATGCGATTAATAATGGAATTGTGAAATAGGGGCTTTAAGGGTGGGCAGTGGGCAGTGGGAAGCCTCTCGCGGTCGTGGCTCCGCTTACAAATTATCCTTCACTCCTTATCGGCCACCTGATAGGTAATTTACCTACCTCATAGGCGATTCACCGTTTTTTCAAAATACGCTTTTACACCGTCAGTTTCGCCCTCCCAAGACCGCATATTTGTGCCAGAATTTATTTAGAAGATCAATTTTTAAAAATAAACGGACATGATTGCTCTTACTCAATTAACGGACACGCAGCTGGTAAGTATTTATCAAAAGAGCCAGGATCCGGCTTACTTCGGTGAGCTGTACCGCCGCTATTACACCAAAGTGTATTATTATTGCCTTGGGAAAGTGAAAGACAGGGATGATGCCTATGACATTACTGCCAATACTTTTGTTAAATTGACTAAAAAGATACTTGGGTTAAAAAATCCTGAGTTGTTTATTGCATGGCTATTCAAAGTAGCTAATAATGCTTGTATGGATTGTTTGAAAAAGAGAGGAAAAACAGTTCGTGTGGAGGAATCGTCTTTCAATAATTTAGTACAAGATGACCAGGGGGTTGAGAAAATGATCATGAAAGAAGCACAACTAAATAGATTGGATGAGGTACTCCATGAGCTTGATTTTGAAACGAAGATGCTCATCGTCAATAAATATTTTAATGGAAAATCGGTAAAGGACCTTGAAAAAGAGCTGGGGCTTTCAACGTCAGCGGTAAAGATGCGACTGGCGCGGGGACGGGAGAAGATCGCCAGCCTCTTTTTGGCTAAACAAGGAGGGGAGGCTTAATGGATTGAGTGTATAACAGTTTAGGTGCCACTCCTTCGAAGCAATTGATTTGAAAACTCAAGTGCAAGTGCAAACTCAAGTTCAAAAGCGAACGCGAGCCTACGTTAGCGGGCAATTTGAGTTTGAACTTGCCAAAGTTTATCCTATCCGAAAGAATGGAAACCTATTGCTACGCACCCTATTATTAGGTAATGTTGCTGTAAATTCTGCGATGGTCATTTTTCTTGGTAATATTGCAAAAGACTTTCGTATGGTGGCTGCAAAAAGAATGAAAAGGGATTTGTTGGGTTAGCAACTTCGGTCTTCCGTCTCCCGTCTAACTGAATAAATAAGTGCTGGGACATAATTATTTTTACATTAGAGTTTATGAGTGGAGATTTTGTATAGGAGCCAAAGAGAGATTTTTAGGCTAGCCGAGGAGCGCCCGGAATCTGGTAGCCTAAGCTACCAAGATGAGGACGTGAC
>Ga0114957_1003407_pt1 | contig 14340 bp, 4 predicted proteins | sample BantaG_FD_87175 | JGI IMG/M metagenome (GOLD analysis project Ga0114957, IMG submission 87175) | Marine algal microbial communities from Bantry Bay, Ireland - BantryBay_4 metaG | ecosystem: Host-associated > Algae > Red algae > Unclassified | place: Bantry Bay, Ireland | collected 2014-11-21 | reverse complement strand
TGTTGCCTTTAAAAAATAATTCCGTAACTCGGCTATGCAATCATTTTTTAAAAACAACAGACAAAAAATACGCTCACTCCTATTCGACACCATTAACTTGATTGACTACTAAGCAAACAAAAAAATAAACGCAAAACGGATTTTGATCTTACCCTGTTGAAATCCAATTTACAAAATTAACTAATTGTATTGCGCTTTGCGGTACTCAAAAAAACTAAAAAATGAAAAGGTCTTCCCCCCTAAATTTTATCCTGTTTGGGATATTTATTATTTCTTTTGCATTTACAAATGTAACCATCTTAAATAATTTTTTCTTCGATGGTTTATCTCATAATTGTGTCGGCATCGCCACCACCAATATCAATACCACAGGAGCAGAACCCATTTTGGAAATTTCCAATATCGGAGATACTGGCAATGACGGAATAGATATTTCACTTACCCAGACCAAAGGATTTGGCTATCATGCTTACCTCCTTGACCCCAACACCTTGCCCGAAGGCGCGTATGTGATGTGGAAATATGAAGACGAAGTTTGGAATAATTTATTAATAGAAAAACAAGAAGTACTCAACACCAGCGGAACACCTAGAGTAGCTTTTACTTATGATGCTTCGGGCAATGGCGCTGCTGAATTACAAGTATCTGTTTACAATAACAATAATGAAATGATATATGAAAATATCATTGCTAATAATGAAATCGCATATGCGGTTCGTTCGCAAGTTACTGGTAACAATATTGGTTTTGATAATTATTCCATAAATGGAAATACCCGTAATAGAAGTAGAAGTAATGATGATGAAATTTTCTTTATCCCTCCATCCGGTACAGAGATTCCGATAGCGGCAGGTGGTGTGATTATGGTATCTCCTGTGGGCATAGGGCCAAGTACGATACCTGTTGCTAATGTAGAATTACGGGCATCACAGGTAGGTCATTATAAAGTAGCTGTGGAGCAGATTGCGATGTTTGAGGATGAGTTATTTTTTCATGCTTTAGGCAGTACGGAGTTGATTGGTAGTAACGATGGGAATTTACTTCACTTAAAAGAAATGGACGGCGGCGGTGATGATGGAATCAAGGTTGATTTAGGAGAGAAAATAATAACGACAGGAGGTTTGGAGGCAAAGGAGTTTGAAAATGAAATTATCAATATTGTATCGACCTCCAATAATCCATACCTCATGTATAAGTCTGAGGGGAAATTAACCATGGCTGGTGATGAACAAGAAATAGGTTATATAAAAATGGAACGTGACTCTCCAGAATATATAATTATTACTTCTGACTTTACACCAGTCGGTGATAGTAATCCTACTTATCAAATTTATAATGACGGAGTAATGGTGGTGGAAATGCAGAATGTCAATACGCTGAGCGTACAAGATTGGATAAGTAGTTCTGCTTTTAAAACAAAACAACCCGGACTGACCAAATATTCTAATATTTTATTATTTCCTGATGACCAAAATATGTTGGTGAATGGAACCAGTTATGTTGGGGATGAGATACGAGTTGTTGTCGAGGTAGGGGAAAATATTTGGATGACTGCAATTGAATTAGTAGTGGATGGGATTTCTTCTTTGGATATTGCGAATGCTAGTATTTATATTGAATCCGATTCTGCTGAAATTGAAGAGTTTGTAAAAATAGTGGGCGACTCGCTTCCTAATCGATCTACTCGAATAAAAAGAGTAGGCAACTTCCTTTATGTGTCAGGAAATATAGGAACTAGTCCTTTCAATATTTTTGGTACATTTTCTCAATACGATTTAAATGGAAATTTAAACTGGACAGTTCGATTGGATTCTGTATCTAGCCTAGTAGATTTTGTTCCTGTGGATGATCAAGGAACTGCATTTTTAGTAGTGGGACGAAGTGAACCTATTTCAACAGGTGGATCAAATTGGCAAGACAATGAATCCATAGTTTGTCGAATTTCAAGTGCAGGAAATATAGATTGGGTACAAAACTTCCAACAAAATGGAAGAGAATATTTTACGCACATTGTTAAAGTAGATAATCAACTTCCGCCCACCTCACCTTTTTATATCATTGGAGCAGAAAATAATGACCCCATCAATGTTGGTTCCGATGAAAAAACTGTCGTCATTAATATAAATGAAAATGGTGTATTTAATTGGCGACAAACGTATCGAACCAATTCGGGAGATACAGAATTATACAAGCATGCCATCACTTTGACGAATGGAAATATTGCTTTATTTGGGAATCATAGAGAGAGCCCAGGGGGAAGTTATAGAGGAGGTGTGATGGTTTTAGATAGTGGCGGAAATATTACAACTAATGGAAACTTTGGATTTTCTATTGATCAATTTATTGAAACTGCGGTAGAAGTAAATGGTTCAACTAACTTATACATCGGAGGAGAAGATAGGGGAACTGGACAAGCCTTTCTCGGAAGGGTAAGTAATACGGGGACTCCGATTTGGTCGGTTCGCGCAACTAATCAATCTAGTTTTAGGGCGATTCAAGAAACAGCAGATGGCAGTCTTTATGTTTTAGGTAGAAGTAGAACTACGAATTTTATGCAGATATCTAAAAACTACCTATCTAAAATTTCTATAGACTCTACTGGTACTCCTAATTTGGTTTGGACACGCTTGATAGATGATGGAGAAACTGCATTTAGTGAAGGTGATTTTGATTTGTTGGATGAAGGACTGATCGCATATGTGGATGGTCGGCGAGATAATCTAGTAGGTGCTGGAGATTATGATATACTGTTAAGTATTTCAAGTCTGGATTTTAATGATGGTCTATGTACAATAGATACCTTAGAAAGTCTGGTTGCTTATACTTTGATGACAAATACTCCTATAACTGCTGCTAGTTCCTCAACACCTACTGTTGTCAATTCAAATCAAGGAACGGTTTTAAATTATATATGTGCCACTCCTTGTGGAGCATCCGATCCTTGCATTATTACTTGCCCAATTAGCATCACCGTTTCAACTGACCCTGGAGTTTGTACCGCAACTGTAAATGATATTCCTGCACCAACATTGGGTGGAGATTGTTCTGATTGGAGTTTATTGAGCGACCCACTTGTAAATATATTTCCTGTGGGATGTAATGATATAACTTGGGTTTATGAAAATAACATCACAGGATTACAGGATTCTTGTGTTTCTCAAATATGTGTGCAGGATAATGAATCTCCAATGGTCACTTGTACAGATATTACTATTGATGTTGGAAATGGTAGTATTTCCATTTTTCCTTCAGATGTTGGGAATGCCACAGATAATTGCCTTGGTGATTTATCAGAAAGTATTGATATCAGCATTTTTGATTGTGATAATCGAAATACTACTACACAGGTAATCTTTACTGTGGGAGATCAAGCAGGAAATACGACTCAATGTATCGCTAATGTTTTTGCAAAAGATTTGGTAGCTCCTGTCATCACTTGTCCTGCTAACATCACACTTGCTGTTGGCGAAGACCCTAATGATTTAAGCATTACAGGACAAGCTACTGCAACTGATATTTGCGATCCTAACCCAGTCGTTTCTTATACCGATCAAGTACTTCAGGTATGTCCACCAGCAGGATTGATTGAAAGAACTTGGACAGCAACAGATGATTGTGGAAATACCATAAGTTGTATTCAAGAAATTGTTCAAGGGTGCGGAGCTCCAAAAAGATTTAATTGTGGTGAAGCCATCGTGACTTGTTTTTCTGGTAATGAAAATAATTCCAATCCAAATGGTTTTGTTCTAGGGCTCAAGGACATCAGAGACCATAGCGGATTTACCACAGCCCTTGTGAACAATCCTCTGGCATCCCAAATGGAACCAAGTTGGACTGCTGGAGATATGGGAGAAGTTTTTGGAATTGCAATAGATAAGGACTACAATGTTTACCTGTCGGCTACTACAATATATAAGGACAACTATTTTGGTGCTACCGGAAATACTGGTGGCGAAATATTTGTCATTGATGGAGTGACGGGAGTATCTTCTCTCTTGACTCGCCTGCCAAATTCGGGACAAGGACTTGGAAACATAGCATATGCCGAAAACCATGATGCTTTGTACGTCACTAATTTTGATGATGGAAACATCTACAAAATACCGCTGATTGCTCCAAATTCATTTATACCTTATGATCCATTTGGTTTGGATAATACAAGCTTAGGTTATGCTCCTTTAGGACAATTGACTTGGGGAATTGCATATCATACAATGGAAAATAGAATTTACTTTGGTCGATGGAATCAGCATTCTGGTTGGAGTGGTGCGAATGATTTTAATGTGGGAATAGGAGCCAATGAAATTTATTCGGTAGGTTTTGATGGAAACGGAGATATTGACGGAAGCACTCAAACCACCGGCAATGATATCATTGTGATACCTCAAAGCCACATCCGAGGGGCAAGTACCAGCAATCCAATTCCAATGTCTAATCCAATTTCAGATATTTCATTCTCCTGCGATGGAAGAATGTTGACAACCGAGAAATCCATGCTAAACCCTGATCTTGCTGGAGCACACAATGCAAAGGTAAGAGAATATGTAGGTAGTCATATCGGAGGATGGAGTCTTTCTCCCAAACAATTTTATATAGCAAGTGCCCATGGAAATCATTCTTCAGGTGGAGTGGATTATGGCTATGAATCCTTTGATCCTGCCACCGATCCATTACCTCCTGCTTGCGACAGTTTAGTGTGGGCTACTTGTGATGCTTATCAGTTACAGAACACCAACACTTTAATTTATGGAATAGCAGGGATTCCGATCTTTGGAAACCAGCCTTCTCCAAATTTGAATTCATTTTATATTGATGCAAATGGTAGTCTTGATGGTGATAAATTTGAAATTGGTGACGTAGAAATTTTTGATTGTGGATGTCCTTCAAAACCAGTTGTAGAATGTGATTCTTTGATGGTAATGGAAAACTATATTTCTTCACAAGGAGATAGTACCTGTTGTTTGTCTTTTGATTTTAAAAACCAAATCGGAAATGATATAACTAAAATTTGTGTGGATATCAAGTCACCCGATTGGATTTTTAACACAGGCTCATTGATGTTGAATAATAATTATACTTGGGAAACTAATACTTCAACTACGATTTGTTTTGAACATCCGAGCGGAATTCCAACAGGGGATCTACAAAATGTATTAGAGTTTTGTTTACTAGAAACAGATCCCTCCGCACCAATTCCTCAAGAGCTTATTTTCAGTTGGTACCAAGGAGAAAATCAAGTGGTTTGTATGGATACAATTTATACGGATTGTGAATTGCCTAATAATGAAGAACCTTGTTTGACTATTGATAATTTCCAAGTAGATTGTTCGCAAAATTCTGATTTGGAATATTGTGTCACTTTTGATGTAACCAATAATTCTGGCTTCGATGCTTACTCATTGATTTTAGAAAACTTACCTGCGGGTTATTCCTTCGGCGATTGTGGATGTGGTGGAAGTAACTACGGAGTAGGTGGATTGGATTTTGCATTTGATTTTCCATTAGGATCTCCATTACAAGATGGCGCAACACAAACCTTGTGTGTGAAAATCATTAGTGCATACCCTGTTTTTAATCCGACCAATATTTGTTTGAATGGAAGTTTAGAGGGACTGGTAGAGTGTTGTAGTAGCCCAACGGATTTTTGTTTTACACTTGATTCTTGTTGTGATCCTTGTTCTTCAATTACGACTAGTGTACAAACTGTGAATGATAGTTGTTGTTATACGTTAAGTGTCGATTATGATTGTGAGTATGATTTTTTCACAAAAATTGAATTTGATATCATAACGAATGGGGTATATTTTGGGAACCATTTCATCGGTGATCCAAATTGGAATGTATGTGGCTTACCTAGTTTAAGTAATGTTTGTATTGAGCCGACTACGCCAGAGATTCTTTCTGGAAACTATACTGATTTATTTACCTTCTGTTTGACGGATATAGATGCCACCGAAATTCCTCAACAAGTTCAAGTGAAATACTGGACAATAGGCTCCAATGGACAAGACAGTATAGCTTGTGATACGATCCTTACTTTTGATTGCCCACCGAGTATTGAGGATTTCCCATGTACCTTTATTACAGATGAACAAATTGAATGTATTCCCGATAGTAATAAATATCGGATAACAGTTACTGTTCAAAATATATCCAATCCGAATTTCACAGCAGAGCAGTTATCGTTTTGGCCAACAGGAGATTATTCTCCTAATCCAGTCCTTCTAAATCCGCCATTGCCAAATGATGGTTCTACTCGTACAGTTAGTTTCTGTTACACTCCCGCAACATTTCCGGATCCTGATGGAGAATCACTTATTGTTTATCGATTAAAAGATATGGATGGTGATAGTTGTTGCAATGGTAATCAAATGATATTTGATACATTGATGCTTCCTTCTTGTGATACGATTTGCTGTCTCGACGAAGCTGCATTTATAAGCGCCGTCGAAAATGCAGTTACTGTTGATGTCGATCAAGATTCCTGTAAAGCAACTGTCAATATCAATAACCTTCCTGACTGTGATGTCATCACTCAAATTGATTGGGGAGATGGGAACAGTTCCTTTGGATCATTTGGTAATGGAGCGATGCCGATGCATATGTATGGTTCCGTAAGTGGTGTTTTTAACATCACGATTCACGCTGCCGAAATCAGTCAAAACGGAGACACTTGTTTTACACATACTTTTGTGGAAACGATTGATTTGAATTGCCCACCAATTTTTGAATGTGATGGATGGGAATCGTTGGCGTTTACTTTTTCAGGACAAACTTCATCTGAAGTACCTACCAATTGTGGAAATACGGAACCTGTCGTATTCGAATGTCCTAACAAAAAAGATAAGTTTTCCTTCCATGGTAACTTGAATTGTACTAGCGATTGTGGCGGAAATGTAACATGGGAGATTATTGAAAATGGAAGTATGACACAGTACTTAACTGGAAACGCAGCAGGTTGGAATTTTGGTAATAGCCATCATTTCGACATCAATAATATTCCATACCCACCTCAAGGATTTTATACTTTAAAACTCACGGGGTCATGTGGTATGTCCGAATGTAGTTGCGAAGTCGTTTTCGAAATGCCCGAATGTACACCAAGTTGTATTTGTGAAAATCCAATCATTCCTCAAGATCAAGGTATCGTTACGACCATTCATACGAGTGGATGTGTCAACACACTTTTACCAAACTTTAAATTGAATGATGAATGCGATGAAGTAGAGTGGAGTTTCCGTGCTCCTAATAGTGTTGCTTTTACAACCTTAGGCACATCCACCGGAAACGACCCTTTCAGTTACACTTTTGCAAGTTCGGATGCGGCGGGCACATCCATAATTTGTATGACAGTACGCCGAACCTTAGCAGATGGCACCATGTGCGAAGAAGAACAACGCTGCCAAAAAGTCAGAATCAAATGTGGACCACCTACCATAATTTGTAATGATGGACTTTTTAACAATTTTGACTTTTCACAAGGAGCAATCCCAGGAATATTAGGAATGGGAGGAGCATCCGAAGGCTGGGGCTATGCTGTGAATCCAGGAGCTTCTATCTTGGATGACCCTTTAGCATTAGGAAATTATGCCTTAGTGGTTTCGGGAAATAATAATCAGATAGAAGCTTGTACCACAAAATCAGAATTGTTAGACGGGCTTACAGACTATGTTATTGACATTCTAATCGACGATTTAGAAAACGAAATCCATCCCTCAACAGAGTTAGTAGTTCGAGTATCTGTGGATGAACAATTAGGTACGGGATGTGAAGGTATTTGTCAAGAAGTAGCTAGAATACCTCTAGTTGCGGACTTATTAAATAGCGAAACGTATCCAGCATTTAATGCCTATTTCAAATTGGATGATGGACTAATAGGTGATGATCGAACTTTTACAATTCACGTAGAAAATAGTTCTAACCAACCCGAATTTACCTCCAAAGTAAAAATCGGAGCCATTTGTATCGAACCTTTTGACTTTGATACTATTTTGGTGAGTACCAATGAGATTTTCTATGACCCTGATATACAAATTTTCCCTAACCCTACAGATGAGATTATCAATGTTAAATTTTCTGAATCTCTTTCAGATGATTTAGATTATCGAATAGTTGACCTTTTAGGGAGAACATTAAAACGTGGCAAATTTGAACAAGGACAAATCCTTCATCAATTACAAATGAATGGATATTCAGAAGGGGTGTATATCATCGAAATAGGAAATGATGAACTAGGTTTTTACAGAGAAAAAATTGTAAAACATAATCCTTAGAATATTAGAAATAATAAACTGCCTATCCGCTTATTAGGGACTAAATAAAATATAGATTAAAAATCAATCAGCTATATTTTCAGATCCTAATTATGCGGATAGGCAATAGATATCGAATAGTTTAATTTGTAAAACATTAAAAATAACGAAAATGAAAAATTTATTTGTCTTAATATTTACCTTATTGGTAAGTACAATTCAATACGCCCAAGTTGGTGTTGGACCAATAGAAATGGTCAAACTTAAATCAGGAAAATTTTCTAAAAAAGATTTAACCCAATTAAAATCCACTAAAACAGTATTTGTTTATAGAGATAGTGATGATGTAGAGGTATTAAAAAAAGCCATACAAGAAGTTTGGGATTTTACTGAAATTTCATTTGTGCCTTTTTCAGAATTAAAAAATATTGATCCTTATACAAACTCTGTTTTTTCAATTGCAGGAGTCAATACTAATACTAGCTTCGTAAAAGAAAGTACGGGAGCAACTTCTCTTAATTATGACAATACTCATATATATCTGAATCTATGGATGATGCAAGAAAATCCGAAAAAGAAAAAATCCATTAAAAAATCCTATTGTCGTATTGAACTACATCCTACTTATACTGATTACAGTATGGTTACTGGGAGTAGAAGTAAGGATGCACTTACTTATATCTATGAGGAAGGAACATTAAAAAATTGGAAAGTTGGATTTTTGAAAAACTATCTAAAGCAAGTAAATGATCACTTAACAAAAGAAGAAGAAAGATGGCTCTTTAAAAGTGATAAAAAGAATCCTAAACTGAGGAAAATAAAAAATAAGACTTTGTATATCCCCGACTATGCATTGGTGAAATTCAATAAGTTTACAGGAGATGAAAGTCAGCGATTAGATCCCAAAAAACTATTAAAAAACTATCCGCACAAAACCAAAATTATTTCAGCAGATGAACTGAATGAAATGATATTAGACCCCACCAAAAACATCAATTATATGGTCTATGTAAAGAGTTCTACAGATAAATACATTTATATATTTAATAGTAAAACTGGTGATATTTTATATAGTAAATATAAAGGCACTTCTTATAATTTGAAAACGAAGGATTTTAAGGATTTAGCAAAAGCGATTAAATAAACTTATAATCTACAAATAAAACGTAACTACCTCCATGACTATATTTTATGCGTACTCTCTTCAATTTTTAAATAACTAAACCTAAAAAAAAGTGCAAGTGCCAGCGTATCTCTGGAATGAGAATCAGAAATTATCTGGAACATTGGATGTTTCAGAACAGGGTGTGGTATTTAGTTTTCAGGATTTTGAAAAAAGTAATTTGCAATTGAATATTCCATTTTCTAAAATTGAAAAAGTAGAACTCTATTCGGTTTTTGATTTGGCACAAAATGGTTTAAAAATAAAAACGACCGAAGGAATGGAAGATGATTTCGTAGTGGAAAATCCCAAGAGGATTAAGCGAGAGATTGATTTTTTTATAAAAAAAAGATAAATGTAAATGTGTTGTTATTTTTTCATTATTAATGAACAAAAAATGAAATTGTATTCATTTGTCTGATACTGTTTTTGTAGAAACAGTCGGAACTGAATCGCTACTTTCTAAGGATATAAAATTGAATTTCAATATGGAAAATAAAACCATTTGGGTAAAAGGTAAAATTCCTTCAGGGACAATTTTAGAAATATATGATGCAATGGGTAAGAAAATTTGGAGCCCCAAAAAAGTATTCCATCACTTCCATCTGGAATTTATTTTGCAGTAGCGACTCATACTGAAAGGGGAAGGCAGATTTTAAAAATTCCGATATTTTAATAAGACAAAAAATTAGAGATGTCAAATTTATATAAATTTGGCAGCTCTAATTTTCCTTAATTTTTATTTCTCAACGTCCAATAAAATCTTCACCTCCGTTCCCAAAATTTTCCCAGCATCATCCTTTATTTCTTTCACTTCAAAATCATAATTCCCAGCCACCAATGCCATCCTTTTTTGAGAAATACTCATACCCACACCTTTGCGAGTCGAATCAGATTGTACTTTTTCTTTCTGAGTTTGGAAAATTCCAGGACCATTATCTTGAATTGAAATCTCCAATTTTTCCTTTTGCTTGCGATAAGCAATTTCAATTTTTCCTTTCTCCTTTCTTTTTGCTAGTCCATGAATCAAAGCATTTTCTACAAATGGTTGAGTCAACATCGGAGGAAGCATCGTATCGTATTGGTGGAGTTGTTTATCCACCACAATAGAAAATTCCATCTTCTCCTTAAAACGTAATTTTTCCAAATTCAAATAATTTTCTATCATCTTAACCTCTTCCTCCAAAGTGATTTTTTCCTCCATAGAAGCATTCAACGTACTGCGAATCAATTGCGCAAATTGCCCCAAATATTTCGTTGCATTCAATTGATCATTTTGTAAAATAAAATTTTGAATCGAGTTCAGGCAGTTAAAAATAAAATGTGGATTCATCTGCGCTCGAAGAGCCGAGCGTTGGAGTTCGTTGATTTCTTTATCTGTTTGAGCTTCCTTACGAATGCGATTTAAACGATTTCGATAAACCAAAAAGGCAATGCCCAACAAAGCACCTACCCATAAAAAAGTAAACCATGTCGTTTGCCAAAAGGCTGGACGAATCGTAAAATCTAACATTTGTGAAGCACTCCAAATTTCGTTTTCATTTTGTGATTGGACTTCAAACAGATATGTTCCGTTGGCAAGATTGGCAAAGTTCACCGAACGATTTTGGGTAGTTGTCCACGCTCCATCATTCAAACGAAAGCGGTAAGGGATTTTTCCATATTGCCGATAATTGATGGTAAGAAAATGAATTTCCAAATTATCTTGTTGGTAGTTCAACCTGTTGTTTTGGGAAAAATCATAAGGAAGATTATTCACCAAAATTTTGGAAAATTTTGGTGTAGGAGAAATTTTGGAAACCGATTTTTCCACCCATTTTATTAAGCCTTTGGTCGTCGCTATCCAAAGTTGCCCTGCGTGAGCTTTCACCTGAGTAATTTCATTGCTAGGCAAACCATGATGCGTGGTATATTTTTCGATAAAAAAATCTCCATCTCGGCGGGTGATTTTATTTAACCCCTCCAAGGTTCCGACCCAAATTTGGTCCTGCTCATCCACGTAAACATTTTCCAACATATTGGAAGTTAATCCATTTTTGGTCGTTAGTTGTTGCAGGTCATTTTCTTTCCAAAGTACTAAGCCTTCTCCTTTAGTTGCCAAGACAAGTGTTCCGTCCGACAGTTCGTTGATGTCCTCTATCCTAGTTTGAAGTACTTCAAAAAAAGGCTCAGGAGGGATGACCTTTCCATTTTTAAATTCCATTAAACCATCTACCGTCCCTACCCAAATTCGATTGTTTTGGTCTTCCCATACCTTGAGACAACGCTTAGTAAAATCAGTATCACGCGTATGAAAAAACTTTTCTTTCGTATCCAAAACCACCGCACCAAAGGATAAATGACTCGTTCCCCAAAGTATGTCTTGTTTTCTTCCAATAGACATTTTTTTGATAAATGGACTAGTCAAACGCACATCTAGTTTAGTATTTAACCTAACCCTTTCCCAAATATTATTTTTATTTAAAGCAAATGCTTGTCCCGTAGTCGCCCATAATTCTTTTCTTTTTTTATCATAAAATAAATCATAAATGATATTAAAATTTGAAGTTGGAGTACGAATAGAAGTAATTTGATTCGTTCGAATATTCAATAAAACTAACTTTCCATTACGAAATCCAATAAACATTTCTTCAGCATTTTTAAAAGCAAAAGCCGTAATGTGGTTGGCAGGTAAACCCGCCGACTCATCGAAAATTTTCAACTCAAAATCAGGCGTATAAAATATCCCATCTTCCACACTTGCTACCCAATATCCATTTTGTTTATCTTGAAAAATATCAGTTATCGAAATACCTTTTAAAAACTTTTCATATTGTTGGCGAGGAATATTATCTACATTTTTAAACTTTCGAATACCTTTACCTTCCAAAAGTCCAAGCCAAATTTCTCCATCTGATTTTTGAATAATAGATTTCATCTGCATATTCCAATCGGATTGCCAACGCCAGATAATCTTTTCTTTTCTGAGTTTATAAAATAAACTATGTGTAAAACCCAATTGGGTAGCATCATTCAAATAATGATAAAAATGACTGCTGGTTCGGCTAGGTTTTATCAAAATAGTATCTATAACATAATTGGAGGAAGTCTGCACCATTATAGGATATTGCCTAGCTAAATACCCAACAGGAATTGGGTATTTTTCATCAAGAGCAGGTGGGGTAGAAATATTTCCTTTTATCCATCTTTCGTTGATTTTTACAGCTAAATTAGAAGCAATTTTTTCGTCAGGACAAATTTTTTCAAACTTTCCGAGGGCTGAAAATTTAAAAATACCACTACTCCCAATACTCAAATATTTATTATTCAAAGTGTCTATAAAAAAATCAGTAACGAAAAATCCCTTAGCTCGCTCTTTTCTAATCATCTCATTTTGAGCAAAAGCATGAATGCTATCTTTTTCGATATAATATAAATCTCCGTGAAGGGTCGCCAACCAAATTTTCCCCTCCACATCTTGCTGCATATAGAGAACTACGGGATGTTTTAATCCTTTTTGAGCACCATATTTTTTAAATTCATAGCCATCAAAACGACTGACACCATTGTCGGTCGCAAACCACATATAGCCAGCCGTATCTTGAATACAGTAATGAATTTCTGGACTAGGGAGTCCGTCATCGGTGGTGTAATTTTTAAAATAGGGATGAGGGTTTTGAGCGGAAAGTCCGAGGCTGAAGAGAAGGAAGAGGAAACATATTTTGTGGAAAAGAGGCATGGTGTTTTTTCGATTGGTTTTTTTTAGAGCAGTAATTTAAAGAAATTATGGTGATTAGCCAATGTTAATTTTGTTCTGTTTTGTCGATGACTTAAAACATCGTCTTATGTATTGTAAATCTGAGGAGAATTTAACAATACGAGCGGAGACAAACATGTGTATTTATAACAGGTCCCGATTTATAAACCCGAACGACTCCCCCTCCTTCCCATCTTACCTTTGGAGTATGAAAAATACAATAAAAAGAAAGATGAGTTCACATAAAACCACCGCTAGGATTTTTGGAATATTTTATATTTTAACATTCCTTTCCTATGGAATTGGAAAGGAACTTATAGACAGCTAAGTCCTCGCTCGGTTAGCATTACATAAACAGGGAAATTGTCTCACATCACAATAATCGATAAGAAACTGTCATAGTATTCGTAATGAATAAATGACTTGGTGCGCCTATTTTTATACAGGCTCCAGATTTATACTCGAACGCATAAGCTAGAAGCTTTTGGATAGATTACACCAGGTATAATCTTGGCGCAAAAGTAGGTAAGCATTTATTTTTTTTATCAGAAATGGAACGGGCAGAGATAATTATCGACTTAGTACAAGGGCTGTTTATTTGAGGGAGCAATTGAATGTTTTGTAATTGAATTGTTAAGATTCTAAGCTGTTAATCGAATGCAATAGTTCTAAATTATTCGATTAATAACCTAGACCTATTTCTAAAAGCAACCAATTACCATTTTAGAGAAATATTGCTAGTTGTTAGGATTACATAAAAAGAGATTAAGATATCAATACCCTCTTGAGGGTATTTTTAAAAGTATTCAATATTTTTTATTTACATTTTATGCTAAATAATGTAATTTTAGATTAATTATAATCTCCAATTACATAAAGAATGAATACGAAAAAAGACGAACAAAACCCAACTTCAGGGCTCTCCTCCGATATTTCCAATCAAAAGATAAATAGTAAATTAGCATGGATAATAGGTCTAGGAATGCTATTTGGAATGATAGCCCTACTAATGTTTGTTCCTTGCCCTACCTCATCTCAATATTTAGCTTTTCGAATTACTTTAGCGATAGCAGCAGGTTTATTGGCAAGTCAATTGCCGGGTATGTTCAATTTTGAATCCAAAGCAGGAGTAAAAGCAAGTGGTGCCATAGGAGTATTTGCACTTATATATTTAGTCAATCCGGGTGAGA
>Ga0114957_1003405_pt1 | contig 14349 bp, 9 predicted proteins | sample BantaG_FD_87175 | JGI IMG/M metagenome (GOLD analysis project Ga0114957, IMG submission 87175) | Marine algal microbial communities from Bantry Bay, Ireland - BantryBay_4 metaG | ecosystem: Host-associated > Algae > Red algae > Unclassified | place: Bantry Bay, Ireland | collected 2014-11-21 | reverse complement strand
GCAGTATCAAGAAAGTGATATACCATTTTCAGGCAGAACTGGTAATAACTATCATCTAAGTAGCAAAACGCTACCCTTGATATTGATCTGTTGGCCCCCTACTACTTCCACCTCTATCATATATGAATACACGCCTTGAGGCAATTCTCTGAGGCCATCTCTTCCATTCCAGCCTTTTGTAGTATTCGTTGTGTTAAAGAGTAATTCTCCCCACCGACTAAAGATCTTCATTTGATAAGAGGCAATCGCATCTGCATTACCTATCAATGGTCTAAAAATAGAATTCATACCATAAGGATTAAAAGCATTGGGCATACGAATGATAGGAAAGCCAGAAGTACAATCGAGATTTGAAACGACCTGAATCATCTTTTCAGATCCATCATTTAAGAATCCTTTGGCTTGTGCAATGATATAATAACATTGTTCTCCTGGCACCTCAGATGAGGATAAGGTTTGGTTAGTGGCAAGACCTTCGTAAACCAATTCCTCGACTCCATTAACAACTCTGAATAGTTGATAACTTTCAAGATTTGCATCGGGATAAGCATATGGACTCCAACTCACCTCTACTTCGCTTTCAGATAACGGATTCACTTCTAAAAGGATAGAAGTGATCGGTGCAGAAGCAAATATCATTGCACATACATCTGTTGATTCTACTTGCAGGGTGTATGTATCTGGAGCACCAGCAAGAAGTGCTATATTATCAGCTTGGCTTGACTGTAGTGGGCTGGGAAAACTCACATCTTTTACGTCATTCATGCTAGACGAAGAAAATTGAAGATCAACTGAACTCAGGTCGGCATCTTCATTCCAGCACCAAGCTACTTCAACATTATTGTTGTTAAAAGTGCTCACATTTGTGATTAGTATCTCATCCACTGGGACATTAACCATAAATGTAATGTCTCTAATATTTGAATCCACAAACAGACTTTGATCATTGTTTAGATAGGCACGAATGAAAAATCCAGCTATATCTGGAAGGGTGAATTCTGCTATAGAGAAGCTTTCATCATTTGCCGCCAAGCCTTCTATAAATATTTCATTACCATTGATATCCTTTGCCCAAAGTTCTTGAGATGCAGTATCAACATGCCTGTTCCACTCAAAACCAATAGACTCATCACAGTTATCTCCAGATACAATAAGGTCTAGATGAATACTAGAGACAGGGTCCGAAAAGATACTTCTATTTCCACAGGCATCTTCAGCCACGACCAGGTAGCTATAAGATTGGATACTCGGATCTCTGCCTATATCGACAGAAGAAAGATCAGTTGTTACGATTAGCAGGTCTAAGCCCGTATCCGTAATTAAAAATAGTGTGTATTCTGTGGCTTCAGGTGAGGGACTTGGATCCCAAGATATGTTTAAAAGATTATTGATTACACTTACAGAATATATCATACCCACCTCTGGAGGTCGATTAGATAAGGTGTCAGAATTAATACTTAGCTCTCCAGGACAATCAAAATTTGGAGTTAGGTAATAGTAGTTTATTATACTCGAAGAATTAGGGTGTACAAAAAAAGTAACACTGGGATCCGTAATGTTTCCCAGTATACTGAATGGGCCATTTGGATTTGGAGCAGTGAATACATCATACGATAAGAATGGACCACAACTGTTAGGCACTGGAGTAAAAAAGATGGTATCATTGGTAACACAATCTATAATCGGAGGTGATACCTGTCCATATGAAAAGGAACACACAGCTAAGAGCATCGAAATGATAATGATAGCTTTAATCTTCATACGAACTATTGTCCTAACGAACGTTTAAATTTTTTATCGAATTCTTTCATCGAGTAGGTAGCATATAGCTCATACTCTATGATGATATCCTCACTCAATTGTTTCTTATAGTATACTAAGCCAATGCCCTTCGCATATATTTCAATACCAGGAAAGCTTGGCTCCAAATAACCATCATCTGCCACAAAGTGTTCGATGTTTTCCAAGGTTTTGAAGATGACACTCTCGAATCTATTTCCTTGATACGTATAATTGCTCATCCCTATATAATTACGATCTCTTGTCAAAGAAATCGTGGTACCAACTTCCCCTGTTATATCCCATTTAACGCCCATTTGAAACGTTTTGGTGCTATCTGCGAAGCTTGTAGGAAAAGTTTTTTTACTTAAAATTTCAACATTTATCTGATCTTGTTTGCCAGAATCATCTGTATCATAAAGAATAAAATCATTAAGCTCCATAGCATTTGACTCCTGTGTCTCTCTGAAGAACTGTTGCACTTGAAATCGATCATTGTAGTAATTTCCTGTGAAGTGGAGCTTTTCGTCCACCATATGACTACTATAATACCAATAATCTACTGGGAGCGAATCGTTTTTTACGGGTCTATACTCATAGACTTTTCCCTCTTGCAAATCATATACGGGGTAATAATAGGCCATGAATTCACGTGCTATATGATCCACTCGGCAGCTACTGATGAATCCAAAAACAATCAATAAAAGGATCAATCTGTTCAAATTGTCTCTTTGTACACAAATCATATTTAAATATGCTATAGATTAACAAATAGAAGCTTGAATATGCCCCGTTTTGGCCTTATATTTAATATTCAAACTATCACACCCAAGCTTGCCAATATTGTACTAAACAAGCAATCTACTAAAGAGACCTATAAGTACTATGTTTACGGACTAAACTGGTATTAACAGCTTAATTTAAAAATAAGCATAGTTTTTTAACCTAAAATCAACGTTAATGCGTTTACTACAGGAAGGCAGAAGCGTAAATTTCAATAAAGAATGGCGAAAGTAATGGACAACTATCAACTTTTAGTGCAAAAGTTGGATCAATTCATCAGAAAGTACTACGTTAATCAAATGATTAGGGGTTCCCTCTATTCTGTAGGCTTGATCGTTTTACTGTTTATTTTGTTCAATGCTGCTGAGTATTATTACTATTTCAGTACAGTTGTCCGCAAAGGTCTCTTTTACTCCTTTATTGGAGTCAGTTCTTTAGCGCTTATAGGCTGGGTATTAGTTCCCATGCTAAAATACTTCAGACTAGGCTCTACGATATCAAATGATCAGGCAGCCAATATCATCGGTAATCACTTTCCAAATGTAAAAGATAAACTACTTAATATACTGCAGCTGCATACGCAGTCTTCCAACGCTTCAGATAAGGCCTTGCTGATGGCAAGTATCAATCAAAAAAGTGAAGAGATCAAGCCCGTTCCTTTTAAAGGAGCCATTGACCTCACGAATAATAAAAAGCAATTACTAAGGTACGCACTGCCGCCCACTTTACTACTTCTGGTTTTACTTTTTGGAGCGCCGAGTATCTTAAAGGAAGGTACCAACAGACTTATCAATAACAATAAAGAATTCACTCCAGACGCACCATTTGCATTTACTGTAGATAAGGATGCGCTATCTGTAGTTCAGTTTGAGGACTACCCACTCACGGTGAAAGTGGACGGGGAGGTGTTGCCCAACGATGTTTTTATCCAGATAGACGGGCATAAGTATCGCTTGAATAAACAAGATGCCAGTACATTTACTTACACTTTTAGTAATGTGCAAAAGCAGATGAGTTTTAACTTATCTGCAGCGAGTGTAAAGTCTGAGACCTATGATCTAGATGTGCTGCTCAAACCAAACATTACAGGATTTGATATTAAACTTGATTACCCAAATTATACTGGAAGAAAGGATGAAAACCTTTCCAATATTGGAGACTTAGTAGTGCCAGCAGGTACTAACCTAAACTGGTTATTCAATTCTCTTAATACCGATGACATTTCTATCCTCTTTTCAGGAAATAAAGATAGGATAAAGGCAAGCCGTGACGATGAATTCAGATACTCATACAAGAAAAAAGTACTATCTGACCAGACGTATAAATTGTATATCAGTAACAAAAATTTGCCAGACGCTGACTCCATAGCCTACTCAATTTCTGTAGTTCCAGATTTGCATCCCAATATCAAAGTGGAAAAATTTGTAGATAGTACGGACACTAAGATGCTCTACTTTGTTGGAGATGCATCTGATGATTATGGATTGACAAGTCTAAATTTCCGTTATAAAATAACCTCAGAGAAAGGAGCACAGCAGCCAGAGCAAACCATTGCTATGCCTAGACCTAGTGGTAAGCAAACCCAATACGATTATGTATGGGATTTAAACACCTTGGAGTTGAAGCCTGGAGATGTATTGACATACTACTTTGAAGTATATGATAATGATGGTGTTAATGGGAAGAAAAGTGCTAAAACCAATCTGATGAAGTTTGAGCTCCCTTCATTGGAGGAATTAGATGAGCAGGCAGACCAGAATAATGAAGACATCAAAAAGAATCTGGAAGAGGCTAAAAAAGAAGCAAAAGATATTCAAGATGAATTCAAAAAACTAAGAGAAGAAACACTCCAGAAAAAAGAAATGGATTGGCAGACCAAGAAAGAATTGGAAAAGCTACTGGAAAGACAGAAAGAGCTTGAAAAGCAAATCAACGAAGCAAAGAAAGACTTCGAAGAGAACTTAAAGAATCAAGAAGAATTTTCTGAAACGCAAGAGGAGATCCAGGAAAAGCAAGAGAAGATTCAAGAGATGTTCGAAGAGGTGATGAGTGACGAAATGAAGGAGCTCATGGAGCAAATTCAAGAACTCATGGAGGAGATGAATAAGGAGGAGGCACTCGAAAAGATGGAAGAAATGGAGGTCAGTGACGAGGAGATGAATATGGAACTCGATCGAATGTTAGAGCTATTCAAGAAGCTAGAAGTAGAGCATGAGATGCAGAAAGCAATCGAAAAGCTCGAAGAACTTGCAGAAAAAGAAGAGCAACTCGCAGAAGACACAGAGAATAAATCAAAGCCAGAGGAAGAACTTAAAAAAGAACAAGAGGATATCGAAAAGGAGCTTGAGAAGTTAAAAGAGGACATGAAAAAAACGGAGGAGAAAAATGAGCAGCTTGAAAAGCCTATGGATATGGACGACCAAGAGGAGGAAATGGAAGATATCCAAGAGGAGGTAGACCAAGCTCAGGAGGAAATGGAAAAAAAAGACAACAAGAAAGCTGCTAAAAAGCAAAAGTCTGCAGCAGGTAAAATGAAAGCTGCCGCTGCCAAAATGAAGCAGCAGATGGAATCAGGAGAACAAGAGCAGATGGAGGAGGATATGGCGGCCTTGAGACAACTATTAGAGAATTTGATATCGCTTTCATTTGATCAAGAAGATCTCATCGATGAAGTCAATCGTGCTAATACGAATACGCCTTACTATGTGGACTTGGTGCAACAGCAATTTGGGATTAAGGATGATTTCAAGATGGTGGAGGACAGTTTATTTGCTTTGAGCAAACGTATCTTCCAGATCGAGTCATATGTCCTAGAGAAGGTCACTGAGATCAAGACCAGTATGAAAAAAAGTACAGACCAGCTGGAAGAAAGAAAGAAGCCTCAGGCGACGGAGCAACAGCAGAAAGCAATGAAGAGTCTCAATGATCTAGCAGTTATGTTAGACGAGATCATGGGCCAAATGCAAGATGCCATGGCTCAGCAAATGGAAGGGAATCAGATGTGCAATAATCCAGGTAGCAAGGGAAGTTCCGGCAAGGTACCAAAGGACAAGCCTGGACAAGGACAAAAGCAACTCAATGATGCACTGCAGAAAATGAAAGATGGCATGGGCAAAGACGGTAAAGGAACTTCTAAGGAATTCGCAGAAATGATGCAGCGACAAAATGCACTCCGTAGAGCTCTTGAAGAGCAAAGAAAAGAAGCACAGCAAAATGGACAAGGGAAAGATGTCGGTAAAGAACTTCAATCCATCATTGATGAAATGAACAAAACAGAAAAAGACCTTGCTAATAAACGCCTAACAAATGAAATGCTGAAGCGTCAGCAAGATATAATGACCCGTTTGCTAAAGCATGAAAAAGCACAGCAAGAAAGAGAATATGATAATAAACGAAAAGCAGAGGTTGCACAACAAAAAGAAAGACAGATACCACCTGCTATCGAAGAGTATATCAAGAAAAGAGAAGCAGAGATCGATGTATTCAAAACGGTTTCTCCTGCCCTTAAACCCTACTATAAATACTTAGTGGAAGAATACTTTAAAGAATTAAAGTCCAAATAATTCCGAACTATTAGGACCTTCCCCTATGTGATTTTTTTACATAGGGGAACTTTTTTATATACCTAGTAGTTATCTTTATGGATCAATAGTATTAACTATATCAGCATGGACGATCAACCTATTTCTATATCGCTGCACTCCAGCCCTGATAATGTAAGTGAAATTCAACCTTACGTAGATAGAATAGTATCTAGGTATCAAATAACCAGTGACTTGTACGGCAATATCCTCATCTCTTTGACAGAGGCGATTACCAATGCAATAGTGCATGGCAACCAAGCCGATCAAAATAAGCAAGTCCACATCAATTCCTTGTTTGAAAAAGATCAGATCAAGGTAAAGATTCAAGATGAAGGCGAAGGCTTCGCTTTTGAAGACGTACCAGATCCAACAGATCCTATGAATATCCTCACCCTCAATGGTAGAGGCGTATTTTTGATGCACCAGCTTTCTGATGGTGTAGAGTATTCCAACAATGGCAGTACCGTTGAGATCAAATTCAAACTCTAAATCAAATGGACTGGATGCCCTATGAGGAGGAAGAAGCCCAAATACTTTTTCACAGTCAAGAGATCGACTACGAACTATTAAGCCAAGAGAAATATCAATCTTGGATCAATCAGATCTTATCCAAAGAGCAAAAAAACTGCGGCACCATCAATTATATATTTTGTAACGACGTTTACCTACTAGAGAAAAATAAAACCTATTTACAACATGATACCCTGACGGACATCATCACCTTTGAGTACAGCAAAGATCCGATCAGCGGAGACATCTTCATCAGTATAGATCGAGTCAAAGAAAATGCAGCCGAAAGAAACTTGCCATTTGACCAAGAGCTACTTCGCGTCATGGCACACGGAGTCTTACATCTATGTGGATATGGAGATAAAAAGAAGGAGGAACAAAAAGTAATGCGCTCCAAAGAGGAAGCCTGCATCAGCATGTTTTGAGTCTCTCTTAGTCTCTTAGTCTTTTAGTCTCTTAGTCTCTTAGTTTTAGCTTAACCAACTAACCAACTAACCAACTAACCAACTAACCAACTAACCAACTAACTAACCAACTAACCAACTAACCAACTAACCAACTAACCAACTAACTGATACACCTCCAAAAAAGCCTTTCCTACATGATCATACCCATACCGCATGGCAGCCGTCCGACCAATCTCTTCCGTATCATATTGCTCATAATTATCCATCACTAGACATAGCTTTGCATACAGCGCATCCTCATCTCGCGCCTCGACGATATACCCATTGGTATCGGCAACCATCTCGCGCGTACCACCGACATCGGCACCCACTACGACCATACCCGTGCAGAGAGCCTCCGCGACCACACACGGTAGATTTTCATAATTGCTAAATAGGACAAAAATATGCTGCTCCCTCATCATCCGAGCAATATCCTCCAGCGGCAGCACAGGTAATATCGTAAGGGTATCATCAGTGAGGCCAAGAGACTCAATCAAAGGAGCATACTTATCTCCAAATCGATTACCTGCCATAGTGATATGAAAATCATTTCGCTCCCTACTCAATCGTCCTATGACGCGAAGCATGCCCGATATATTTTTGTGATTATCCTTAAAGGTAGAGACATGTAATATTTTTATACCATTAGATGTAGATCGCTCTTCATGTGCAAACACATCCGTATCTACGACATTAGGTATAATGTGAAATGGTCCAGCAAAACCAAAATCTATAAACGCTCTTTTTAGATCTTCGGAGACTGGACAAAAAGCTGACGCTTGCTTTCCTATCTGCTTGATAAAATAACGCTCATATATCTTGAATTCGTAAGGATTGATCGGCAAAAAAGCAGTCCAATTCTCAGTGATGATATATGGGATACCATATTTTTTTTTTAATTCCAGTGCAAATAAACCTGCTGGATAAGTGACATTGAGATGCGTAATGTCAACCCGTCCCCATGCCTCTAAGATATGCGCATAACCATGCCGATGCGCCTCTAATAGACGGCGATATTTTTTGTCTGGCCGCCACTTCGAGGACTTAGGATAGTACACCACTACTTCATAGACCCCCTCGACCTCTTGCACATCGATTTCGAACGCCCTCGCATCCTCATCCGAGATCACATGCAGACTAGCGACGGGTACAAACTTCGCCACTGCCTGAGCATGTCTTCGCACAAAATTTCCATTCTTTGGTAAGACCCGATTCGGATACCAAGAGGATAAAAATAGCACTCGCTTTTCAGCAGTTATTCCCATGCGCCAAAGCTAATAAATATTGGGTTTGATAAAGGCTTCCTAGTGAAGAGATTATTTTTTTGGGCATGCCTCCGATTGCGCCATGGCTTTACAACAAACCAACCCGAAATGGCTACATCAGAGTCGCGCTATTCCGGGGTCCGCGTTCGCTCCCGTCCTTCTCCTACCAGACCCACCAGGGCTGCGGACAGCCAGCTATCGCTGTCTCCCTCTCTATCGCTCATGCGAGAAAGGTTGTTTATTTGTTTATTCGTGTATGTGTTTATTTGTTCCCTCTCTATCGCTCATACGATAATTGTTAATTTGTGTATTTGAAAGGGATGATAAACGGGACACTAAAGAGCTGCATTCATAATTCATAATTCTCTTCCATAATTCCGTATTTTTAGAAATAATCGGTTTTTATTTTCCCTTGCTGTCACGATCATTATCATTCTTGGGTATAAGTATGGATAGTAATTGCAATACACCTGTTTTATGAGTTTTTAAACCAACATTCAAGATGAAAAATTCCTTTTTAATAATATCGATATTATTTGGATTAGCTTTTTTTACTTCATGTGAAAAAGAAAACATAGATGTTAGCGAACCTGAAGTAGAAGACATTATTCCTGAAGATGTACAATGCAATTTAACTATTGAGATATTAGAGCAAACTTCGGGACGCCTCATTGCTGGTTCTAGAGAAGGTGCCTATCCGATAACTTTTCTTTGGTCTACAGGGGAAACCACCCAATCCATAACTCCTGCAGAATCAGGTACATATGCTGTGACTGCCACAGATGCCAATGGTTGTACATCGGAGTCTGAGATATTAGTTTGTGTCCACGAGATAGAAGTTAGCCTTGATTTGTCAATAAATACTGAAGCTACAGCAATTGTTACAGGAGGTAATCCTCCATTTACTTATGCTTGGTCGACAGGTGATGTCGGAAATGTGACCCACTTTCCGACAAGCATATCTTATACATTGACTGTAACAGATGCAGAAGGATGTAGTGTTATTGAAGAGAATAGTGCACTGGTACCAGAACCTTGTGGAAAATTTAGCTGGATGGGTCCAGTAGTGAGTGATTGTGAAGTAACAGAATTTAGAGTATCCTCACACTCATTATATGATTTTGAATGGTCTACAGGAGAGACTTCACACACTATTCCAGTTTCTGAAGGAATAACTTACTCTTCTACGATAACAAATACATATTTTGATTGTATAGAGCATATAGGGTTTACTTATGCCAAATCAGTTAACTGTCCAGGCTTCATCGGTAGTGTAACTGAAAGATGCCCAGGCGAGTTGAGAGTAAATCCAGTGCCTAGTTGTAGTGCTGGGGTGTCGCCCGTTTTATATGAATGGAATACTGGTGATACAATTAGAGATATCGATGTATTTGAGAATGGTCTTTATTTCATTACCATCACGGATGGGAATGGATGCACCATAGAGCTATCTCATTTAGTGAGCAATCTATAAGAAAATTGATAACACACTATGAAATCTAATAAAGCAAAACAGAAACACTGAATGGAGATCAGTATTGATATCATACAAGCTTGCATCAAGCAACAAAGAGCTGCGCAGGGTAAAGTGTACAAAACACTATTGCCTTACCTGCGAGCTGTAGCCTATAGATATCTGAAAGATACTTCGTATGTCAAAGATGTTTTGCAAGACAGTTTTATTAAAATCTTTAGAAGGCTAGATAAATATGATGCTAGCAAAGCTACGCTAATGCAATGGACAGCTAGAATAGTCATCAACACGTGTCTCAACTATAACGAAAGAATCATTGGTTTGCCAAAAGAAGAATTGAAAATGTTTAAGTTGGATGTGCATCGAGCACCTTTAGCTATTCAAAAATTATCCAACGAGCATCTGTTGTATATACTTAAACAAATGCCTGACGAATATTTTAAAGTATTTAATCTCTACGTCATAGATGGATATAGTCATCAAGAAATTTGTTCCCTCTTAAATATCAGTCAAGAGCTTTCGCGTCAACGATTATCTAGAGCTAGGACTTGGCTAAAAAAAATTTTTCACAAGAATCCAGATTTAATAAATGAAATCAATGCCATGACATTCAATTTAAATTAAATAAGAATGAAAAAAATAGATCAGGAATATAATAAGCGATTTAGCAATCAGGAACTACCAAATGGTGATTTTGATGTAGATGGTTTATGGGATGATATCTCAGGCGGTTTGGATGGCATACCAGCTAGTACACAAAATACTTGGCGGAATACTTGGTGGTTTTTCGGGGCAATGTTGTTTGTAATTATTGGTGTGGTATATTTTTTCTTTCAAAATCCATCAGAAATCTTATCTAGCACTGATGCAGATACTAAAGAGTCAAATCTTAAGCATGATGTTAAACCTGAAAATAAAATTAAAAATGTAAATGAGATTTTGATAAGGCAGGATAATGCAATAATAGAAAGCAGTCTAAATACAGTACAGAATAAATATATACAGGACAAGAACTATAAAAATTCTAATTCAATTATAGATAAAAATGAGTTTGTCTCTTTGGAAATAGTTGAAAATAAAAATGATTTTATATTATCTGAAAATAGTATTATTGATCATAAAAATATGCCTGTTCAAATATATAAAGGCAATTTAAAAACAAGCGTTAATCCACACAATAACTCCTATAATATAAAATTAAATAAAGTCGAACAGGAGCAATCGCAAAACGAAAATAGAAATAGTAGTACTGACATTCCTACTGTGTTAACTAGTCAGAAAGAAGAGGTTAAATATGATTATTCAAATGAGGTTTCTACTCCAATTCTTAACGCGATGCTTTCCCCTCTCGCGCTTGAGGAGACTCTGATATATAAGGTTGCCCAAGAAATGCCAGAGTCATTTAAGGGTTATTATGAAGTAGATATCCCTAAACCTAAAGCGTACTCATGGCAAATTAGCCTTTTAGGTGGGGTGAATAATTCACTATTTAATTTTAAATCCACAGAGTCAAGTGAATTGGCAGAACTCAAAAGTGAAACAGAAAATGGAGAATGGGGTGTTAATGTAGGCCTTAAAGCCGCTATGGTTCTGAACAATAAATGGCTTTTAAGCTCTGGGCTAGAGTATCAAAATGTCTCTTCTATTTTTGATATCGTTCAGACTACAAATATGCAAATTCTAAAGGAAGATCAAATAGTAAAATTTTTGATTGATGAAATATCTGGAGATACGATAGGCACTGTTTTAGAAGACGTACTTGTTGATAGTGTGGTTACTAGGACTATTGTGAACCACAATCGCTACCAACAACTATCTATACCTCTAGAAATTGGTGTCCAAAAATATCATGGCGATTTAATGTATGGACTTCAAGCTGGAATTAGTGTTAACTTTGTCACTTCACAGTCTGGTAAGACATTGGATCCATCAGGAGAGATTGTTAGTTTTAATTCCAGCGATGGTTTCACTCCTTTTAGAAATTTTCACATCGGTTATAGAGTAAGTCCTTTCATCGGATATAGAGTAGCTAAAAACTGGGCGTTTACCTTTCGACCGCAATTGGCATTCAATCCTCATGCTGGTTTTGATAGTTCAGACATTCAACTAAGGAGTTCTCAATTTAATTTTAATGTGGGGGTGCAATATAGTTTAAATTGAAAGTAGGCGTGTTCGGATAAATACAGCGAAGGTTGAAAGAGAAGAACAGAAGATCTTGATAGTTATGCATTAAAACTCGATGCACAAAAATACTTTGAGCAAGATAGCTAACACTCAAAACAGCATTCATAATCCATAATTCTCTCAAACTGTGACACGAGAATGGCATCAAGGCTTGTCCAGCAAGTTTCAGATGGGAAACATTACTCGACGAATAGAGGAAGATTTATTTTTCTTGCCTATGGCTCAATAGGAGTCAAATATTAATAGTTACAGTCAGAGTGAAAATTGAGCTCCGTATGAGTGGCACCTCTCCGTAAGTAAAGACATGAAGCATAATTATTCAAGTTCATGTCACTCCTACGGAGCTTTGATTAAACTATCAAAAAATTGGCTATTGATATGTCGCTGTGCTGCAGCTTTTCAATTTGGTTATGACGAAGGATGAAAAATAAAATTGATCATTGCTAATTGTACATTGATTTCTTGTGTATTAGCTCTGATTATCTAAATCTATGGATTTTTTCAAAAAGAAGAGTTCGTCGATGTTTATCAACATCAATGCCATACTCGTATGTAACTTGGCAATGTGTTAACAACTTTGAAATGTAGATTGCGTCCATGACACCAAAATGGCATCAAGGCTTGTCCAGCAAGTTTAGGATAGGAAATAATTCTTGATGAACGATGAAAATGTGCTTAACTATGTGTTTTATAATCCTAATGTGATTTAAACGAATTAGCTTTACTATAATAGTATCTAGCGTAGCACCAATTTATCTGAGAACAATAATCTGCCAGCATTGTATATCGAATATATATAAATTCCTTCATTTAGATTAGGAAGACTGAATTGTGTAGTGCCCACTTCACCAGATAAGGCTTGCCGATAAGTTTCTTGTCCTGCTACATTGTACAATACAAAGTCAGTATCTGGACCTAAGTATTGATCTATATCTAAAAACAGCTCACCTGCGCTAGGATTGGGATATAGATGGACGTGTAAGCCCTCTTGTGCGGTGGACATGATTGCCTCATCCACTGCGGTCAATAAGTCTGGTGGAAATACCTTGGTACTATCGCAGACTGGACCTGTACCGAGGCGGTAATTTGGAAAACTGGGTGTAGTTCTATTATTAAATGCAGGAATTTCTATGTTTTGCTGTACGCCACAGGCCATACCTCGGCGCTCAGGATGATGGATGACATGGATAAACTTACTACCGTTTTGAGCACTCAGATAGATACGACAATCAGGCCCACGCTGCATTTGGAAAAATGGAGAAGGGATACCAAATATAGGATCAAAGTTCTCCTCCCAATCCGCTATAGTCAAGCGTGATGCTCCTATATCGCTTGCTTGCATATCGTACTGATATATTTTACGAAAATGAGAGGTGTACAGATATCGCCCAGAACCAGAAAAAGCAAGACCTACAAAACCACCATCGAAATCCTGGGGTGCATCAAAAAATTGATAATTAGTTAAGGTGCCAGATTCATTGTCAAAGTCATAGATACGTAAGCCATCTGCTTCTCCAAAGATGGCATACTTCGAACCATCTGGGGAAAATGAGGATGATGATTCGCTCGAATTATTATCTGACAAAAAAGCACCCTCGCTAAAATATGTAGGGGTGGAAATAGTATCTGCCTCCAACTTGTAAACATAATGCCCGGTGCCCCTTCTTTCGGCAGTAATGATCCACCAAGCTTTGTACTCTGCATCTTTAGTCGCAACTATCAATCCTGACGAAGTGTTACCAGTTAACTCTATATTTTTTTGTACTACCTTACCTTTGCTAATTTTTGAAAAGTCTATCACAGAATAATACAAACGATTAAAATCATTGAGTAAGTCCCAAGGAGCCCATTTATGAAACACATGCACTTTTTGCTCATCTTGTAAGTCTGGCAAACAGAGCATACTTTGATAGGAGGCGATATATGATCCAGTAGATTGATCGTCGCAAAAATTATCGTAGACCAGTCCAGGGTTGAGCGTGTCCCCATTTTCTAAGATCTCATTGTCTGCTCCATAAAACTCACAACCATTAGACCAAAATTTTAGATTGCCTGCGGCGTCAGAGTAGGTTGCATTGTATCTACTCATATCTATATCCTTTTTATACACCTCTATGCTGACTGTATCACCAGAGAAGTTCAGAATGTTGCCATTTATATTAGGCTCATCAGGAAATGTAAAAAAGCCAAATATCCAATTGTAGTCATGCTTTTGGGCGGGGAGTGAAATGAAAAAGTAACATGCAAATGATATTGTTAGGGCTATTCTCGTTTTCATAATTTCTTTATTAAATAGGGCTCCACTCGTAAATTTAAAGGAG
>Ga0114957_1003398_pt1 | contig 14383 bp, 18 predicted proteins | sample BantaG_FD_87175 | JGI IMG/M metagenome (GOLD analysis project Ga0114957, IMG submission 87175) | Marine algal microbial communities from Bantry Bay, Ireland - BantryBay_4 metaG | ecosystem: Host-associated > Algae > Red algae > Unclassified | place: Bantry Bay, Ireland | collected 2014-11-21 | reverse complement strand
TTACTTTAATCAAGTATTATTTTGAAATACGATTAAAGCCTCTCCGCTTTGGATAAGGCTTGTGCTGAGCGGATGTTTAATGTAACCGAAGTATATATTGATTTTAGGCTTGGTGGATGACTGTATCAGGTTGCATGTGGGACAAGTGTATTTCATCGAGGTTGCAAACCGCGACGATCGGGTTTTAGTTTATCCAATTGTTATTCTGAAATACGATTAAAGCCTCTCCGCTTTGGATAAAGGCTTATGCTGAGCGGAGTCGAAGCAGAGAGGTTTGGAGAGGGTTCGAATGTGTACGTTGACTATCTTCGACATGTCAGGACGAGTACAACAGGCGACAATATCCATGGGTGCCTGAGTGAGGAGTCTATGTTGACTAGACTGGACACAAGAATTTTAATGACTGGAAGGTAGAATCTTAACTTTTTTGATGTCTAGTTGGTTAGACGTAGAAAATCTTAAATTTATACTTAGTCTTATTAATTACCTTAGCAGTTAATGAGACCACTTGCAGAACGAATGCGACCACAGAATCTAGAAGATTACATTGGTCAGGCAAAGCTCCTTGGAGAAGAAGGGAGTCTTCGTCGTGTACTTAAAAGTGGGCGGATGCATAGTTGTATTTTTTGGGGTCCGCCAGGTGTGGGCAAGACGAGTCTTGCTCGGATATTGGCTCAATATGTCGAGGCTCCGTTCGATAGTCTAAGTGCTATCAACTCTGGGGTTAAAGATGTCAGGGAGGCGATCACTCGAGCTAAACGAAGCACCTTCTTTGATAAGGCATCACCTATACTCTTTATAGATGAGATTCATCGATTTAGTAAGTCTCAGCAAGATAGTTTGCTTGGTGCTGTGGAATCTGGTACGATAACTTTGATCGGTGCTACTACGGAGAATCCCTCATTCGAAGTGATCCCTGCCTTACTCTCACGCTGTCAAGTTTACATCCTTGAGTCACTCACTAAAGACCAATTGCAAGAGCTACTAGAGAAGGCAATCAAAGAAGATGAATATCTCAATAAAATGTCGATTACTCTCAAAGAAACTGAGGCACTAATCCTGTACTCTGGTGGTGATGCCAGGAAACTCTATAACAATCTTGAAATCACCCTTCAAAGTATTGAAGAAGAAAAGAAAGTGATTACCAATGAGCTCGTTGAGAAATCTATCCAACAGCAAATCATCAAGTATGACAAGCAAGGTGAGATGCACTATGATGTCATCTCTGCCTATATCAAAAGCATCAGAGGTTCTGATCCAGATGCAGCGATTTACTATCTAGCACGAATGCTCACAGGTGGTGAAGATCCAAAGTTCATAGGTAGAAGGCTGATCATCGCGGCATCTGAAGATATCGGTCTTGCAAATCCTAATGCACTGTTGATTGCTAATCAATGCTTTGACATTGTGCATAAGATTGGAATGCCGGAAGCGAGAATCCCTCTTGCTCAAGCTACCATTTATTTGGCATCTAGCCCGAAAAGTAACAGTGCCTATGCCGCAATCAATCAAGCGATGACTGCTGTCAAAGAAACTGGAAACTTACCAATCCCTCTCCACCTTCGTAATGCACCAACTCAACTCATGAAGGACCTCAACTATGGTGCTGATTACAAGTATGCTCATGACTATGATGGAGCTCATACTCAGATGGATTGCCTTCCTGATGACTTGTCTGGGACAAAGTTCTACACTCCTAAGTTACTTGGTAATGAGAAAGTACTAGCTCAGTACCTTGACTCGCTGAATAAAAAGTAAAGTGAGTATAGATCTGATTTCCATGTCAAATGTCATTATATTTATGTCAAAAGACCGAAATGACTTTACAGGCAATGTTTAATTCTAAATCGATTCTAAAAAGAACAGACCTTATAGAACTGACAAGGACTGGCATTCCAACTAAGTCTATTGGTCGAATCAAGGAATATACATCACTGACTGATAGTGAATTGAGCAATCTCTTGCCTATCTCACAAAGACAACTCTTACGGTACCCTCCTACTCATAAACTCAATAAAGAAATCACCTCTCACCTTATCCAATTAATAGAACTCTTTCAAAAAGGATTTTCTCTGTTTGGTGAAAAAAAGTTTAAACTGTGGATTAGAACTCCAAACACTGTCCTCAATAAAAACAGACCAATTGATATTTTGGATACTTCGATTGGAATAGAAATGGTTGAAGATGTGCTTGGAAGGATACAACATGGTGTTTATAGTTAATCATGAAAGTATACAGGATATCCACATCAGATTATAGTGATGATCTCAGTGGCACTGGAGCAAGAATATATGGAGGCAGGTGGAATGAAAAAGGAACTCCTCTACTCTACTGCTCTGAGAATGTCTCTTTATCAATATTTGAAATTCTTGTTCATTTTGACAGCCTAACTATTCCCCAAGATTTAGAATTATTAGAACTCCAAATTGACGAAAATCAAATTGAGGTCTTCCCACTTCCTCAGTTTAAGAAAATCAAAGCTGCGAAAGATGCAGAATATCAATTCAAGAACGCAGGTCAAGAATGGATTAAAGCTTGTACACAACTAGCTTTAAAGGTGCCATCCATCATCTCAATATATGATCACAATATCCTCATCAATCCTAGTCATCCAAACTTTTCGCAAATAGTGAAAACAAAGAAAGAATCCTTAGAGTTAGATAGTAGACTTTTCAATGTGGAGTAACCTCCAAGTCATTCTTCCAAACCACAATTAATGAAAGTAAGCATCATCGGAGCTGGTATCGCAGGGATCGCATCGAGCATTAGACTTGCCGTTGCAGGACACGATGTGACCATCTATGAGGCGAACTCATATGCAGGTGGAAAGCTTTCACAATTTAGTCAAGATGGATATCGCTTTGATGCAGGACCGTCACTGTTCACGATGCCTGAGTATATCGAAGCATTGTTTACATTAGCAGGTCGTGACATGAGTGACTACTTTGCATATAGCGAGATGGACACTATCTGTCACTACGCTTGGAATGATGGGACAAGGTATACGATGCCTGCTGGTAGAGAAGCAATAATCAAGAGCCTTGTCTCAGAGTTTGGTGAGTCCAAATCTACTCTGCGTACCTACTTAGAGACGAGCCAAATGAAATACGAATCAACTGCCCCACTCTTCCTCGAGCAGTCACTTCATCGGCCTCAGACTTATCTGAGCAGGCAGATGTTGACAGGTCTCAAGGCGATTCCAAAGTTGGATCTCTTCGATACCTTGCATGACATCAACAAGAAGACATTTGATAATCCAAAGACGATACAAATCTTTGATCGGTTTGCAACCTACAATGGTTCGTCTCCATTCCAGACTCCTGGTATTATGTCGATGATCCCACACTTAGAGATGGGCATCGGGACATATTTTCCGAAAGGAGGAATGATCTCAATCACTGAATCACTCGTGGCACTTGCTAAAGACCTTGGAGTAAACACTCAACTCAATGCTCCAGTATCAAAAATTAAGATAGAAAACAAGATGGCAACTGGCATCATCTTACAATCAGGAAAAGCAGTCACCTCTGACCTTGTCTTGTCTAATATGGATGTGTTCTCTACCTACCATCACCTCATACCTAACCAACCTAGACCAGAAAAAATACTGAGTCAAGAACGATCAAGCTCTGCACTCATCTTCTATTGGGGAATCAAGAAGCAATATCGCAATCTTGGGCTGCACAATATCTTCTTTGCTGATGACTATGCTGCTGAGTTTGAGACTATCTTTGATAAGAAAGACATTGTCGATGACCCGACTGTCTATATTCATATCTCATCTAAGCACAATCCAAGTGATGCTCCAAAGGGATGCGACAATTGGTTTACTATGATCAACACACCTGGTGATTTTGGTCAAGACTGGGACGTACTTATCTCCCAGGCAAGGGAGAATATCCTTACTAAACTCTCATCCATCCTCGGAGAAAACATCGAAGAATTAATAGAGACAGAAGGCATCCTCGATCCAAGACTCATCCAATCAAAGACACAATCACATCGTGGTGCTCTCTACGGTACTGCGAGCAATAATCGCTATGCGGCATTTTTGAGACATGCCAATTTCAGTAAGCAGTTGAAGAATCTTTACTTTTGTGGTGGTTCGGTCCATCCTGGTGGTGGCATCCCGCTCTGTCTCCAATCAGCCAAGATCGTTACCGACATCATCAAATCAGATCACTCTAGGTAAATGGAATACTTGCTCAAACATAAGGTCTCACTCTCTATCTTCATTGTCTGGCTCTTTGTCATCTCGGCATTGATCGGATTAGTACTTGGCTACGAGGCATGGTTCATCCCCAAGACTCCACTCAACCTCATGATCGGCTTTGCACTTTTGCTCTGGAATACTCAAATAGATAATATCAAGGTCAGTGCAGCATTGGTCATTGCCTTTGTCGTGGGAATGGGAGTTGAGATCATTGGGGTGAGGACTGGTCAAATCTTTGGTATCTATGATTATGGTGCTAACCTTGGACCGAAGCTGATGGCTGTCCCCTACATCATTGGAATTTATTGGGCTGTCCTCGTTGTGATCACATCATTCATTGCCAGAAGTATCACTCAGTCATGGCTTCTAGCGTCGGCTTTTGGAGCTGGATTGATGGTCTTCCTAGACATCTTCATTGAGATGATGGCACCAAGGTTTGACTTTTGGGAGTTTGCCATCCATCCTGTTCCGATACAGAATTATGTCAGTTGGTTTGTGATTGCATTTGGATTGCACTTGCTTGTCGCAAAATGGATAACGGTGAGCAGTAAGGCTTATAGTTTGAATCTTTATCTTTCTCAGTTGGTGTTTTTTATTGGGAGTCTTTTGATACTCAGATAAAATTGGTTAAATTTTCTTTCATCTCTTACTCGACTTTTTGGCTTAACCCAAAAAGCAGCAAAAAACTCAAGGCATGGAATGTTTCTTAACATAAATCAGAAATCCAAAATGGGGGTCAATTAGAAACTCGTCTCAAAGTTAATTTCTTTATTTTTAGTTTGTCAATTTCTAAAGTTTAGCATTTCATAGCAAGTCTAGCATTGACTCAAACACCGAATTTCCCTTCACCAATTTTGAACTCCTGATTTACTAAAACTATCCTAGGCCAATCAATCTAACTCAAACTGTAATTTGGCGTCCTCTCCGCCACCTTAACTGAGAAATCTATTGCTTCGTGTCGAAATACATTTTGTCTCAACTGAACCTAAACATAAGCTAAAACAAATTAACTCCTTCCATCTTAAGGGAAGGTGTACATCCATTATCAATTGGTTCTGGTTTATTACATTATTCTTAGTTTATCAATTTCTAAAGTTTAGGATTTCATAGGAAGTCTAGCATTTACTTCTTCACAAATATCCCAAACAACTCTTTACCCATTCTTGGCTTAATAGAATTGTAACAGGAATCAAAAACAATCGTTTCAAAATAAGGGCTTAGGTACTCCAAGTACTCTTTCTTAGAACCTCCAAAAGGTCTTTTTGCTCCGTCTAACACATCATGATTAAACCAAAGACCAACCAATTTTCCCTTCGGATTAAGAAGGCTATTAATTTGTTTTGCGTAAACCTTTCTATTCACCTTACTCGGTTCAAATGAACAGAAAAATGTTTGTTCTAATATTAAATCGTATTTCCCAACATGGGTAAAGAAATTGTCTTTCACTAATTGATTGTCTGGAAATGTTGATATTCGCAGTTTCAAAGATTCTAGTGGATGCTCCGAAATATCTAATACATAAACGTTCTTAAAGCCTTGTTTCCACAAATATTCTGCCTCATACCCATTACCTGCTCCTGGGATTAGAATCTTAAGCGTCTTATCTTCTAACTGATCTATATATTCTTTGAGAGGTGTTGATGGATAACCGATATCCCATCCAGTATTTGAATTTTGGTATCTCTCTGACCAATACTTTTCTTCATCGTTCATTGTAATTAATTACTCTATCCAACCACTAAATTTTTACTTTCCATTTAACCTCGCCTCGTTCATCAAGCATATCTAGATAGACATCCTCAACATGCTCTCGTGCCCATTGCATTTTTCTTAAAAATGCGAGGCTTGATTTCATTGTAGGATTGTACTTAAAACAGCGAATATTGACAACGTCTGCAAGATAAGGCCAGCCGTAATAGTCCACCAGCCTCTCTAATATTACAGCCAATTTGACTCCATGTAAGGGATTATTGAGTTGTTCTTCAGTCGCTTTTCTTTTGACTTTTTTAGCAGGTTTATTTTCCAGGATATCTTTATCCATCTTAGGTTTGATCTCTGATTTTGAAAGTGCATCTACACGCTTCGGCTTATCTGTTTGACTGCCTTCTTGATTATTTTCTGTGTCCATTGTTGGTCTTTGGTTTATTTGATTTTATTTAACAATGCTGGATAACTTGTGTAGCTATGGAACTTTGACACCACGCTTCCACAATATATTCAATATTGGTGTGAGTTGTGGCCGTTTCCTGTAACTGAAGTGCTATAATGAGCAGATAATTCACCACTCTCAGTCTATCAATTTTACCCCTTGTCATTCAATACCGGTTGTGATTTGACTTTTTATTCTTATTGATTCAATAGAATTATTGACTCAGAGTTTGGAGCAGGTGCTAAATATGGACTACATGGTAGCAAGACAGCAATGTGGACTGAAGACTATCAAGACTACCTCTATGCAAAGACTCTCAAGATGATTGAAAGATAGAACAGTTGCGAGGTGTTTCACCTTGGATCCTAGTTGACTTCAGGTCACCACGAAGAGTGTTACCAAAGATTCAAGATGATTGGAATCGAAAGGGACTGATGTCAGAGAAGGGTGAAAAGAAAATGGCGTTCTATACGTTGAAGAATTACTATGATTCTAAGTAAGCAACATTTTAAAAGTGTATTTATATTTTTAGAAGTTACCAGTTCCTAAATCTGGAGACTGAACTTTAGACTTTTGATTTTAGCTTTTAGAATAGACCCTTGTCTCTAGCAATTTGAATCGTGCAAAGAGCTCTTCCTTGTACCAATTCAATTGTCTTGTCATCTTGATAGCTGTACCGTGCTCCTTACTCTGGTATGCGAACCGCTTCAGAGCATCGAGGTTAGTCCACACACTAAAAGTTGCCATCTGGAGGAATGGTACTTCTCCAATCCCCTTAGTATAAATGAGATCAGGGTTATCGAGTAAGGGTTGCTTAGATGTTGGAACATACTTCCAAAACCTCCTCAACAAATTCCACTTGATCGTAGCACGAGTGATGACGCAGATGTTGTCATCAGGTTTCATCCCAGCATCTTCATTTACTTTAAATGGATTGACTCCTGACCACATACCATGTGATTTGATCGGCTCTAAAATATAGTGAGTAAGTTTGCCTCCCCTACCTTGATATAGGTCAATTAAGGAATTCCTATCTAGGAATTGATCTAGCTGCTCTTGTGATGACCACACTGTCAACAGACTATAAGTCGACCAATCTGGATATGGATTAAACCCATCACCTTTGCCACTGCCCATGAGTTTGTAGAACTCAAGACCATCTAAGTTAGCAAGATGCTTATGTCCGAACTGCATCATACCAAATGCCCAGATCTTACTCTTAATCCCAGAATAGTTAACGAGGGTCAAGCATGTCACTTGAGACATTCTACTTTTTAGCTGCTTCTATTGCCATACCGATTGAGAGGATATCTTTGTCAAAGAGGTACATTCCACTCTTGTCATCTCCAATGAGTTCGAGTTTATCATTGAGAGTACGTGCTAGTGCTTCCTCTTCGATCTGTTCAGCAACGTACCATTGCAGGAAGTTAACTGTTGCATAATCCTTCTCCTCTAGAGCTAGCTCCATACATTTGTTGATACTCTCTGAGACAAACATTTCGTGCTTTAACAAGGCTGCGAAAGCGTGCTTAATTGATGGAAATGTCAAATTTGGTTGCGGTAGTGCTGGCACTGTAGCGAACCCTCCTCTCTCGTTGACAAAGTGGATCAGTTTGAGCATGTGTTCTCTCTCTTCATCACTATGCTTGTAAAAGAATGAAGTGACATTGTCTATTCCTGGTTGGATCTCTGCCCATGAAGCCATTGCAAGGTAGACCTGTGATGACTCTGCTTCTATTTTAATTTGCTCATTCAGAGCTGCTTGTACTTTCTTTGATAGCATTGTATTGCGTTTTTTATCGTTGTGATTTATATGTATTAAACTCTAGATGATTGAATAGAGTTTTTACAAAGGTAGGAATCTTTGTAATTTAGAATTAGTCTGAGTCTTAGTGAGGGAAGATATGTCTTATGCATTTCGAGAGTACTCGAAACAATTAACCAAATGAAACTTGAGTCAGTAATTTTATTTCTGTTTCTATTAGGGTAATTTGATAGTATCTTTTACTCCATGACGTACTCTCATTTTTTGGTTAAAATAATTAGCTTTCCTTGAGCCTGTCAAAAGAACTTTAAAAAATTAAGATAAATGTAAATTAAGGTAGAAGTTTTCATTTCTTTTCATATCAAGGTATTCTTGATAGTATCTTTCACTCCTTAACGTTTGTTCATTTTTTTCTTAGATAAAAAAACGAACCAAAAAAATCAAGTCAAATGAAACTCTCCTCAGCTTTTGCTTTCAGTTCATTCATTCTATTTTACTGTCGTAACAATATTTTAGCAAAAGCTAAACCATTCAATCATGTTCGAACAGTAATTTGGCAGCCTCACCGCCACCTCAACTGATAATCTTTGCACTTCGATCCAGCAAGATATCTCCACCTTGGTGGATATGGAAAAAAAGGAATATTCTGTTTAAGACCGGTCTTTCTTTTTCGAATAGAAATTTGTATCTTCAGACCATCCACAATTGAGGGGTCATGTGAATCGCCTCAAAAGCGAACACAGCACCTCTGTTTTCTTCAACCACTTCAAAATAAAATCTTTCTCTTTATTCCAGTCTACACCTATCTCCTTTGCATATTCTTCAAGAGAAGAAAGTCCAACTTTTTCCCTCCTCTTGTCTACATTTATAGGATCTACTATCTGGTAAAATACAGCTCTGTTCTCTTCTTGTGAAAACTCTGCTTGTGAGCCGTAAATCCGTGGTTTTTTATCCAAGACGCAAATCTTATCTTCGAGTACAGCTATAGATTGAGGTGCAAAATTCTGTCTAAGTGTAGGAAGCTGTGCTTGCATAAATTTTGAATCTTGTGAGTGTAATGTAAGTATCAATAAAGCTTCAGAAGGTTTGCCTACCCTATCTCTTCTTTTGTTGGCAGTCCATTAATTGAGAAGGTTTCTTTAAATTTTTCTACTGCATACTTTATTTGTTCATTTGGCCTTAATAAGAATAAAGAGTCTACATATCTTGACAATTCAGATTGGCCAATTAGAGCCAGTTCTTGTTCTAAAAGATGCTTGCCTAAGTCCAAACATATAAGAACGATCATCGTGTCTCTTAAATCTATGTTTGTAATAGAATCCTGGGATTAAGCTTTTATGTCATTCTTGGTGACAACCAGAAATAAAAAAATATACTGATAAGATAATGAACTCTATTCATATTTGCATGCTACTTATAGAAAAGATGTTCTGCAATCTGCTTTAGCTGTCTTTAATCTATTTTGCATATCATCTATGCTTTGGGTCTGCGGTATATTCGAAACTATCCACATCTGCACAGGGCTCATGAGTGAAATAGAAAAAGCCATCTCTTCCAGTGTAGTATCTATCCAAGTTTTTAATCCCTAGCCCCCATTTAAATGACCCACAATGTCCTTCGCCTTTATCAGTGCTATTTGTGTTTCCAATTCTTAAATTATTGAGTAGCAATGTAGTATCTTGGAAGGGACCAACAAAATACTGTATGTTTTCTGCTTCTTCTCTTACACCTTCTGGACTTGGCCTAAATTGATAATAAAATGTATCATTAGATGTGTATTCATTCCTAAATTTCAGATGAATGGTCGCATGCATTGTAGTATCATTTGGATAGATGTCAAAATTTCCAGCAGGGTCATATTGTACTATCGAACTATTTGGAAGTAACAGTTGGTGATAGTAATGTACTGAGGAACCATCTTGTAGAGCTTCTCGATATTTAAATTTGTAATATCCATCACTATCAGTCCTTATTTTTTCTTCTGATATGACACTAGTACCATAACCTCCGTTCAACTTATATTGAAGAATAACTTCAGCATTGGCAGAAGTATTTCCATCACAATCTTCATAAACGATACCTTCAACAATTACTTTTGAACCTAATCGATCCTTACTACATCCAAAAAACAGAATGGGAATAAGAAGAGTGGTGAGCTTCAGTGTAATTGTAATACTTCTTAGACAATATTTAATCATAGGCTTTCTCTTTACTTTAACAACACTTATATAGATAAGTTCCAATCTTGTGCTACTTAACTATTCAACGTAAGTCTGATAGAAAATCTTTGAAAAGATATAAAGATAAATGTCACAATTGAAAATATTGCTTTCACTATCCAATTTCAATTATCCCAAAATAGAGTTATACCAAGTAAAATATCAAAAATGAAGTCTCATCTATTAGATGATACTGATCATTAAAGTAGTGCTTAGGAAAGTTGATAGTATCTTTTGTGAAAATCTCAGTCATTTGGTCTAACCCGACCTTATGAGTAGTGTCAAGAATTTCGACTTGAGTTTTGGTTTGATCAAGGTAGTAGGAAGTCTGTGCAGACATGACACATGGACTCAATATTAAAAAATAGAAATTGAGAATTAATTTTGGCTGCAGCTTTGTCATTAATTTGGATTATTAGACTAAGCTAATTAATCTGATTTAGATTGAATGGGTGGAGAGTGTTAAAGCTCTTTGGTTTTGGAACATTGGCTTTGAGAGTTAACAACTATTATTCAGACAGAACATAATCTCTTTTGGTCAACAAAAGAGAAAAGGATACAATACAACCTTCAAATAGAAAAGGGCCTGATAATTCAGAGCCTCTTTTACTTTCAATCCGTTTAGCTTAAGCTAAAGGTGGTATTCTTAATGTCTGTCCTGGATAGATTTGTCAGGATGTTCCAACATTGGTTTGTTTGCTTCGAAGATAGCATTGTACTTCATTTGATCTCCGTATACTTTCTTAGAGATCATAGAAAGACTATCTCCTGATTCAACTACATGAAACTTAGCTTCAGGTTCAGGATTTCTAACAGAAATATTATCCTCTACACAACCGACACAGTCAATATTACCCATTGCTCAAAGTTATCAACGTACAAGAGATAAGATCTATCATTACAGGAATAATAATCTGATCAATACTGAAGTAGTCAATCTACTCTTAGAGCCTAATAGAAAAACTCTAATACAAACTCTAATTGGACCTTGGTTAATTTATAGCAATACTGATGGACTGATTAACCTAGCCCGCCATCCAGATCCAAGACAAATGGGCAACGATAAAGAAAAAACACTCTTCTTCGAACAGAGAGGACGACTTTCAGGCAAGATATCTTATAAGTCGATTCTCCCTAACACAAAAGGAAAGTGGAAGCTCAAAGAAGACAATTCACTTGAATTAAAACATCATGGTCATCCCATTGCATACGATCTCATCTATCTCTCAGAAACATCCTTGATTATACAATTGAAATGATAGCCGATTAGTCTCAAATATTTTTCCCCAGTTAAGAGCTCCTTTTTACTGAAGTGTATAGCGTATCATTCTCAAGCATATACTCAACAACAGGCTTGCACTTACTCTTGCATGCTGGGTAGAAGGCCTTGTGTTGACGATTATCGGTATTCAGAGAATTACCCCACCAGAATTCAGCGATGGCTATCGGCTGCAAGTGATGTTTGATCGCAGAGTTCAAGAGTTTCGGTGCTGCACACTCCCCTGTTGCCGCAGGAGGCTTACCTGCTGACGCTTCTTCAAAGATTGAAAGCACATTCTTAGTTTCACCTGAGAGATTGAGGAAGTGATAACTCTCAAATAGCCTTTTTTGTAAACTTTTGGAGAGCTGACTTCTTTGCTTTGTAAGAGCTGATACGTCTTCTTTACTTGTTGCAGTAATAATCTGTTTGCCGATTGCTGTGACTTCAGTTAGTCCTTTGGTCAGAAAGTAGTCATCCAATGACTCATCAAATATTGAAGGGACGAAACGATCATAGTCTTCATTTCCAGGCAACTTGCCAGATACTGTGCCTAAGTAACCAAGTCTACCATCAGTCTGTCTTACAACTAAGACACCAAACATCTTTCCTGGCCGAGAACGAAAGTCATATTTCCATCGAGGAGCTTCTAGGGCGATAAAATCTTGAAACTCTTTGGCCGCTTGAATAGCTATTTCTGGAAGGTGGTGCCCAAATGGATTATTGAGCTCTGTCGGGAAATCCAATGAGGTAATATCCGATTTGAAGTTGAAGATGAGTTGTTTCAGCATTGGGTAATTAAATTGGCTGGGATGATGCATTTAAAAAACCTATTTAATTCTTGAAATTACCACCAAGTAATAAAAAATGATTCAAAAGTATCTCTATTTTTCATCCAACACAATGGAGCTTGCTTTTGCTGAATACTTTCATTCAATTTTTGTTTTATCTCATTGCACCTAAACCAAGTATTGTTCTGAGATGGGTCTATACCCCATTCTAATTTTGATGGTAAATAATACCATTTCGCTGTATGGTCAAAGCTATATAATTTTTCACTGCTTAAATAATAGCCTTTAATCGCATTTGCATAAGCGGGCCTAAAACTTCCTTTATAATCATAAGGTAGATACAGTGACACCAAAAGACAAAGGACTTGCGATACCTTCTCCATCTCTATCTGATCAAACATTGACTGGGCACTGTCATGATTGAGCAAAGGGAATTGCTTCTCCTTCACCTTTTCTAACTTCTGACTCAATGAATCATTTCTATTTGGACCAATCCAATTATTGAGAACAACAGAAGAAATATCAGGATCATAAAGATAAAACTTGTAGGCGAGTTCTAGATGAAGTAACTGATTGCTATCAACTTCTTCTAGTATAAAATCTACTTCACCAATCGTTTGTTTACCATCAATAATCTGAACATTTTCATAAAGCACTTTATAGTTTGTTGATAGCTTAATCAAACCAGACACTACAGCTTCAGCTAAGTGCCCTAATCTTAAATTACTTGGCAATTCAAAGTCTAACTCTGAGTCTATGATTAGCTCTGACAAACTGAATGACTGCAAACCTGTAACTGACGAGTCTAGACTCTTTGCATCCAATATTGAAGTTATTCTCGACCGTGAATTCACTTAATTAGATAACATTTAAATAGCTCTTGAATCTTAATATTTATTCCATTTATTGACTTAACCATTACTGTGCAGCCTACTCTTCAAGTACTTAATCTGACCATTGTGATTTGATTCATGTTCTGCTACATGGAACCACTTGCAATAATTGTTAGTTGGGCTTCCCCAAAATGATGTATCCACAACTTCAAGCCATTTATCATCATACTTCGCTAGCTCTTTAAGACTAAATTCTCGACATGCTTCTAGCTTTTCTAAGTAGTAGTCAAGTTCTTTTCCTTTGAAAGTTGCCCTTCCCTCATCCCCAAGATTAGAAGCAGCTTCATACATGACATCTTCTTCTTTACCTGGTTCAAAATGTATTCCGTTTTCAAATGTATTTTGTTGATAAAAACGTTCAGTTGCAACTAAATGCATCAACATTGCACCGACTGAATTAGAATTTTCATCATGCAAGTAGTCTAAGTCCTTTTGAGACATTCCATAGACTGGTCTGAGCATTGTATTTCTCATCCAGTTCATCATTGAGACGAGTGTTCCGATTTCAGGAGTATACCCTTCCATTGGTCCGACAATATTAATTCCGGTGACTTGCTGATTCGGCCGTGTGAGTCTGCTCATTGCATTTGACCCACTACTTATTACAGACAAACCAACTGTAGCTGCTGCTGAATTTTTGATAAAATTTCTTCTATTATTCATAATATTTATATTTTTTAAAGCTGTTTAAACTAGAGGTTAGTTTGCAATCAACAATTCTTTGACACTTGTTGAAACTTCTCCTAAGATACAGAAGTCTGAGGAAACGCAAAATTGACACCTTTAAATGCAAAATTAACACCGTAACCTTCTACTAAGTAGAGAGATCTTGAGGCATTTCTCTAAGTTGAAAAACACAAGGTTTGAATATGAGTTATTAACTAACTCACGAATTTTAATCGCCTTTTCAAAATGGTCAAGTTGATGTGTAAGTATCCACCATTCAGCTACTTCCATTAACAATTTAGGATTGACATTTTTATTTGCAAAAAAAAGTATAGAATGTAAGTCCAACAAGGAAATAAAACAAGTCAAATACTGAGGATTAAGCTACCTTTGGCAATACAGAATCAAACTGACAATAATAACCCAACA
>Ga0114957_1003394_pt1 | contig 14402 bp, 8 predicted proteins | sample BantaG_FD_87175 | JGI IMG/M metagenome (GOLD analysis project Ga0114957, IMG submission 87175) | Marine algal microbial communities from Bantry Bay, Ireland - BantryBay_4 metaG | ecosystem: Host-associated > Algae > Red algae > Unclassified | place: Bantry Bay, Ireland | collected 2014-11-21 | reverse complement strand
TAGTTGCCGCACTTTGATCCACGCCATCGAGCAGCAATACTTTGATTCTGTTTTTTGGGTAAGACAATGCGCTGGGCATATCGTTGACGTACAAAAATTCATCAAAGCTGGGCGTGATATGATCGGCTTTTTCAAGAATATTTTCGCGGAGCACATTTTCTGTAAAAGCAAAAAACTTATGCGCAATGCCTGCTTCCCGCATTTCATAATCTGTGTAGGAGTCACCAATCACATAGCTTTCTCCGGGGAGGTTGAGGTTATTAAGGGTTCTGGATTTTCCTTTGCTATGTGCGAGTAGGTTATTTTCGTCAAAGCCTTTTACCCAGCCCATCTCGTCGTATAAAAAAGTATTGGCCAATACATGATCGCCATCAATTCCATAATCGGCTACGACGGGATCGATAAAATCCTTAAACCCATTGGAGATGATATAGATATTTCCTTCGTATTTTTTAAAGAAGGCTTTATTACGAGAAAAGGAAGTAGATATTTTTCGCTTTAGTCGGCGGACCAATTTTTCGAGATCATCTCGGTGCATTTTGAGCAGGGCCATTCGGCGATTCAGGGATTCGTTGAAGGTAATGGTGCCGTCTACGCCGAGGTTGGTAATGGTTTTGACTTCATTGAGAATTTTGGCTTTGTCTTTTCGACCTTTAAGCACAATTTCTGCAATTTCTTCTAGCGCTTCGACGGAAGCAAAGGTGCTGTCGAAGTCAATAATGATATTTTTTTGTGAAGCCATTCTTGCCGTTTTTAGATTTGAGAAGCGGCAAATATACAGCTTTTAGGAAAATCTTTTCTTCTTTGCAGGTACTTCTTTCTGCTTCCCCTCTACGACTACAACAATTTCTCCTTTTACTTTTTTCTCACTGAAGTAGACAATCAATTGATCTAAACTATTTGTTTTATTTTCTTCATAAATCTTGCTGATTTCCCGACTGACACTTGCGCGGCGTTCTCCACCACAATGCTCCCGAAGTTGTTCAAGACACTTTATCAACCGAAAAGGAGATTCATATAAAACAAAGGTATAGGGAAAGTCAGCTAAAAATAATAACCGCGTTTTTCGTCCTTTTTTATGAGGTAAGAAACCTTCAAAAAAGAATTTGTCACAGGGTAGTCCTGATGCTACCAGAGCGGGGACAAATGCCGTTGCGCCCGGCAGGCAGCTCACCTCAAGCCCTTGTTGTATACATTCGCGAATAAGTAAAAATCCTGGATCGGAAATACCTGGTGTACCTGCGTCGGAAATAAGGGCGAGGGTTTGTCCACTGGCAAGGTAGTCAGCAAGCTGTGTAACGATTTGGTGTTCGTTATGGGCATGATAGGCACGCATGGGCGTATCGATATGGTAATGTTTGAGGAGCTTACCAGAGGTGCGGGTATCTTCGGCCAGAATGAGATCTGCTTCTTTTAAAATTCTTAATGCCCGTAAGGTAATATCTTCCAAATTACCGATGGGAGTAGGGAGAATGTAAAGCATGAGGGGTGGCGTTAGATGGATTTAGCTTGTCAACATTTTATAAACTGGATAATCAGATCTTTTGAATAGGAAATCAAAAGTTTATCCATATCATTTACTCTTCTCCGGTAATCCGTTGTCGTTTTATTTTCTTTCTGGTTTTAAAAATATAATCAAAAATAGAAAGCGTGACATAGGCCATAATCATCAGGCTAAAACCCAATTCTTGAAAAATTACCAATAGTAAAATACCTAGTAGGATGATACTAAATTGTCGTTCATTTCCTTTCCATTTAAATTTTTTAAATTTAAAACTAATCATTGGAATCTCTGACACCAGCAAGAAAGAGAGAATAGGAATTAATGCAAATAGAAAAATTAGATTGGACACCACTGGACGTAAGCCAAAAGAATCAAAATGAAAGGTCAACATCAATCCTACTACAAAGCAAGTGCAGGCTGGTGTGTTGAGTCCAATAAAATCTTCTGATTGCCGAATATCAAGGTTGAATTTAGCCAAGCGTAATGCTGCAAAAGTAGAAACAATAAAGGCAGGTAAGGCCATAAGGTTAAGGCCGGAATTGCGAAGAAAAGTCATATTATTTGGATAATCGTAAACCGCCTCTTCTAATCGAATGACTATCAACATATAAATGATGGCTCCTGGGACGACCCCGAAAGTAACCATATCTGCCAGCGAATCAAGTTCTTTACCAAAAGGAGAATTGACTTTTAACCAACGAGCTACCATACCATCTGAATAATCCGCCAGTCCACCTACAAAGACAAACCCAAAGGCGTGTAAAAATTGTCCATAAAAGATACAAGCTATTGCGCAGCAGCCGCAGAATAGGTTTAAAAGCGTTATAAGATTGGGGAGATGTTTTCGCATACTGCTTTCTGTCAATTGTTGGGTAAAAGTAATCTTTTTTAACAAAATTTTTTTATTTTGCCAAGGCTGGCCTGCGTTTAATTTACTTATTTATAGATTTGCACCTCTTAAGGATCAATAAAAGAAGATTTTAAAATGATTAAGGCTTTTACTTCCCTTCTATGCTTTGTCGGTTGTTTTATTTTACCCATGGAGCTATTCGCACAACCCAGTAATGATGATTGTGAAAATGCCATTGTTCTGACCGAACTGGACGATTGGTGCAGCGCCAATGGTGCATTTACCAATCAAAATGCAACCCCTTCTGGATTCGGCCCTGCTAGTTGCTTCAGTAACGCTGGAAACGACGTTTGGTTTAGCTTTGTTGCTCAGGCAAGGGATGTGGTAGTCGTAATAGAAGGAGCGACCAGTGTCGCTCCCGGTGGTACCCTACGCAATCCGGAAGCCTCCATCTATGTGGGTAATTGCATGGGAACGATTAACGAACAAACTTGTGGTTCTGATAACAATGGTACGAACATTATAGATATTTATAAAGGAGGTCTGGCTATTGGAGAAACCTACTTTATTCGAGTTAGAGGTCGGATGAATAACCAGGGTACTTTTCAACTCTGTATTAATAATTTTAACCCTCCCGTCTTTCCGGGTTCCGATTGTATTACTTCGGCAGTATTATGTGATAAAACTTCCTTTACTATCCCACAGGTTATTGGAGCTGGAAATGATGTAAATGAAATCAACGGCGCTTCTTGTTTGAACAATGAATCCAATTCCACCTGGTTCTCTTGGATCGCTGCTAATAATGGTACCCTTACTTTTGATTTAGAGCCGCTTAACGAAACGGATGATTTGGACTTTGTCGTTTATGAACTTCCCAATGGCGTTAGTAATTGCACCGGGAAATCAGAACTACGATGCATGGCTGCCGGAGATTTCACCTTTCCCAGTCCTTGCCTCGGAACGACTGGCCTTCGTGAAGGTAATAGTGATGTCAGCGAAAATGCAGGTTGTATGGAGCAACAAAATAGCTTTTTGGCACCACTTGTCTTAGAAGAAGGTAAAGCCTATGCACTGATGGTGAATAACTTTTCAGGAGCGGGTAATGGTTTTGATGTCAGCTTTGGAGGCGACGCTGAGTTTTTAGGACCAGAGCCTGACTTGACGATTTCCCCGGTTACGGCCTGCGTAGGCGTCCCCGTAACATTTGAGGATAATTCTAATTTTTTATTGGGGGCTATTAATAGCTGGGAATGGACTTTTGGGGTAGGAGCGACTCCCGCTATTGCTTCAGGAGCAGGGCCTTTTCAAGTCACTTATTCTGTATCGGGAATAAAATCGGTTTCCCTCACGGTAGGTACCGAAGATGGATGCCAGATTACAACAGTCAATTCTACCTTATTTATAGATAATTGTTGTCAAACTGTAAATGCCATTAATGTTTCTGAATCGATCACTAATTTGGAATGTATCACCATTCCTACTGGTGCGATAGACCTGACCGTCAGCAGTACTGTTAGCATCGAAACCATTGACTGGAGCACGGGAGCCACCACTCCAAACATTGATAATTTATTTACAGGAACATATATGGTGTCCATTACCAATGCTTTGGGTTGTGATACGACGTTTAGTTTTGAAGTCGGAGCACCGGATGCACTGAATGCGGTACCAGACATAGTGATGCCAGCTTGCGCGGGCGGAATGGACGGATCCGTGACCCTAAATACTTCTGGTGGAGTACCTCCTTATACTTATAACTGGGCCATTGGAAATACTACTAATATGATTGCCAACATCGGAGTAGATATCTATGCGGTAACGATAACAGATGCCGCAGGTTGTGAGCAGATATTGGCGGTGGATGTACGTGAATTGGAATTGTTGTTGGACGCTGACATTCCAGTAGTGACCCCACCTTTATGTTTTGACAGTAACGAAGGCAGTGTGGTTTTCAATGTTACTAATGGAACTGCTCCTTACGAGTTTGATTTCAACGATGGTAATGGCTTTACTTCAAATAATATGTTTTCTAATTTAAACGCTGGGGTGTTTGATGTTGTCTATCGGGATGCCAGTGGATGTGTTGGAGATACAATTGTGGAAGTTATTCCTCCTGATCCGCTAGTTTTGATGTTGGAAGAAATTCCTATTACCTGTTTTCAGGCGGACGACGGAATGGCGGAAGTCATGGTCACTGGCGGGGTAGGTAATTATTCTTATTTATGGGGGACTCCATCGAGAGATACTTCGGCGATGATTAGTAATCTAATGCCCGGCTTGGTTGCGGTTACCGTTACGGATGATAACGGTTGTGAAATGTCAGGTTCGATTTCTATTACGGAACCAGCAGGCTTATTTGTAGATGTAATGGGAATTGAGGATTTGATCTGTTTTGGAGATAGTACGGGGCGTATCAGTGTAGCAGGATCGGGGGGAGTACCGGGATATAGCTATAGTGTGGACAGTATTAACTTTAGTACGGATTCAACGTTGACGGGTTTGATTGCCGGTACTTACGAGGTGTTGGTGATGGATGCAATGGGGTGTCTAGCTTCTGTCAATGCTACGGTAGTAGAACCAGCAGAATTGCAGGTAGACGCAGGGCGGGATACAACGGTCAACCTCGGATTTCCAGTAAGACTTTCTGGGCTTGTTTTTCCATTTCAACGTCCGGTAGATATTCAGTGGACGCCAACCGGAAACCTTAGCTGTGATACCTGTTTGGTAACCACCTTAATACCTACACAATCTCAGTTTTATGTAGCTAATATTGTAGATGAAACAGGATGTATGGCAACAGATTCGATTCGGATTGGTGTCAATAAAATACGGCCTGTTTATATTCCCAATGTTTTTAGTCCCAATGCGGATGGCGTAAATGATTTCTTTTCTATTTCTGGAAATGTGGCAGCAGAACAAATACAGGTGATGCGAATTTTTAATCGTTGGGGTGCATTAATGTATGAAGGTAAAAACCTGCCGCTCGATGTAGCCAGCTCTGGATGGGATGGACAATTTAAAAATGAGAATATGGGACCTGGCGTTTATGTCTACTATATTTTGGTAGATTTTATCGATGGCGTAAGTGTGGCTTATCAGGGAGATATTACGATTTTAGAATAGCGGTTTAAACAAAAAAAGATGACCAAAATTATTTTGAAAAAAAATATTTTATTTATAGGGATATTATTGTTGTTAACTGCTTGTGAGAATGATATAGAAATGGTCAATGCGATGTTTTCTAAGGAGCAGGTAAATGTAGAAGAAGCAAGAGAAGTTCAGTTATTGTATAGCGATTCTGCAAAAGTGCGGGTTCGGGTATTTGGTCCTGTGATGTTGCGTCACATTGATCACGCACAACCGAAGGAAGAATTTCCAGATGGAATTTTGGTAGAATTTATGCAGCCCGGCACGGAACGTACAAACGGTCAATTGACGGCTAAGTATGCTATTCGATTTGAAAATCAAGGAAAAATAATTGTACGCGATAGTGTGGTTTGGACGAGCGGAAAAGGAGAAGAATTGCGTACCTCTGAACTTACCTGGGACGATCAGAAAAAAAGTATGTATACGAATCGTTTTGTCAAAATTACCAAACCAGATGAAGTTTTCTACGGCTATGGTTTTGAAGCCGATCAGGATTTTAACCATTGGAAAATTACCAACCCAACGGGTAAGATGATGGTAGAAGGACTGGAAGGTCTAGGGGAACAGTAAATTGTTTTATCATTCACTATCCACTTAATTGATTATATTTGGACTACTTCAGCATTAAAAACTTACTCTTTGCTAACCATCACACTCTTCTTACTCCTCTCTGCACTCTTCTCCGGTACCGAAATTGCCTTTGTCTCGGCCAGTAAGTTACGTATTGAGCTAAAGCGGAAGAAAGGTAACCGACGAGGAAAAATTCTTTCTCATTTCTACGACCGCCCTGCAGAGTTTCTCGCTACGATGCTGGTAGGCAACAATATCGCCCTGGTTATTTTTACCACCCTGATTACAGCACCTTTGACTATTTTTCTGAGTAGAAATTTTGGCTTAACAGGAGAAACACCACTGGTTTTATTAGTGAACACGCTTTTGGTAACCATCATTATTTTGATCTTTGGAGAATTTTTACCTAAAACCCTATTTCGCCTCTTTGCAGATGAAATCCTATATTTTTTGGCGATTCCAATACGTGCACTACAATTTTTGCTGGCCATTCCTGCCTGGCTAATGACCAAACTATCCAATTTTTTACTGGTGGTCATTTTTAAAACCCCTATTGAGCATACCGCTAATATTATTACTCGGTTAGATTTAGAACAGTTTATTCGGGATACGCGGATGGAGTCCTCCGAATCAGATGATGATATTGAGATTGATACCGAGCTATTTGAAAATGCGTTGCACCTCAAAAAAATCAAGGTTAGAGAATGTATGATTCCCCGTAAGGAGATTGAAGCGATTGATGTGACGGCCAGCCTGGAGGAACTTCGGCAGGTATTTGTGGAAAGCTATCATTCTCGGATTTTGGTGACCAAAGAGGGAGATATTGATAAGGTATTGGGGTATGTTCACCACCAACAATTATTGAATGACCCAAAGCGACTACGAGATATTGTCATTGATATACCCATTGTACCAGAGGTCATGCGAGCAAGGGATTTGATGAATTTATTAATAAAAAAAAGAATTAATATCGCCTGTGTAGTAGACGAATTTGGGGGAACTTCCGGTATTATTACACTGGAAGACATCCTGGAAGAGATATTTGGAGAGATTGAAGACGAACATGATCAGGAAGAATACGTAGAAGATCAGATAACAGAGGATGAATTTGTTTTTTCGGGTAGACTGGAAATTGACTACCTAAACGAAAAATACGAAAACCTGACTTTCCCAGAAGGAGACTATCACACTTTATCCGGATTTATTGTCATGACCAACGGCTCGATCCCTGAACAAGGCGATATGATCGAATTGGACGATTACCAGTTTCACCTGGAAGTGGTCAGTGATACAAAAATTGAACTCATTCGCGTCATTAAGTTAAAAACCGACGATGAAGAAGTGGCTACGTAACATTTATTATTCTTTCCCGATCCAGCTGGTGGTCCTTCACCTACGCAACAACCTTTTGCTCATTATTACCTGGGCCTTGATTACTTTGTTGATGACCGGACAGCTAGGGCGACTCTTCGGTATCCGCTACCTATTTCTTGCGCCTGAATATTTGGGAGAAGTAAGTGGCATGAGTTATTTTTTTCTCGGAATGGGGTTTGGTGCATTTTTTATTACCTGGAATTTAACTACTTACCTATTAGATGCCAATCATTTTCCATTTCTAGCTTCCCTTTCCCGACCTTTCACTAAATATTGTTTAAATAATTTAATTATTCCTGTTGCCTTTTTAGTGTTGTATTTTAGCCATACAGTTTATTTTCAATTTTATAATGAATATCGAGATGGTGGAACGGTGCTGTGGCATTGCGCTAGCTTTACCGGTGGGTTTACAGTATTTGTATGCCTGTCAGCTATTTATTTTCGATTTACCAATAAGGATATTTTTAGTTTTAGAAAAAAGAGAAAAACCCAACCACCCAACCTCTTAAAAAGCATTGCTCCCGGACGACAGATAGCTGAACTCCCTTCTGTCAAAACGGGTATCAGCACCTGGCGAGTCGATACCTACCTAACCGAAGACCTCCGCCCCCGACTAGTCCGAAACGTGGAACATTACGACTCTAGTCTGATCTTAAGTGTTTTTAAACAAAATCATATCAATGCCTTAATTGTACAACTCATTGCGATGGTTTTGTTGATTAGTCTGGGCCTGGCGATTGACAATCCGCTATTCCGAATACCAGCAGGAGCGAGCGTTTTTATTTTAGGTTGTGTCGTCATGTCGATTACCGGAGCAGTAACTTACTGGTTTGATAAATGGCGTTACACGATTTTTTTTATCATGCTGGTGCTAATCAATTTTTTGTCCAGCTTTGAAATTTTCACCCATAAAAATAAAGCCTACGGACTGGATTATAGCAAGCCTCCCGTTCCATACACGTACAAAAATCTGGAGGAAGCGAGTAGCAATGGCAATTGGGAAAGAGACAAGCAACACACGATAGAAATACTCAATAATTGGAAAGCGAAGATGAAGCGCCGAGGAATAGACAAACCCAAGATGGCCATATTTTGCGTTAGTGGAGGTGGAATGAAAGCGGCTGTTTGGAGTATGCAAGTCATACAGGAATCAGACAGCCTGCTGGATGGTGCCTTGTTGGAACACACCACCTTGATAACGGGTGCATCGGGTGGTTTGCTGGGAACGGCTTATTTGCGGGAGTTGATGTTACAGAAAAAGCAAAATCGAATTAAAAGTTATTATGATAAAAAGTACATTGAAAATATTTCCAGTGACCTGCTCAACTCCCTTACGTTTACGATTATCTCTAACGATCTATTTTTACCCTGGTCTACGTTTAAGGTAAATGGACATACCTATTATAAAGACCGAGGCTATGTTTTTGAAAAACAATTCTCTGCAAACACGGGAGGCGTATTCGATAAAAAACTAAGTGATTACTATCAGCCAGAATATGATGCAGAGATTCCCATGATGTTTATCACGCCCTCTATTGTCAATGATGGACGACGATTGATTATGTCTCCTCATCGCCTGTCTTACATGACCCAACCGCCCGTAAGTCCTAAGAAAAAGGGATCACTGGAAGTGGATGCGGTGGATTTTATGACGATGTTTGGAGATTGGGGAGCAGCAGATTTACCCTTTACGACCGCGCTGAGAATGAATGCGACTTATCCCTATATTCTACCCAATGTCTATTTGCCCACCAAACCTTCTATTGAAGTAATGGATGCTGGTTTTCGGGATAACTACGGGATCATGTCTGCGACTCGATTTATGCACGTTTTCAAAGATTGGATAAAAGAAAATACGTCGGGAGTGGTTTTAGTTCAAGTAGTAGGTCGCGATAAAATACAGGAGATTGATGAAAATGATAATGAAGGAATGATCTCTTCCCTGCTGAATCCGCTCGGTATTCCCGGTCAGATTTTATCGTTACAAGAATATGAGCAGGATACGAATCTAGGATATATTTATGATTTGTTGGGAGAAGATATGTTTGATATTATCCGCTTCATCTATCGCCCCAGTAAAGACAATGAAATGGCCTCAATGACCTTCCACCTGACCAGTCGCGAACGAAATGACATCCAGCGATCCTACTTTTTAGCAGGCAACCAAAAGGGTGTACGAAGATTGTTAGAAATTTTTGGTAAATCAATCAAGGAAAAATAAAGACCCCCATTCTAATCTCAATCCTATTCCACCCGTAAATCCTCTACCTCTACACCAGGATAATTTGCTACATTGAACATAAATGTTTCCGGTGCAAATGTTGGATTTGCAACCAGCTTACTGATCTGTAAAGTATAGCGAGCACCATCGCGGCTAAATGCTTTGATGTTACGCAATTCATTTTTCTTGATGTCCAGCGCAATTCGAAATTTAAAATATTCACTTTCTGTATCTACGGGCTTGAGTTCGATCCACCGGACGGCCTGCCCCTCTTCTTTGGCTACCGTGAGTGGCGCAGCGATAAACTTACCTGCATCGTAGAATTTTAGAAAATTCTGTGGCGACAACAGCTCGTCTTCCTCCGCATCAGGATCTACATTGTTGATTTGTACGATGTTAGCAGCTGGCTGATAAAACCATAATTTTTTACCATTAGAAATAATATGTTGGCCATTCATCGTGAGGTGATAACTGTCATCTAGTTTTTTGATCATCCCCTTTTGGATTTCAGCATCTTCTTCGGGCAATTCGATGGTCAATACAAAGTCCGCCTCAACAGATTTATACGATAAATACTGTGCTTTCATATCTTCCAGCACCGCCATGGAGGCTTTATCAGAATCTTGGGCAGTAGCGAATTGGTTGGTTTGGGCGAAAGCCCCCAACGAGCAGCAAAGTAGTAAAAAAGGGAATATGATATTTTTCATTATTTTTTTCTTTTTAGACACAAATATAACGTGTGGGATTAACGATGGATTGTCAGGAAGTGTTAAGGAATCATTAAATTAAAATGAGTGATTTGTCAAAGATATTGTTATTTTTACGAGAAGATACTGATATCTATAAAACAAGAGAAAATTTTCTTGATACATTCGCCAACATATACGAGGATTATCTTTAGACGCAGGTTTTAATCCGGTCATTTTACCTCTTGTAAATTTCCATGCTTGGTATAAAAAAACCCAGTAAGATAAATCTTACCGGGTGTGGTTTTCCTCGTGATTAGCTCACAAGGTTGCCTCCTATTTCCTAATTACATACTTTCCAAAAACCGTTCCAACTCTACCTCATCGTACATTAAAACTTCTCTTGGTTTGCTGCCATCTGCTCCGCCAACGATGCCAAAAGACTCCAATTGGTCCATAATTCGGCCTGCGCGGTTATAGCCCAGCTTGAGTCGGCGCTGAATCATGGAGGTGCTACCATGCTGATTCTGAACGACTAAGCGCGCCGCATCGACAAATTTTTCGTCCAAATCAGACTTGCTAAGGGTGCCGGAGCCGCCCTTGCCATCGTCATCACCATGAAATTCTGGTAAAAAGAAAGGTTCAGGATAACCAGGTTGTCCTGCTATGAAATCAATTACTTTTTCTACTTCCGGTGTATCTACAAACGCACATTGTAGTCGAATCAAGTCGCTACCAAAAGAAAGCAGCATATCTCCCCGACCAATCAATTGGTCTGCACCCCCTGCATCGAGTATGGTTCGTGAATCTACTTTCGAGGTTACTCGGTAAGCAATACGTGCGGGGAAGTTAGCCTTAATTGTACCAGTGATAATGTTGACCGAAGGTCGCTGCGTCGCAATCACCAAGTGAATACCAACGGCACGAGACAATTGTGCCAGCCTACTAATTGGCATCTCAATCTCTTTACCTGCCGTCATAATCAAATCCGCAAACTCATCAATCACCAATACAATAAAGGGCATAAAGCGATGACCATTATTGGGGTTTAGGCGACGACCTACAAATTTCTCATTATACTCCGTGATATTTCTGGATTTGGCTGCTTTCAACAAAGAATAGCGTTGATCCATCTCAATCAGCAGTGAGTTGAGGGTATGGGTTACTTTTGTTGTATCCGTTACGATAGGCTCATCCAAACCAGGCAGGTAAGCCAAAAAGTGAGAGGCAATTTTGCTATATGGAAAGAGTTCTACCTTCTTGGGATCGATCAGTACAAACTTAATCTGTGAAGGATGCTTTTTATATAATAAAGAAATTAAAATCACATTGATCCCGACCGACTTACCCTGACCCGTTGCACCTGCAATAAGGAGGTGAGGCATTTTGGCTAAATCCGCCACAAATACTTCATTTGAAATGGTCTTACCAAACGCAATCGGCAAGTCCATCTTGGCTCGCTTAAACTTATCAGATATCAGGGTCTCTTTAAGTGAAACAACCTGTTTGTTTTTATTAGGAACTTCAATACCAATTGTTCCCTTGCCAGGAATCGGTGCAATGATTCGAATACCGAGTGCTGCCAAGCTTAGTGCAATATCATCTTCCAGATTTTTAATCTTGGAAATACGAACACCGGGAGCGGGTACAATTTCATATAGCGTAACGGTTGGTCCGATGGTCGCTTTAATTTTTATAATCTCAATTTTATAATTGAGTAAGGTTTCAATAATTTGATCTTTATTCTGCTCTAGTTCTGCGCGATCAATTTCAGTTTTTTGATCTGCGTAATCATAAAGCAATGCTAATACCGGATGCTCGTAAGAGGACAATTCCAGGGTAGGATCATACGGTTCATTGTGATCATTCTCATGCTGAATGATCATATCTGGCTGGTCAAAAGGATTTTTTAAATCAACGCTGACAGGAACAGGCGCTGCATCCTGACCTACTTCTTCCGGTAACGGATCGGCGATTTCCAATTCTGCTTCACCGGGGGTGAGAGAAGCGGGTTTATTTCTTTTGTGTTTTTCCCGTAATTCTAGTGCGAGCTGTTGTGGTGTTTTTTCTTCGACCTCAGGGGTTGGCGTATCGTTGATTTCCAGAGAAAGATGATCTGTTTTAGCATCTCCACCTGTGCTGAATTTTCGTTCCGATACATCTGTTTTTGGGCGAAGGCCGACAGCTGCTGCTGTAGTACTAGCAGGATCGGGTAGGGCGGCTGCGGGAGGGCGCGCTTTAGCACGAGCGAGTGCTTTGGGATTGAATATGTTGGCGACAAAAAATTTCAGATCGGACCAGAATCCACCGGGTGTCAAATCTGCAAAATTAGGATTAAAGGCCCAGATGACTGCGACGATTACAGAAAACAATAAAAGGGTAATTGTACCGACGGTTCCGAGGAATCCAGTTAGCCAGGTACTTACGCCCTCTCCAAATGCGCCGCCCCACGGGAATGCAGAATTGCGGAACATGAATTCTAATAATATAGATAAGAAGAGTAGAAATAAAAACGAGTACCAGATCGTACGTCGGTGAGTATTGACGGGAACGCCGCGCATACGCCCAAGCCCCGTCAGCCCTAAAATGTATACAAAAATATAAGAAGGTGCTCCAAAGCCCCAGTAGAAAAACATATTAGAAAAAATAGCACCTAGTCGTCCCAGCCAGTTGTTCATTTCCACCTCTCCCTGAAAGAGCAACCCCCAGGAAAATTCTAATACCTTATCCTGATCGGCTTGCCAGGTAAATAGGTAGGAACTAAAGGCCACAAATAGATAGAAGGCAAAGAGGAGACAGAACAGCCCCAGCAGTTTAGGTACCCGTTCATCAAAGGAAAGGTTTCCTAATGATTTTGTAAAATTAAATACCAGCTGAGTTACGCCACCTTTAGATTTTTTTTTCGCCGCCATCTGACAAATGTTTTCGAATGGTTTGTACCCTTCTTATTACCCATACAGCATAGTAAGGATATTCCAAAAGCATCAACCTGTTCAGTGTTTCATGTAAAAAATTAAGTACCTGGACAAAGTCATAGTTTACCTTGTACAGCTACTTCACAGCGGAAAAGCTCAAATAATCCTAGGAAGACCTGAGATAGTTTTCTCTTCAGTTGTTCTTACAAATTTAGGGATATTTAAGGATTATTACAACGTGTAGCGTTTTCGTAGCGCAACTCGGTCTATAATAAGGATCAATAAAAGAAGCTACCTAAAGCTTTACATCTTATTTTTTAATTGATACCAAGAAAAAAAGGCAGTATCGAAAATTACGATACCGCCTGATTATTTCAAAACAAATTAATTTTCAGTTACTTATTTTCCATTGATTTCAGTAGTGGTTTCTGCTGCTTCCACTTCCTTTTCATTTAGCAAATGTGGAGCGGATTTACCGTTTACTACGGGTGTTTGATTACCGAGGTATTGCGGCAAGTCCATTCCGGCCATGTTAAACAAGTCGCTCAAAGGCGGGACAGATTTGTATAGGCCGGAGACAAATTTGGAGGTAGAATTACCTTCTCCTTCGCCGCCATTTCCACCATCCCAAACCGTGACCTTATCAATCTTGATGCCTTTGATGGCTTCCACCTGCGTGGCAACAAGCGTTTCCAGTTTGTCAGCAATCAACATCAGGATTGCATCGCGGCTATTTCCGCCCGCAGCTTTGACCAATTGTTCAAAACCCTGTGCCTGCTTGCTCATCACTTCATATAACCCCTTTGCTTCTGCTTCTTTTTCCAATAGTACCGCATCTGCTCTACCTTTTGCCAGTCGGCGGATATGTTCTGCTTCTGCTTCCGCTTCGATTTCTTTTTTACGTTTAGCGATCTCTGCGTCTACGATTTCATCTGCTTCACGGGTAGCCAGTTCACGAGCGGCACGTGCCATTTCCGCTTCCTTCTCTGCCAGGTAAGCATCTTCAAGAGATTTTGCTTTCTGGATTTTTTCAGCGGCACTTGCCATACGGAGGGATTCTGCCTCTGCGACCTGACGTTCAGCGTTAGATTTTGCAATCAAAATCAAAGACTCGTTTTCTCCATCAATAGCTTTG
>Ga0114957_1003393_pt1 | contig 14403 bp, 8 predicted proteins | sample BantaG_FD_87175 | JGI IMG/M metagenome (GOLD analysis project Ga0114957, IMG submission 87175) | Marine algal microbial communities from Bantry Bay, Ireland - BantryBay_4 metaG | ecosystem: Host-associated > Algae > Red algae > Unclassified | place: Bantry Bay, Ireland | collected 2014-11-21 | reverse complement strand
GGGGGGGGGGGGGGGGGGGGGGGGGGGGGGGGGCGGGGGGGGGGGGGGGGGGGGGGGGGGGGGGGGGGGGGGGGGCGGCGGCGATGGCGGCGGCGATGGTGGGGCCGGCGGCGGCGGCGGTGGTCCCGGCGGCGGCGGGGGCGGGGGCCCTGGTGGAAAGGGCCCTGGCGGGTCCAAGGGCGCGGACGCTGGGAAACTCACCGGCGCCGCCGCAGCGGTGGCTGCCGCGCGCCAGAATGAAGCCAGGCTGGCGTCTGGCAAGCCTGGGGAGCCCGGTTTTGGGGGCCCCGGCATTGGAGCAGCGGCGCCCGGGCAGCCTGCAGCACCGCGCCTGCCGACCGGCAAGGTGGAGGCCAAAGACAACACGGCGCGCGGGCGGCAAAAGAAGCCGCTCCATTGGGGCAAGATCCCCAACAACCTCATCCCCGGCACCATTTGGACGACGCTGGACGAGAAGGTGGTGCCGATCAACGAGGAGGAGGTCGACGAGTTGTTTGGCGTGGACGTGCAGGAGTCAAGCGGCTTTGGCGCTGCCCAAGAGGAGGTCAAGCCCGAGGTGCTGCCGCACAAGCGTAAGCACAACGTCAACATTCTATTGGCCAACATCAAGATGAGTTCAGACGACATCAAGGACGTCATCCGCGTGCCGACGTACAAGGACTTGGAGGCGGGCACCCTGCAAGCGTTGCTGCTGATTTGCCCGACGCCAGAGGAGGAGCAGCTGCTCGCCCAAAACGTCGGCATCAAGGACCAAGTCGACCGCACGGACCAGTTTATGATGGAGTTGGCGGAGCTGAAAGGCCTCCGCGCCAAGGTGCTTTGTGCCCTCTCTGCCAAGACGTTCAACGACGAGGCGGTCGAGGTTATCCGCAACATGGACACCTTTGCGATGATTCCCGCCGAGATCATGGGGTCGGCCAAGCTGGCCGGCACCCTGCAGACGGTGCTCGCGCTGGGCAACTTCCTCAACTCGGGCACGACCCGCGGCGGTGCGCACGGGTTCAAGCTCGAGGCCCTGGCCATGTTGTCGACCGTCAAGAACCCGAATGGTGGGTCGCTCCTTAACTACATCGTGATGTCGATGGAGCGGGACCAGCCGGGCATTCTGCCGCTGGACGACATGCCGTCGCTTCACCGGTCGGCCATGCTCTCCCTCGACGCCATCGGGGAAGACGTGCAAGCCCTGCTCGAGTCTGTCACCAACGTATCGGAGCAGATCAAATCCATCGGCGACGACGCGTCGCTGGCGGGTTTCAAGACCGAAATGGAGACCTTTGCTGGGGAGGCGGTCAAAGTGCGGGAGGAGATTATCTCCTTGCGCGGCCTCATGATGGAGAAGCAACAAGGCATGATGGGCCACTTTGGCGAGCGCAACAAGGCGTCCCGCGCGCGTGCGGAAGACCTCTTCCGGATGCTGCGCGAATTTTCTGACGACGTCGACCAGGCGCTCATGGTCAAGTGGGAGAAGGATGCGCGCGACGCCAAGAAGGCCGGCCGCACGCCGCCGCCCAAGCCGGGGACAAGGGCAGAGGCGGCGGCCTTGGCGGAAGCGGAAGCCGCCGCCGCCCGAGCCGAGATGGGCGACGAGCCTGCGCCAAGTAGCTCCGTGGTGGACACGCCGGCGGCTGCGCCGGCGGCGGCAGCATCGACACCGGCCGCTACGGCCGCGGCGAGTCCGACCGCCACCGCGGCGGCGCCATTAGCAGCGGCGGAGGCGCCCGCGGAGGTGGCGGCGTCTGTAGGGGCAGTGGTAGCCGACGCGCCGCCCGCCGACGTGGCGGCGGCCGAGGCCGCGTCGGGGGCCGTCGAGGCCGAAGCCGAGACCGCGACGGCCCCGGCAGAAGCCGAGGCCGCTTCTGCGGAGGCCGAGGCCACCCCGCAATAACTACTCCTGAACGTCTTCTTCCCTCCACACTCCCGAGATGCAGTGAACACCACTGCCGACGAATTGCTGACTAATCACCTCCGTAGCACCGAGTCTCTGGACCTCGACCACCGTCCCCATTGCTTCTTTGAGATGCACGCTATGTAATCAAGACGACCTTACGATGATATGGGCATGCCGCGAGCGTCCCCGAGTGTGGCACCAACACCGACACTGGATAGAGGAAAGGAGATAGCACCTGCCGACCCCAACTGAAAAGGCGAACTCCGCCTGGCGCAGTCGGCGCTGCTGCCGCTGCTACCCTGGCGACCTCCAGGTGCACGCGCAAAGACAGTGCGCAGACGCACGTTCCTTCCAAGAGGAAACTAACCCAACCGCATAGGAATGCCAAGATATGTAGGCCATCCGCAGGTGGGAGTGCCACCGCGGACGAACAACCCTAACCCACGCGCGCGAAATAGCGCCCAGCTGCAAACGCCGTCACGTGGTAGACGTCCGCACGGCGGGCTCACCCTCACCGATCTACAACCCACCAGGCTCCAGAGCAGCGGCCCCGCGCACCACCACCCGCACCCGCCACGGCAACTGGGCAAATGACCCACTACGCCCCCCCAACCACACCACACGGGGAGCAGGCCACACCAATCACAATAGAGACAGCACAGAGAAAACATGTGCACACAAATGGGGGCTGGCGCACGTTTACACGATGAACCGGTACGGAATGGGCTCCACCAACTCCATCGACGGCACGCTAACGACAGTCGCAGCGCGAGGCCCGACCGGCTGGCGCTTGGGCAGCACCGCCTTCTCACCCTTGGCGCGAGATTCCCGCGACAGCGCATCGTTGGCCTTGACGCGCTTCTTGAAGTCCTCGTCGCACCGCGACTTCTTCACGTGCTCCACCCGGACGTGGAACCGCTTGGCCAGGATGCGGTTGCGAACGACTTTGTTGACCTCGACGCCGACAGCGGTGCGGGAGATGTTGAACACACGCCCGGTCTTGCCATGGTAGTACTTATACGGCATGCCCTGCTGCACAGCAGGGTTGGCCACAATGTCGACATAGTCGCCAACCTTGTACGTCGTCAGGTACGTAGACAGGTGCTCCGGGCCATGCTTCCGGAAGGACTTGGCAAACAGATGCCTCGTGTTGCTGCGCTTACCACCCGAACGAACCATGGCTCAGGGGTAGGGTGAACAAAAGGACGGCACGGCGGGAGGGGGATTGGGGTGGGGAAGGGGATTGATGGCCGCGGCGACGGCGTCGGCGACGGAGACGGGCGTGGGCGGGTCGACGGACGGGGGCGAGACGGCATCGGCGACAACAGTCACGGATTGCTGAGGCGCCAATGCGCAGCGTCGATCGATCGAGCCGTCATTGCATGTTGTATCCAACTGATGATCGCCACGTCGCAGAGCGGATCATTTGAGCTTTGAACATTGGCATCCAATTGACTGAACATCAACGGCGCATGGACATGTGTCTCTACTGCTCCTGGCTACCAAGTACGCAAATACTGGGTCTGTCGCAAGTCATAGGCTCTCCTCTTCATGTTCGCACTGTACAGGGGTCTGTTGACGTTGCGTTCTGCGTGGCGCTCCCCCTCATCCCTGGCTGTTCCCTGCAGTTGGCCTTCGTGTCACGTCCGCTCGAGACGCGCCGGCGCGGGTTTGTCAGTCGACTTCGCGCTTCGGGGCGGCTAGGTGTCGCCTGGTTGGAAGGAGCGGCCAAAAGGCACTCGTCCGGTCACGATGCTTGGACCGTGCTGCATCCACTTCGTCCCGATTATTTTGCGACGTGCTGCCACGAGCGCCCCATTGGCGCTGGGGACCGGCTGGGGGTAGAGGGTGGGCCGTCCTGCCATTGAGAACAGGGTCGGGACAACCTGTTGGCGCCGGCGCCCACGGCGGGGGGGCGGCCGCCGCGGCTTGTGCACCGTGGCGGCTGCATTTTCTGGACGGGAGTGATCGTCGCGGCGCAGTCGAGGGGGGGGCGGCATTACGCAGTGGTCCTGGCTGTGGTGGTCCTGCCCGTGGTGCTGGGTGGGCTGATGTCGATGTCACAGGCTTGCAGGCGTCCTGCAGCGGATCCGTGAGCAGGGAGAACCCTTCGTGGCCCTGCTGTGGGCTGCTGGGCGCCTGGCAGTCCCACCCCTCTTGTTTCTTCCTTTTTCGTTGCGGTCGGTGTGTCAGACCCGGGCCGTGTTGGCACACGCTCGCTCGCATCCCGCCGGGGGTTGGACGGTTGGGCTGCGATACCGGGAGTGTGACGGCGCCCAACGTGTGGCGGCGCCTGCGACTTCGCCGACTAATGAGGAGAGCACGCGCTGGGCGTGCGTGTGTGCTCCTTCTCAGCGTGCCGGGGGTGGTGCTTGCGGTGGTGGTCGTGGTGACGGCGACGTAGCATATCGTCGACGCGCGGGGAGGCCGGTGCCTGCCCTCTCCCTCTTGGGCTGGGGTCGACACCATGTCCATCAACCGGTATGACCTCAAGGAGGCGGTCTTGCTCGCCCGCGGTGAGCGCGAGGCGGAGTTGCTGCGGTTGACGACCCTGCGGGAGCTGCCCAAGTCGCTCTTCTTCTCCAAGCCCGCCACCTCTGCGCTCCCCGCCCCCCACCGAGGGAGTTGGAAGGGAAAACCGGTGGTCTACTCCCATGGCGAGGTATACAAGATGGTCGAGTCGGTCGCCGCCACAATGCGTGAGTGCGGTGTCCGCCCCGCGACGGTGTGTGCGCTAGTGACGCCAACCGGCAGCGTCGAGGCGGCCGTCTTCTTTCTCGCGCTCGTGTGGATTGGCGCCATCGCCGCACCCGTAGACGCGGGGCTGGACAGCCAGGGCTTGGCCGTGGCGCTCAAGGCGTGCGGCGCGACGATTGTCGTCTCGCCCATTCCGGATGACGGCGCCGACGGGGAGCTTGATGAGAGGGATGGGGGGGAGGCGCTGGAAATTGGGGCGCGGGTGGCGAGCGTTGCCAAGAACATGGGCATCATCTCTTGGCACCTGTACCGCACGACCAACGAGGGTGTGAAGCTGGAGATGCATGGCACCCGGGCGGGCGCGAGCGCCGCGTGGAAGGGCGGCTCTGCTGACTACAAGGTCGACCCGGAGGAGGTGGCTGTCCACCTGCTTGCCTCCCCGCCGTCGATGGACACCGCCGCGGACGGCGATCTCGGCGCGGCGCACGTAGTGGACGTGGTGCGGCTGACACATCGCAACCTGGTGTCATCGGCCCAAGCGTTTGCGACCAGCTATCAGCTGAAGGTCGAGCAAACAACGCTCCTCAGTTGCGCGCTACACGACGCGCACGGGCTGGTGGTACTCCTTGCCACACTGCTGTCGGGAGGCCAGCTGGTCCTCCCGCCCGCGACCGCTGAACCCGAGGAGTTCTTTGCGGCCGACATGTTTTGGCCACTGGTCTCGTCCTTATCCCTGGACTGGTTGTCCGCGTCACCAGCCAACCTCCGCACCGTTTCTGCGGGTGGGAACTTCCCAGACCAGTCGAGCATCGGTTTTGTGCGTGTCGCGACGGGCCTACACACCGCTTCTGTTGGAACGAGCTGCACGGACGACGCGCTGTCTATCGAAGACGTGGCGTTCCTGTCGAAGGCTGTTTTCCACGCGCCCGTCTTGCCGGCGTACGGCCCCGCCGCGGCGGCCGGCCACGCGGCTGCCAATACGACTGGCACCAACGGTGGCCGCCCTGGCACGCTCGGGAAGCCGCCCCTCTCGAGCGTGCGTCTGGCCGTCCTCGATCCGGTCACGCGGGCGTATCTGCCCAGCGGGGAAGTTGGCGACGTGGCTGTCACGGGCCCAGGCGCTTCGACGTCTGTACTTGCCGGCGCGGGTCGTAACGAGGAGGCGGTGCGCAAGCTCTTCCTCCACGAGGCGCTCGACGATGGGGAGGAGGCCCCTACCAACGACGCGGACGCGCTGCTCCTCGCGCCGGTCGCATCGGGCAAGTACTCCACACCGGGCACGATGGTGACCGCGTCGCAGAGCGTCCGTGCGGCGGACGGAGGGAAGAAGGCTTGGGAGGTCGACGCCGTTTCGTCGGGCGGAGTGTACCACAACCTGCCGCCACTGAGTGCGCGGACGTCGGCGGCGGCCGCTGCCGCCGCCGCGGCGGGTGCCCAGACTGCGACGGTCTGGTTCCTGACGGGCGACCGGGGCAAGGTGGACAAGGACGGCTTCCTGGTGGTCGTTGGTGACGCGCGAGAGATGCGTGCCGCCGAGGCCCGCAAGCTGGCCGTTGTGGCGGCGGCGGAGCAGCGCCGCAAGGCTGAGGAGGAGGCGGCGCTCGAAGAGGAGCGCGCGGCAGAGGCGGCGCAGGCAGAAAGCGAGGCGCAGCGCCGTCGGGAGGCGGGCATCACCGAAGAGGAGGAGACGTCCGAGGTGGAGAAGGCCAAGCTCGCCACTGTCGCTACCGCCGCCTCGCTCGCTGCAGCTGGGGGGGCGGTCGCCACCCGCGATAGTTGGATGCGCCGGTCGGATGAGCCGCCGACGGCGCAGAGCCGCTCGGTCGAGGCCGCCGCCGGTGCTTCCGCGGCGCGGGGGTGGAGCCGCGACGGCGACCGCGGCGCTGCGGACGGGACCCTAGGTCTGGACGCCTCGTCGGCGGCGGCCATTTTGGAGCACCTCGACAAGCTGGCGGAGGGCCAGAAGACGCTCGAGGCGGACCTGGCCGCCGCTCACCAGGCGCGGATGGCCGTCGTGCAGCAACGGTTGGAAGCGGCGGAGGCGCTGGCGGCGTCCCGCCGGGAAGAGGTGCGGCGCGAGGCCGACGCTGCCGCCGCCCGGAACGCGGCGGTGGCCAGCTCCGCGGCCACGGCGGCGGCGAACCCCGCCGTCATGGACGTGTCGGTGGACGAGGCGCAGGCGGCAATCATGTGCGCCGCTGCCGCGTCGGAGGAGTCGGCGCAGGCCACGGCGGCGGCGATGCAGGCCGCTCAGGCGGCGGCGTCTGCCGCCGCCGCCGCAGAGCGCGCCTCGGAGGTGACCGTCGCGGAGGTGCGAAAGCTGCCCCCGCCGCCGTCGGCGGCGGAGAAGGCCATGAAGCTGGCGGCGGCAGCGGCCGCCGCGGAGCGGGCGATTACCGCGAGCAAGGCGGCGGCTGAGCGAGCGGCGGCAGCGGCGGTGCTTGACGTCGTCGACCCCAACAATGTGACCAAGGTCGTTGCGGTTAGCCTTGAGGACGTGGAGGCAGCAGTGGAGAGCCACCCGGCAGTAGCGGTCGCGCGCGCCTTTGGGCGACCAGACCCCCGCTTTGGCTCGGAAGTCTACTGCGCGGTCCTTGTCAAGGTCGGCGGGCGCCTCAGCGAGCCGTGGCTCCTCCTCCACGTGCAGTCGTTGCTGCCGGCGGCAGCGGTGCCCCGCCGCTTTTACGTCGTCGATGAGGAAACGGTGGTGGCCGACCGTAGCGTGCTGGCGGCCGACACTAAGCTCCGCCCGCTGTCGGGCGTCAGCGGCTTTGTCGGCGCCACCGTGGTGCGGCCGCCGAGCTGGGTGCCAAAGAGCCGCCGTGTGCAAGCGTCGGCTTGAGGGCCGGCGGTGTGAGTCGCTGTGGCCGTCCCACGTGGGCGGGTGGTGGGATTTCGCGGGGTGCATGTGGAGGAACTCCCGACGTGCCGGCCCCGTTGTCGGTCGCCGTGCTGGCCGTCGCTTTATCCGGCAGAACACGCTTCCCCATGGGGCTGCTGGGCGCAGGTGGGAGGGTCGTGTTGTCAGCTGGCGCTTCCGTGGCCGACGCGGAGCTGTTGCCAATCGGGCTCGAGGCGCGACTGATGTGTGCACTGCTCAGTCGGCCCCATTGCGAAGGTGTTTAGCGGCTGCCAAGCCGAGCCGACAGAGATTACTCAGATGGTCCTTTTTTTCGCTGCCACAGCATCGCCCGGCTTCTGCACATACACGGTGCTCACATGGCAACGGGTCGGCCGCCACCGTTGGGACGCACCGCCCCCTTCCTTGCTGGCGTGGTACCGCACAAGCAGGGAGCGGCCGCGCGTTGCGGTAGAGCCGGGTGGCCGCTCGTGTCGCCCGCTGACGGAACCGTTGTCGACAGACCCCGACGCTGCTCGCTGACGCAACGCGCGCGATACAATCCCGTTGTGCGACACGGGAGCGCACAGGGCCCGTTGGGGTCTCGGGGTGGCCACCGATCACCTCAGCCAATCGTGTCCGTCACGCCCGTCACCCCCGCCCCCCTTCCCCCATCGCCCCTCCAACGGCGACGACGCACGCGCGCGGTGGCTGCTCAAAACACAATGACGCCACGGATGAGCTTTCCGTCGTGCATGTCTGCAAACGCGTCGTTGATTTCGTCCAGGGAGTACTTCTTGGTGATGCACTCGTCAATCTTGAGCTTCCCATCCATGTACTCCTTCACGAGAAGCGGCACCTCCGTGCGGCCCTTGGTGCCCCCAAACGCGGTGCCGACCCACCGGCGGCCCGTGACCAGCTGGAACGGCCGCGTTTCAATCATCTCCCCGGCGCCCGCGACGCCAATAATGCAGCTCATGCCCCAGCCCTTGTGCGCCGCCTCGAGCGCGCTCCGCATCGTCGCCGTGCGGCCAATGGCCTCAAACGTGTAGTCGAGGCCACCATCGGTCATCTCCACAAGCACCTCCTGGATGGGCTTGTCGCCATAGTCCTTGGGGTTGACGCACTCGGTTGCGCCAAACTTGGTCGCGTTGGCAAACTTGCCCGCGTCAATGTCCACCCCAATTATCCGGGAGGCGCCCGCCAACACCGCGCCCTGCACCACCGACAGGCCGACGCCGCCGAGCCCAAACACCGCCACCGTCGCGCCCTCCTCAACCTTGCAGGTGTTTCGCACCGCCCCGACGCCGGTCGGGATGCCGCAGCCGAGGAGGCACACGGACGTCAGCGGCGCGGCAGCGTCCACGGTCGCCACCGCAATGGCCGGCAGTACCGCGTACTCGCAAAAGGTGGAGGTGCCCATAAAGTGGAGCAGCCCCCGGTCGCTGCACGTGGCGGTCAGCCGGCTGGTGCCGTCGGGCATGACGCCCTTGCCCTGCGTCGCGCGGATGGCGCCGCAGAGGTTGGTCTTGCCCGACTTGCAAAACTTGCACTCCCGGCACTCGGGGATGTACAGGAGGACGACGTGGTCGCCGACCGAGACGGACGTGACGCCGTCGCCGACGCTCTCGACGACGCCCGCGCCCTCGTGGCCGAGGATGCAGGGGAAGGCGCCCTCGGGGTCCGTGCCAGACAGGGTGTACGCGTCTGTGTGGCAGACGCCAGTGGCGGCGAGGCGCACGCGCACCTCCCCGGCGGCGGGGGGGCCGACCGTCACCTTCTCGACCGAGAGGGGCTTGCCGGCTTCCCAGGCAATGGCCCCGCGGCACTCGATGGGGCCGGGTGCGGACGACATGGTTGGGTGGCGCGCCGGCTGCAACCACGAGGGTCAGAAGGGCAGAGAAAGCGGCGTCAGAGGAGAAGATTCAGGAACGAGCTGGAGCTCTGTGGATGGCGTGACGCCCGGCGCGTCTCTGGTCGAGGAAAGCGGTGAGGGTGGCGAGCACCGCGGAGGCGACAACGATCAATGCTCGGCGAGACGATCAACGCAGCCCGCGGCCGCGCGGTGGGTGACATCGACTTGAACTCCCGGACTTGCCATCCCAGTGCACCAGAGGACTCTTCTCGAGAGGCCAATGGATGGAATCCTCAGCGGAAAATTTATGACGAGCACGAAAAGAGCATCGACTGACAAAGAGCAGAGGAGGAAGCACGTTCGCATCCAAGAGAAACGGACCCATGGGCGCGCCCCACATGCCCCCCACGGGTACAGGGGCCGTGAGACGCACGGCGCAGGGGCCCACCGTGGCCGGCCGTCGGCTCGCAGTCCCGTGCTGGCCGGCTGCCGCACGCATCCGCCGTCCCCGCGCCGCGGGTCCTTGTCAACCGTCTTCCCCGCCGTCGGCCGCCCCCGCCACCGCCGATGCCGCAATGGTGCCATGCGCCGCGTGACGACCAAGTACCGCCATGGCGCCGTCCCACGGTCCGGGCACGCAAGTCAGTCGGATGGTGTGTCGGGCAGCCCTGGAGGACATGGGGGTGGTGGTCGCAGGGGCGTCAGCGACAGTGACGGAGCCTGGCGGTGCACCGCCGCTCGGTGGGGTGCGCCGACTCGGGCGTGGGAGGCGCCAGGGTCGGCGTTGCCGCCTGGCGGTGTGCTCGACGCGGAGGACGTGGCGCTCGAGGTGCTGCGGGACGACGGGCGGGTGTATGGGGGGGGCAACGGCGATGGCGGCGACGGCCCAGTCTCCAAGCGGTGGGACGCCGCCCTGGCGTGCGCCCCGTGGGTGGTCGTTGAGGACGTCGCCCTCGTGGGCCCGCCTCGGACAGCGACCAAGTCGTCGACCGCGAGCGGCAGCGGCGGTGGCGGCGGCAGCGGCGGTGGCGACGGTGGAGGTGGCGGCAGTGGTGGTGTGGCGGTGGCAGAGAAGGGGGCCGAGTGGGAGGTGCTCGGCCGCCTGATGTTGGGCGTCCCCGTCGTTGAGGAGGAGCGTTGGTTGTACGGGGAGCAGACCCTCCCACCTCCCCAGCTGCAAGCGTTGGAGACGTGGCTCTCTTCCGCCAACGTGCCCTTCTCCACCCTGCAGCGCGTCAGCGCGTACCTGCTCACATCATCCACTGCGCCGGCGCCAGCAATCGACGAGCGCATTCGGGTGTTGGCTGAGGCGACGACGGTGCGGGCATGCCTCGAAGCAGACGGCGACAGCGGCGCCGCGGTTGGACCAGAGCCGAAAAAAAAGAAGAAGGGCTTCAAAGGTTTCTCCCTGCCCGGCAAGAAGGCCAAGTCCTCGTCGTCCTTGGCGTCCGCAAAAGCCAGCGGCAGCGGTGGTACTGGTGGCGGCGGTCACCTGCCCACTGGCCGCGCGCGCGTCAACTGGGAGGCGGCATCCTCTGCAGGCGCGGCCGTCCGCCACCGCGCTGCCGGCGGGGCGGGCGCCCCTAAACTCACCACCCCCGAGTTGCTTGCAGAAAAGCGCAGCGTGGAGGAGACGCTCGCCCGCTTTGACGCGCAGCTGGCGGCGCTCGCCGCCGGCGGCGGGGACGAGGATGGGGATATGGCGGCGATGCTCCTCCCCGCGCGGCAGGAGCTGGATGAGCGCCTCCGCGGCCTCACCGCCCGCCTCGTGGCCGGCGGCACCGTCACGGACGTGGCGGGCGCGGGGCGTGGCCCCGAGGCAACGGCACGGCCGCAGAGCGCTGACATTATTGACGGGAGTGCCAGCACCATGCCCATGTGCGTCGAGGTCATCCGCACGAGCCCGCACGTGTCGTCCCCCGTGTCGGTGGCAGATGACAGCGACGGCAGCGAGCGGGCGTCGGTCGACACGAGCGTGTCGGCCGACGCGGCGGATTGCGCGCAGGCGCTGCGCTCGTGCTGTTTTCCCTTTTTTGAAGACCGTTTTTCTCCGCGGTCGGTCGCCGACGGGTCGACGACCACCTACGTGTCCGACGTGGACTCGGTCGGCGGCAGTAGCTACGGGTCGAGCTCGGACGGCGGTCCCGACAGCGAGCTGTCGACGCTCCACCAGCGGCGCCTCGCCAGCCGCGTGTCCCGCTCTTCGTCGGGGCTGCGCGCCGCGACGAGCGACTTGGAGTTTATCATTGATCTCGGGGAGCGGGGCGGGGGGGACGGCCCCCGTGCCTGTTCGCCACTCGCGCGGCACCGGCCGCAGCGGTCGCGGCAGTGGACCGCCGAGTTGTGCGTGGACGACGGGGACATGTCGTCGGATTTGGAGAGCGAACAGGCGCTGTCGCAGCGGCGGCGACGGCATGTAAGGTGAGCGCAGGGATGTCTGCCTGCGCTTCGTGTGCACTCAGTCACCTTGCTTTTTTTTCTACCATTGTACACAAATTTGCGGGCACAACGGTTGCAGCCTGATACCGAAGTACTCAGCTGCTTGGTGATGCAGAAATCAACATGGAATGGGGCGTTCGTGTACCAGCGCAGTGTGCTGGGGAGCTGCAGGAGGTTCTGGCATGATGATGCATCCCATAAGCCCCACATGCGTTCTCCATTAGACGAACACAGGCTGTGAGCAGCTGCAGTGTGTCCAAAGCAGCCCAATGGCAACGAAAGAGCCACGTCAATGGGCTCGTGCCGTGAGCACACACATGCGCTGCGAAGCCACCACTGCAACGCATCCCCTCCAAACCCCCGCGACGCACCACACGCCACTACCCCCAGCTGGGATCGCAATACGCCAAGGCAGACGGACAAACCGGGAACAACACGCCACAGCGGCGGGCGTCGCCCCGCCCCCACCCCGGGCGCCACTTCACGGTGAGGCCACAGCGTCCGCGGAACGGGTGAAATGAAATGGCAACGCAACGTGCGGCAGCCGGCGGCGCAGCCACGCGGCCATGCGGCGGCCGGCCGCCAGCGACTCGTCCGCATCGTGAAATCGCAGCGCCTGCCCCGTCTCATCGCGCACTTCGTAATGTAGGACGCGCAGGCGGGGGAGGGCAGCCAGCAGGCCCGCCGCGTCGGTTTCGGTCAGCTCTTGGCCACCCGTCTCCAACTGCTGCAGTGAGTGCCGGGCGCTCGAGCGCGACAGCCCCCGCAGCAAGTCCACCACCGTCCGCCCGGCAGCCGGACGGCCAAGCCCGTACACCGTCAAGTCGGTTAGGGGCGCCCCCACGGGCCACGCGTCGAGGCGCAGGTCGGTCCCCCCGGCCACGGGCGGGCACAGCACCTTGAGGCGGGTGAGGGCGGGCAAGCCACCCAGCCGCCGCAAGCCCGCCGCCGTCACCGACCGGTGCAGGGTCAATGTCAAGGCTGACACCGACGCCGTCGCGGGGGCCCCTTCGAAGAGGTCGCTCAGGTGCGCATCGTCGAGCGCGCCGCAAAACATGAGACTGAGGTCCGCCGGCAGCGCCGCGGCACCCGCCAGTGCGGGCACCAGGTGGGGGTTGGGCGGCTCGTCGCCACCGTACATGGTCGGCAGGCGGAGCTTGGCAAGCGACCGGCCGACGAGCAGCGGCACCAGCTCCGCCGTCGCCGCCGTGGCGTCTGACTCGGTCTCCCACGTAACGTCTGCGAGGAGTGGCAGGGCGGCCGGGTAGCGCAGGGCGGCGCCGACGTACGGGTACACCTGCGCGTCGACGGTCAGCTTGGTCAGGGCGGGGCAGTAGGTCGCCACCGCCATCGCCGCCAGCTCTTCCACGTCCAGCCGATGCAAGCGGAGCGAGTTGAGATTGGGCATCCCACCCGAGGCGGCAAGCCACGGCCCAACGTTGTACGCTGCCGACGTGTCCTGCGCGTCGCGGACGACGCCGCTGAGGTCCAGCTCGCGCAACGTGTGCCCGTGGTGGCCGAGCACCGACCGGACCGCGTCATTCCACGCCGGCTCGTCCTCAATCTGGTCCAACGTCAGGCGCCGTAGCGGCGCCGTGCTCATTGGTGGGCCCTTAAGTAGCTTGACGGCCACCCACGAGACGGACAGGGACGAAAGTGGCAGGCGCCGCACCTCGGGGAGGACCATGGCGTAAAAGATGAAAGCGAGACCTGTCCGCTGCAGGACCGGCACCGACCTGTCACCGTTCCGGGTACCATCGTGGATCGTTACGTCCCGAACCCAGTGGACGTGGGAGAGGAAGCCCAAAGTCGACCGCAGTAGGGCCTGGAGCGCCGCCCCCTCTGCAGTATCCAACAGCAACTTGGGGACAGAGAGCGTCGTCGAAAGGGCGTCCTCGTCATGCAGCGCCACCACCGTGTCCTTGTCCGATATTCGGCAGTGGAAAAACACCGACCGGATGGAGGCGTAGCCGACGTCGCGCAGCCGCTTGCACGTCAAGAAGAGGGGCACGTGGCCGTGGGGCACCTGTTGAAATAGGTGGCGGGTGACGAGCGAGAGCGCGTCGTCGGGGAGGTCGAGGAGAGTCAACGGCCGGGCAGCAGCGGCGGCGGGTGATGAAACCACCTCCATCGCACCGTATGATGCGAGAGGAGGGGTGGGTAGTGGCTTGACGAACGGTGAGGCATGCGCAGTCCGTGTTGAGACTGGGGGAGGTGGGCCGGGGGCGGTGAGCCCGGACAGGTGGGCCGGAGCGGCACATTAGCTCACGACCATCAAAGAGAATGTGCACAGAAGACTGGGTCATGTTGAGGCCCTTTCACCTGGGCAATCGCGTGGCCAGGCACCAAGCTCAGCGGGGTCAGTGGACAGACCGCAGGAGACAGGAACAAGTCGGATGCACAACTGCAGCCGACCGAAGCCGCATCGGATCCAGAGGTGTGATTTAATTCACTTCTGGCGCCAGGTGAAGGTGATTTAAATCAATCCTTGATTTTTATTCGTATGACGTGAATTTTCGATTTGAATAATCGGGCATTATTTCAACCATTTGGGCTCATTATGCAGGAACATAAGTACATGTACCGAGTGATAAGGCCTAGTAAGGACCACGAACGCTGGTGTTTCCTTCGTGTCGCGTGCGGTGGGCGTCACCGACTGGGCGGCCGTCACCGACTGGGCGGCCG
>Ga0114957_1003392_pt1 | contig 14403 bp, 19 predicted proteins | sample BantaG_FD_87175 | JGI IMG/M metagenome (GOLD analysis project Ga0114957, IMG submission 87175) | Marine algal microbial communities from Bantry Bay, Ireland - BantryBay_4 metaG | ecosystem: Host-associated > Algae > Red algae > Unclassified | place: Bantry Bay, Ireland | collected 2014-11-21 | reverse complement strand
GCCCCGCCGTATCTTGGTGGCTTTCACACCATTGCAGGCGCTTAAAGCGTCCAGTTCAGAAGGGTAGAGGGCCGAGTCTGACTCCCCGCCATTGTTGCCGATCCTGCCCCATTCCCGGATCAGTGCCCACTCGCCGAACAGCGTTGGCTGGACGCTCAGGACGTACCAGCGCCGGTAGTTCCGCGCAGGATCGATCTTTTCTAACCGTAGGTACATGGCCGATTGAAATGCATCTTGTGTGAAGGGCAAGTTAACGCTAGCTTAACCTTCTGTACGGGGTACGCAAGCTGCGGGGATCGAGTCCGTTAGTGCGGCTTATGTTAAATTAATGAGTGCTGCTTATAAGGTGAGAACCTGACATGATGATTAATCGTCGACAGGCAATAGTGGGTAGCTCACTGCAAGCTCTTACTTTGAGGGCAAATTATGCCTCCTCTGAAACCGATGAACCTCGTGAGCCGACTATCGATATAGACAGATATTATCACCAAGGTAGAAATGAAAACAAAGTTACTATAATTGAATACATTAATTTTCAATGCCCGCATTGCCGCAAGAATTTCAGAGACATTCAGTGGTTAATAAAGAATCATGGCAACAAATTCGATCTAATAATTAAGCATTTGACGTTGAACAAATCTCATTCATATGCATATCGCTTAGCCGCTTACTACGAAAGCTTACGCCTACAATCAAACGAACATTCAAGAGTATTTCACGACATAATCCTTGATCATTTGAAATTCCCAAGCGGACCAAATTTTGGTTTTTCAGATAATGAAGGTAGAAAAAAAATTAGCGATAAAATTTTTAAACAGATAGATTTAGCTGTTGAATTCTCAGGAGCGAATTTGAAAAAAACTGAGATAGATTGGCGGTCAATCGATATAGAAGAATTGATAAGAAACGATATTCGAGAAGCCTATAATTTAGGTGGTAGGGGAACACCTTTTTTCTGGCTGAATGGGGATACTCTGTCAGGGTTTCAATCTTATGAAAATTTAGAAAACTATATTGAGTTGATATAATGATCAGATTCCTATTTCTGTTTTTGCTGGCTTTCAATTTATTGATTTCTCCAAGCGTTCATGCTGCAAGCTGCTCACTGGTGTTTAATAATGATAATGCGCCAAAGAGCGGTTATTTTCATATCCCAGGCTCCACTTCACAAATTCACTTACATCTTGATAAAGGAAAAATTACTTTACAAAAAAATAACTCTGAACAAATTTTAGAGTTTGAAGCAGTAGAAACAACAGCATTAGCTGTAAAAATATTCGATACTATCCCAGAGGTTGAAAACGGAGGCGGTGGATTCCGTTTCTCCTTTTCTGGAGATTTAACTTCGATGGATGCTGCAATTTTGATGCGGAATCTAGATGCTGAAAGTCGGCGACGTGATCTTGGATTAGTTGAGGGTGCAGTTGGCGGCGGTGGAGCATTGCCTCCATTTCATACCGACACGGCCACTACCTCTCCCGAACCTATTCGACCTTCGGCTTCAAGTGCTGGCGGAGGAGGTAAAGATACTGATATAAAATTCCCATTCTTTCGAGGTAGGGGAGAGCGATACGATTTTTCGAAGGCGGAAGTTAGGGTCAGTGAAGGGCATGCAGTTCCTAAGGCAATCGATTCCGAAGGCCAAAAATTCTATCAAAATTTTGATGTCATTGTACCGGCGCACGAGATTTCAACGAACTCATTTCGGAAAAAACTAGAATTTATTGTTCGCGTAATATTTGGTTCAAGACGTGCCGCACTAGAAGTGCATACCGATCCAAAAAAATTAATTTATGAAACACTCCAGCATGATCTGTTGAAAGATGCAACTTTACGCCAAGCAGCAAACGATATTATTCGTGATATACGCAATGTTGATTCTGATTGGAATGCAGCTATCGAAGGAAATGATTTCTCTCTTGTTATTATTTTAATACCAAATGATTTTGGCTGATTTTAACAAATATAAAAATGTTAAAAACATAAGTGTCGTATGTGCATGCCCTTCAAATGAAGAGACGTTTAAGCTGGCTTGGAAAAGCAATAAACTAGATGATTTTTTTGATTCTCAGTTGATAGGTACCAACTGTTTATTGTCTGCTTGGAAAAAATACGCACCAATAGCAAAATTTATCGAAAATCAATTTGCATACCTTGAAAGCTTAGGTGTTAATGTTGTAAGAAATGCATCTTCATGTGATTTTCGAAAATCACTTAATAGAGACGAAGTGATAATTCTCATTGCTCACCATGTTGTCCCTGAATATCATATTGGGCAAATATTAAATACAGAATTAACAATAAAAAAAATTAAATACAATAATTTTATTAAGCGTCATAGATTTCACGACAGTTACGCACAATCAATAGTCGATGAAATTGATGAATGCATAAAAACTTCCGAGCAAAAAAATCTGGTATGTGAATTTATGAATTATATAATGATGGTATTATCAAAATATATTGAAAACAAATCAATTCAAATATCATCAAGAGTAGCTTTTGACACTAGAGCGCGCTCAATACTTGATAGAGTGTTTTATCCAGAAATACGTACTGCAAATAAGTTGGAATTTTTCGATGGATCCTTTTCTGCAAACGAACTTTCATCAGGAATTAAACCGGAAGAAGGTACAATTGTTGATCTGTTGGTGTGTAAAAGTTTATTTTTTGCACAGAATATGAAGAAGAATATCGGCTCTAATATTTTGTTCATTTGTGGCAGAGAGCCAGTAGCATTGCACGCTAGAACTGCTATTTGCTCAATGACTGTAAAGCTTGTGAAGGAGCATCGTGTCAGTTATGAAGAGGCTGCGAGGCGTTTGCGCCATCAAGTTTCAAAAATTAGTTAAAGGTTATCCATTATGAAACTCAAGAAAACTCTTAAGAAATACATTGATACTATATACTTAGGTTCAAAAAGTAACAATCAATTACGTGCTGACTTGATGGCTGTACGCAATTGGTCTAGAAATGTATTGATCTGCTCAATATTTTTAATAGGAATTATATTTTTTATTTCCTTGTATATTTTATATAAATACAATGATATCAATAATGCAATTAAAATCATGGTTGCAGATGGAATTATTATTTCTTTAATTGCAGATTTGGCGCGTAGAAGTTATTCAGATTATAACGGAGCAAGTTATTTGCTTTCAATTTCAAATGCAGTATCTACATCACAAATGGTTGAAATAATTCGCTCCGTTCTCAAAGAGCATTTTAATGAAAAAGAGTAGAAAATAGATTTAGTGCTTTATCTCAAAACTGGCGAATTTCCGATGCTTTTTTGCCGTCCGATTATACCCTTCCGTGGTAGTGATCGAAGAATGCCCCACGGTACGCTGAATATCCTCCCCCTGTATTCCGGCCTCATAGGCTTGGGCGATGAAGGTGGCCCGCGCTGCTGCTCCCCATGCCGCCTGCGATCGTGTGGGGCCGTTTCACCCTCGCAACGGGGTTGGACGGGCCAAAGCTGACGATCCGTCAAAAATTTGTAGAGCGAGCTGAGCGCCGAAAGCTGATTGGCAATGGTGGCATTTGTGGCCCTGGCAGCTTTCAGATTATCCCGATAGGCGATCAAATGCCCCTGAGAAACGCCGGTAAAGCGCTTCCGGCGTCTCAATCCCCATCGTAGCGATGAAGCGCCCCACCGTGCGCTTGTAGTCCCCCCGCGTGTTCTCAGACGTAAAATTGACCAGCCACAGGCTTCCGTGCGGGAACAGCCGCCAGCACGTCAAAGGCCGATGCCAGATCGATCCCATTCGCAGCATCCCAGCAGGTGCAACAAGCTCATTCATGCGCCCACTTTACGCGCCCAGATATGTCACACAACTAACTTTGTGTATAATATTTGAGGGAGTAGTATCTACCCTTCTACAGGAATTTTTCCGCCACAGCGCGCTTACCCACTGGATCATTTAAAAAGGTGCTATCATCCTTCGCGTAATAGAAACCTTGCGCGTAAAGATCAGTATCTCCTATCTCAACACGGATTGAAAGTTCATCGCTATTACCCCATGTATCGCGAATATCAGCCTTGCACGTTTCACCTCGTAACTCGAATTCAAAACCTTCGTCGATTTTATTCCACGAAGTGACGGCCGCACGGATCAGGGTTTCGGCAATGACCTGCCTCTTCTTTTCTGAGAGCATCTCCAAAGACCACTCTTTGATCGGGCCGTACATGCCACTGCTGTTCAACGCTTCCAGTATTTTTCGCATGTGACCGCCAGTATGCTGGTTCACAAACAATGACGAACGCGATCCGTGGGGAGTTCCAAGTATGTTGGAACGTATGTTCCACCAAGTTTCTGCAACTTGGTGTTCGCGGGCATGTTTGACTAAACGCTGAGAGCACCATGCCAAAGCATCTCTACTACGGATGGTGCCATCAGCCTCAAGAACGATCTCATCCGCCTTTACAACTACAGGATAGGCATCATCATGATATAAAGGAACTTGGAGCCTATTGGCGTTCAGCGATGGCACTTGATTTATAGCTTGCACAAGTCGTTCTGCGTCATTCTTATGATATGGGCAGGTGACAAATCCCCCGACAAAATGAGCCGTATGATCAGTGCCTTGATAGATTTCCAATTGCCCAAGGCTAGTGATATGTTCACGCGAATTCTGTGGTGGCTCTGTAAGGAAAGGGTGCCAATCGGGATAGTGCTTAACGACGTTTCCCATTTCTGAAAGAAGCTGATTAAATACTGCCCGACCGGCTGCTGGGTTGGCCAAGTTTCGAGTCAGATAATTCATTGCGGTCGAATTTTGCTCTGCCGCAACATTGGGTGATCGGAATTCCATAACTTTCCTTATACGTGTTATTAATTATTCACGTAACTATAGTACTTTACGTAACGCGTCAACAATACGATTCCTTTTATAATTGTGTCGAGATCGAGAAATGTTGGCTATGTTATAAAAGCCAACATTACTGATATGTCCCAAAGCCGCGCAAACACTGAGGTCTCGCATATCCGGTTTGCATTGATGTTGGCTTTGCCGCTATACTGCGTCTGAATCCAACATAATTTCAGCCAAAACATGCCGCGCAAAAAACCATGGAACAAAGGCCGCAGCGTCGGCCAGTCGAGACCCCTGAACCCCGATCAGGTCGATCTCATCCGCCTGATGTTCGATCAGCGCGCCAATCCGAAATCAATCCGCGATCTCGCCTTCTTCAATCTGGCGCTCGATAGCCAGCTCCGGGGATGTGATCTCGTCGCGCTCAAAGTGCGCGATGTCTCCTCCCCTGAGCACGGCGTCCATGAGGTCGTCACGCTGCGCCAGCAGAAGGTGAACGAGGGTGTCACCTTCCACCTCTCGGAGCGCACACGGGTCTCCCTCGAGCGCTGGATCATCGCCTCGGACAAGGTGGGCGCGTCATGGCTCTTTACCGGGCTCACACGGGGCAAAAACCGTGCGATCAGCGTCGAGCAGTTCCGGCGGCTCGTAAAGGAATGGGTTTCGAGCGCGGGGATCGATCCGAGGTATTACACGCCGCATTCGCTCCGACGTACCCAAGCCACCTATATCTACCGCGAAACTGGCAACCTACGCGCAGCGCAGCTCCTCCTAGGACACAAGAACATCCAGAACACCGTGCGCTATCTTGGCATCGACAAGGCCGATGCCCTTGAGATTGCAAGGAAGTATCACCTATAGAACACTCATGCCAGTTTATCACAAGCACAAGAGAACCGTTTTGAGTCTGCATCTAGAAGTAGTCGATTTGTTTTGTGGTGCTGGTGGGTTAGCCTATGGCCTAAAGGCAGCCGGGTTGAAGATTGTTGCAGGGGTTGATCTCGATCCCGCCGCACAGTTCCCGTTCGAACAAAACACAAAAGGGAAATTTCTGCATCAATCTGTTGAAAATGTTACGGTGCCGCAACTCGAAAAGTTGTTTTCTAAAGGCTCTAGCAGAGTTCTCGCAGGCTGTGCACCTTGCCAACCGTTCTCGACTTACTCGCAAAGCCGAAAATCGCCGGACGAACGCTGGAAGCTACTTAAGCATTTTCAAGATTTGGCAGTCGGTTTAAAGCCAGAGTTCGTAACAATGGAGAATGTTTCACCGCTAGCTGGGCTCTCGATTTGGCGGGAGTTTGTTGATCAGCTTTCTGATTCTGGATATGAGATCGATTGGGCAGAAGTATCAGCTAGCGATTATGGTGTCCCGCAATCTCGAAAACGCTTAGTGCTGGTAGCATCCAGAATCGGAGCGATTGCAGTTCCAACACCGAGCAAGAAGATTTCACGCCGAACGGTCAGAGATACGATTAGTAAGTTGAAAGCACTATCTGCTGGTCAGGCTGATCCAGATGACCCTCTCCATATGGCCAGCGCACTTAGTGAAAAGAATTTAAAACGTATTCAGCACTCGAAACCGGGGGCAACTTGGCGTGATTGGCCAGAAGACCTTAGGGCAGCTTGTCATGTACGAAGTTCTGGTGAAACATATCCCTCAGTTTATGGTCGTATGAAATGGGATGATTTAGCGCCGACAATGACGACACAATGCTACGCCTATGGAAGCGGCCGGTTTGGCCATCCTGAACAAGATAGGGCAATTTCCCTGCGTGAGGCCGCGTTATTGCAATCATTCCCAAAAAGCTACCAATTTGTACCATCGGGTATGACTCCAAAATTCAGAAATGTTGGAATTTTGATCGGAAATGCTGTTCCACCAAAACTTGGAACAGCGATTGGTCGCGAAATAGTTAAGACTGCCAGTCAAGCTGAGATAACTTCATCCAAATAATGGCTTTCTTCGATATATCGATCAATGTGGAGTAACACCGATTCCATGTAATTCATGCTCAATCGTTGAATCTTTTTTAGATCATTAGATGTAAAATCTCGACCAACTTGGGAAAATGACTTCCAACCGTGAGCTAAATCATTTCTATTAGATTTAATTGTTAGTAATGAACTTCCATTTCCTGTTTTTTGATATTCAGATGATATATCAAATCCATATTCATCTGATTTTTTCCTAATTTCACGCGCATCAACGTTACCACTAAATAACTTATCCGCTTGAAAGCTCTCAATTACCAAATCAATTGCTATATTTTGAAGCCTATTATGTACGTCTGCACTGGCATTATTTTTAAAATCTCTGATTACTCTTTTTCGTATAGTTTCGCGAAGAGAGCCAAATTTAGGTCGTGTCGATGCAAGTTCATCATAAATCGCCTCAATTCCCAATCTCGCTGACGCTTCAATTGCATTGTACAAAATTAATATTGCTCCAGCTCGAAAAGTATTGATATCACTATCAAATTTCCTTCGGTTAACGTCAGAAAGTGTTGATTCAGTGTGTACGACAATCGCAATATATCTGCGAACTTCGCTACGGCGCTCATAAAACTCTTCGAGAAATGCTCTCATGATCCAGCCAGAAGCTGATCGCGAACATATTCAATACGCTTTGCAATTCGTGGACGTGAATTTGCTCCGTCTGACGAAACTAAAACATTGAATTCTTCACTATACGCCCAATCCGCAATCTTTGCGGGGTCTCCATTAAGTGTTGGATTTTCACGGAAAGCCAAGGCTGTGCCAACTGCAATTGACTCGAATCTAACCCTAGGTGTCTTGCTGTTTGTAGCGCCTCGTCTGAAACCATATTTGAAGTTTGTTTTTACAAATTCTAGCATTCGTTCGAACTCGATTTCCATTTCACCTCCCTGTTTCTCTGCGTTAAAATCCGATAACGACTCTACGTAGTCGTCGATGAAGCCAATCACGCTACGCTGGAATTTGTCATATCTTGCAGCATAAGCGAAAAATCGTAAGACAAGTTCGTCATAATCTCGGCGCTTACGAGATGCTTCAGAGAGTGGTGCCAGCTCATGCAATGTTGCATTTTTTGCGAGCTCCCCAATGAATGAAATCAAGGGGCCTTGCTGTACGCCCCGGCGGGTTTCCATTGGATTCAGCTCCATCGCCCCGGAATTTATACGATCAAACATATCACGACGCGTTTCTTCATCCGCTCGTTCAGTCAACTCAATCAAGCGGATCGTTATTCGCCGAAAACGCCGTTGCCGTGATGGAAGAAGGTTTGAAAATTTTGTGCTGTTTAGAAGGGATAATTTCTTTAAATCAGTTAGCACAAGATTATCTGTTATATAGTTTGCTAAGGTTCTGAGTCTTTGCGTTCCATCTACTACTTCCAACCGGCCTGATAACTCTTCATCTTCTGAACCAACATCTGCAACGAATAAATATGGAATTGGCAATCCAATCATAACAGATTCAATGAACCGAGATTGATGAGGTTCTGGCCAGACAAAGTTTCTTTGATAATCTGGAACAAAAATTTCGTTTGCTCCTTTTTCAGCACCATCAAGATATTTATCTACAAGCACCTCGATTGGGTATTCTCTAATTGCGTAGTCGATTACCTTGGCTTGATTTCGAATTTGCTCTTCAGCATGTGCTTTCTGGGTATCAGACATCCCCTCAAGCGACGGTTGTTCCTCGGCCATTCAATAAAACCCTCAAGCCAACTCTTATTTTTTGTGCAAGACAAAGCGAGCACTCCAGAGAAACTAAAACTAATTAAGCGTTGAAGGCAATAACCTTTTGAAATTATTTGTTGAAAACATCGAAACCAATGTGGGCTATTGTCAAGAAGCCAACGTTGCGCTTTGGGGTAAAAGCGAGTGTTTGATAAAATTGATCAGACGACAACGCATCTGGCCAATACGCGCGCCCGTGTCATGGGGTGATACCGGGAGGTTGAGAAATGTTATGGTTTGCGTGGTGATTGACAGGGCCACTATGATCTGGCCTAGATTCAGTGATGTCACTCAATCAAGTGAGGGCTATTACCATGCGAACTCGTTTTGCAGACCTTGTGTCCGCTGCTCTCAAAGGGGGTGGCGATTCCTTCGATGGCAACAACGCGATGGATGCCCTAGAAGTCTACCTGTATGATGGTGTCCATGACGGTGTTATCCGCGATATAGAACTTTCCAACGATCTTCACGCTGCCATTCTCACAAGATATCCTGATTTCGATCTCGCTAGGGCGAAGCGAGAAGCTTATTCATCAAAGCCGGATTATTCGCCATCGAAGGTCGAGCCTTTAAGCATGGCGATTTTCGTTGGCTTTTCACTTGGCTATGGTGATCTTTTTCCAAATCCTAAAGAACGTGCGGTGCTTTATCGAGCTATCGTTGACGATACTGTAGCAATGCTGTCAACAACCCCAGATGTCGAAAAGCGCCCCGGATGGGTGCGTATCCACCCCTTAGCATGGTCAAATTTTAATCGCGTGGGTTTTGAATCTGGCGTCGATTGGTTGAATGATGAAGTCGTGAGGCTAGAGCGGGAAAACCCGTAGGTACTTTACTAGCCTTAGCGATCAAGCCCGGTTCTCCGCTGATTTGGCTGGGCAATAGGCTTGCCTATCAAACACCCGCTTTTGGATAAAAGCGGGGATAGTAGGACTCTAACAAACGGTCGTTTTTGACGCCCTGCCCTTCCCCACGGAAACGCCTGTGTTTCAGAGCGTCAAAAACCCCCGACGAAACCGCTTGAGTTTTGACAGGTTTTTGGCACGATAGGGAATGATCTTTGGCTACGCTCGCATTTCCACTTCCGACCAGACCCTAGACGGCCAGACCGATGCCCTGACAGCGGCAGGAGCAGAGCGAACTTTTGCCGATACGATCAGCGGGACGAAGCGCGAGCGTCCCGAGCTGGCGCAACTCCTCGATCAGCTCCGCCCGGGTGATGTGGTCACGGTGACGAAATACGACCGCCTTGCGCGGTCATTGCATGACCTCCTCGATATTGTGAAGACCATAGAGGAGCGAGGGGCGGGGTTTCGATCCTTGGCCGAAGATATCGACACGACGACAAGCGCAGGCCGTTTGATCTTCCATGTGTTCGCATCCATCGCGCAGTTTGAGCGAGAGAGGATCAGCGAACGCACAAAGGAAGGGTTACAGGCTGCTCGCAAGCGCGGACGTGTAGGAGGTCGCCCCCCTGCCCTCACAGCCGATCAGAAGACCGAGGTAAGGCGTATGCGAGACGAAGAAGGCCGCTCAATCGCAGCGATTGCACGGTTGTTTAAAGTTAGTGAGACGGCTATACGTCGGTTATGATCTTTGATCCTTCTTTCATTTAATCAATCAACTATATTTGCAGAAATAATTCTGTCTAATTTAAAAGTTCTATTTTCTGATCTCTTATAACAAAAAGCTTTTATCCACTTCTCTTTACCAGAAGATTTGTCATTTATAATGCTAATTATTCTTATATTTCTGGTTGATTTTTCAAGTTTAATGTTTTCATAATTGATTTTTAGAAGCTTTCCAGATGACAAGCATAAATCAATTTTTTGCATCAATGTTCTTGGTTTTCTTTGACGTACTTCAAAGCCATTATTTATTTTTGGAATTTCTTTCTTACTATTGATGTTATGCGGATGGCGTTTCTGATGGCATTTTTTACAAAGCCACAATAAGTTACTGATTTCGTTTGTTCCTCCAAATTTTAGTTGAACCAAATGATGAGCGTGTCCGTTACCTAATTCGGTATTTTTCAAACAATCTTTGCATCTATACCTATGCATTGAAGCAACGGTTTTTATTATTTCAACCCAATATTGTCGAGGGGGGTATCCAGGCCAAAACTTTATAATTTCCTCTATATGGATATCTTTGTTATTAAGAAACTTACGGTTCTTATCTTCACCAGCCATATCTGTGAGTTTAGATAACTTTCGACTGAGTCGATCTTTCTCTTGAGTTAGGGTTTTAATTTCACGTTGTGCTTGATTGTCAGCTTGCTTATCGCCAAAAATAAAACCTAAAAATCCATAATTAGGTTTTACATTTCTTATATCAACATTCAATTGATATATCATGCCGCTAATTTTTTTCATCTCATCCGAATTTTCCACAATGACAATATGTTCTTTTTGAACGCATGATTTGTGAACTGCTTTTGAGTTGCTCAAAAACATCAACTCGCCATTAGTGCTTTCGCATAGTAGGCAAGTTGCCTCTTTTTCGGTTTTATTGGGTGAAAAAAGAAACGTACTACAGCGCCCACACTTCGCCATTGAGCGATTAAATGTGTACGGAAGACGGTTCCGTTGCCCACATTTGAAACAAGCAACAATATTGTCAGGCACGACACTATACCCCTAACAGAACGATACTCTCTATTTTCTGCTCTTCTATAGCTGGTCGTCAAACAAAGAATTGTGCTGATCGATGTGGTGGGTCGTCCACTTGGTTCAGATGTTAGCCACGGCTTGCTAGATTTAGCAAAATAGCTAAAATGCTGATTTTAGGAAGTGCTTGTGGTCATGGAACGCATTGTGACAGCGACCGAGTTTCAGAACAGAGCCGGTCAGTATCTCGATGAGTCGGCTCGTGCTCCTGTCGTGGTGACGCGGCATGGACGCCCTTCGCGCGTCCTTCTCGACATTGAGGAATATCAGCGCCTGAAACGTGGAGACACGCGCCAAGCCATTCGGCCAGAAGACTTGACCGATGAGGAGGTCGCAGCCCTTGAGGAGAGTGAGATTGATGCTCGCCACAATCAGCTCACGTCCAAGGATTGACGATCAAAAATCCCTGAAACTGCTCATGTGTAGCCAGACCATCGAAATCGGCGTCACGGGTGACGAGCTGGCCACCGTTGTGCAGCGTGATTGCGGCAATGGTCGCATCCGCGAATTTCAGGGTGCGCCCCCTCTTTTCTTCCAAGGCGATCATGGTGCCAGCAAGCCAAGCGCATGGACGATCTTGTTCATGAACATGCAGGCGGCGGAAAAGCGTCTCAGCAGCTTGGTGTAGCCCATCACGACGTTTCCCTGCGGTCAGTCGCATGATGCCGTGGGAAATCTCAGCGACGGATGTAACTGTCGTGGCGAGCTTGTCCGGTGGCTGAGCCGCCAGCCATTGCGTGAACCCCTCGTTGCGATGAGCGCTCATCGCTTCCGATAGAGCGCAGGTATCAAGCACGAACATCAAGAGAAATCTGCCGCGTCTGAGGCGTGATCAGTTCCATCGAAAGACGCGGCTTCCTCTGGGGTCAGGCGCAGCGCAGGCGGGAAGATCGCATCTATCATGGCAAGGGCATTACGGGGCGCGCTTTCCTCGGCCACGCTTCCGAGGATATGGCGCACCTCTGCGCTCAGGGACCGTGCGTTGCGCTCCGCCCGAAGTTGAAGTGCGAGTTTTACGCTCTCATCAAGGTTCCGAATAAGAAGATCGCTCATCTATCCTCCCGAAGTCAGGTGTGCATGAGGATGTTTTGTATATCGCTTTGATGATATACAAAAGCTCAATCATTGACTGCAGCACGCGGTAGGAATTATTACTACTGCGTGCTGCAAAACGACAGTGAGGCGAGATGACAACCCGAATGGAAAAAGTCAGCGTGTCTCTGACACCGGACCTTAGCCAGCGTATCGCTGCAAAGCTGGAAACTGGTGGCTATGCATCTGCAAGCGAATATGTGCGCGCCGCCCTACGGGACCGATTGGCTTACGATGAAGAAATGGACGTGATGCGGGCGCGCTACAGGACAGCGCAGGCTGATCATGCCAATGGACGTACCTTGAGTCACGATGAAGTTTTTGCCGAGTTGCGCGCGGAAGCGCAGCGGCTCCAGCAATAATGCCTGCTTTGAACTTGCGATACACGGTCGATGCTCGCGATGACCTTATGGGCATCTTACATTTTATCGCCCGTGATAACCCCGCTCGCGCGATAACTTTTGTCGAAGAGATCGAGGCGCATTGCCGACGGTTGAAGGATAGTCCACTGGGACGCCCTGCCCTTCCCGAAATCGGGAGCAACGTGCGCCGAGCAGTCTACGGAAACTACAACATCTACTACTTCATCGCCGATGGTGACGTCGTGGTTTTCGGAGTCATTGAAGGACACAGACGGCAAGCCTACGCCCTACAAAATCGAATCTAGCAAGCGATTCCTTGCTCCTTGAAACTTTGTGGGATAGTGGTGTTGTGAGAATACCCACAAATAGAATAGTCCACTAGTGGAATAGTAACAATGTTCACAATTGCAATAGTCAATCAGAAGGGCGGCTCTGGCAAAAGCACGATTGCTGAATGTCTTGCCGTTGCTGCGACTGAGAAGGGGCAAGCAACAGCAATTCTCGATCTTGATCCACAAGGGACCGTTTACGCTTGGGCAAAGCGCAGAGAAGCGGACAATCCACCTGTTTTGTCGGTCACTGCTGCTAACTACCGAGACCAATGGCAGTCCCTTGCGGATGCCGGAGCCGATCTTGTCATCATAGATACGCCCGCCCGGCTTCAAGACACCGTTTTGAATGCCGCCGATATTGCAGACTTGGTGATCGTTCCAGCCAAAGCGACGATCAAGGATATTGAGCGGGTGGAGGATTCGATAAAGCTCGCCTGCATGAACACTGCCAAACCTGTGTTCGTCGTATTCAATCAGGTGCGACCACAAAAGGCTCGCTCAGAGGAAGCTGAAACGGCAATCAAGGCTCAGCGTTTTCCGGTCTGCCCTGTCCGCATCGGCTTTCGTGTAGCCTTTGAAGATTCAGACATGACAGGTCAGACGCCTCTGGAAACAGAACCTCATGGAAAGGCTGCGGAGGAAATACGGGAACTCTATCAGTATGTTCAAAGACTCCAAAAACAGATGGAAAACAAGTCCACTAGTGGTATAGGTCACAAGTCCATCAGTGAGAAAGTCCACAATGACTAATAAACCTAATTTGGCAGCGGCGCTTGCAGCGAACAAAGTCGATCAGAAGCCTTCAACTTCCAAGGAACCGAAACTGCCACAGCTTGCGTCGGAATCTGCTCCGTCATCAAGCCGCCAAGCTGGCAGGGTAGGGCAGAGTAATATTTCTGGCTGGTTCGATAAGTCAGTGAAATTTACGCTCGAAGAGTTACGCTTAAAGCGTCAGCGCGAGCTAGGTCGCCGTGTCACGGTCCAAGAGATTATGGCCGAGGCATATAATGACCTTTTTAAAAAATATGGTTTTCCTGAAGTCGCTCCAACCAAGAGTGAAGGTTGAGCGCATGGCACCAAACCTAGATCAAAAATCGTCAAGTGAGGCTAAACAGGACAAGCAGTACGATTTGTTCACATCGTTTTTCGGTGATCCTAAAGGCCTATCGAACACAATAGACCTTTGGGATACGATCCCAAAATACTCTGTCTCCGCCCGGCAGCAAATAGCTTTGCGTGACGAGAAGGGGCGCTTGCCCGTCCATGTGGCAGAGTTTGAATATACGTCACCTCATCTTGACCGCCCCGCTCAATGTCGTATGAGAATCAAACCTGCTTTAGTTGAAGTAGAGGAAGGCATTTTTAAAGATTTCTACCCCGCACAAAGCGAAGAAATTATCGAAGAGGTTTT
>Ga0114957_1003386_pt1 | contig 14412 bp, 10 predicted proteins | sample BantaG_FD_87175 | JGI IMG/M metagenome (GOLD analysis project Ga0114957, IMG submission 87175) | Marine algal microbial communities from Bantry Bay, Ireland - BantryBay_4 metaG | ecosystem: Host-associated > Algae > Red algae > Unclassified | place: Bantry Bay, Ireland | collected 2014-11-21 | reverse complement strand
GTATTGTGCACTTGTAAAGAGGTTGACCGTTTTTGGCTGAAGGTACTGACGACCACCATAACTGCCTTCATTGAGTAACATCTGAAACAACACGCCCAAATCTTCTGCATTAGAAAACTGTCCGGCATTTCCGGCTACGCCTCCCAGCAGAGCGGACGATTCGTCGTGGACGTAACCATGCACTTTTTGCTTCCGCCAGCGATCGTCGAGCGAAGTAGGAACGATTTGTTCAGCTTTAAATTTTTGTCTTGGCAGATAGGTCAAATACCGCAACCCTAAAGAATTATAAAAATTCTGATCCAGATATTTATCAAGAGATTTACCACTTTGCTTTTCAATCACCGCCTGCAATAAATTAAAATTGACATCACTATAATGATATCGCTTCTTTCTTTTTTTCGGAATAATTTCCAAAACAGTTTGCCACAAAGTATCCTGCCATCTTCTATCCATATAAAAATTATCTACAATCTTAATACTATTACTAAAATTAGGCTGTTTACAAAAGTATTCGTTACAATCTGGATCCAGGGTATCTTTTAAAAATACATATCTCGAAATCGGCATATTGGCCTGTATCCCGGACGAATGTGTCAATAGTTTTTTCAGCGTAATCTTTTCCAGTTTTTTATTGTCTTTGATCGTCATGTAACTGGCGAGCGTACTTTTGAGTGGGAGCTTACCTTCTTCGTAGAGTTTCATGGCCGCTAGCGTAGTCCCCGTAACTTTGGTGAGGGAAGCAATATCGTAAAGATCCGTATCGGACACTTTTCTTGCCTTGTCATATTCGTGATGACCAAAGGATTTGTGATAAAATACTTTTCCATTTTTGATGACCATGATCTGTGCTCCCGGCGTTACTTTTTTCTGAATGGCACTTCTTACCAATGCATCAATTCCCACTAATTTAACCGGATCAATTCCTACTTCCTGTGGAGTCACGTAGGCGAGCCGATTCATTTTTAAAACAGCTCCTTGCCCGTATTTTAATTCCCGAGAAAGTGCCAATGGTAACTTCGCCGAAGAAGTAGCGCCACCAAAAATCATCTGCGCCACTTGTTTTCTGACCATTGCGTTGTTTTCAAAAGACTGGATCAAGGCTACTTTTTCATCAAATACCGGAAGTTGCAAAGGGTTACCATAATTAACAATCACGGTCGGGCTTTTTTGACTATGCCGATTGACAGACGCAATGAAGTCAGCATCTCTTACCGAATCTAAAGTGATGTGATCAAGGCTGATCACGACCGGACGACTACGCATTTTTTTGGTTAGTTTGGCGAGTTCCTTGTCTGGTGTTCTTTTGATTAAAATGGTAGTTAGCTCCGAATATTTTTTACTGATTTTTTCGAAATCCCGATATTCTTTTTTACCCACCTGTACGATGCCCGTGGCTCGTTGTTGAATAGCGAGTGGGAGCAAATTGTCTGGATTTCGGACAACTACAACACTTTTCCGATACCAGTCTTCTACCTGTTTTTTCTCTGTATTTCGGTCAAACATTTCTGCTATCTGATCCGCTTCAATCCGTTCGGGCTCCATTGGGTTTTTACGCCAGGCCTTGGCCATTAATACTTTATAAACCCGTGCGTTCAATTCCTTTTCCGACAGATGTCCCTCTCCTACCATTCGTCGCAATAATTGAAAATACGTATCCACATTATCCGCTACGACCAGCATATCCACTCCTCCGTACAGGAGCGCCCGCAAAGCCTGGGTATCGCGGGGAGCACCCAATATCAATCCATCAAAATGCACCTGCTCTTCCAGGTATTCTTTTAAATATCCCCTGGGACGTTTCTCCAGGTCGATGTCTTTGACCAGTGCTTCGTCGATCATCATTCCACTCAATCCACGATTGACCAGCCGGGTATATTTTGCTAATAATTTAGGGAGTTTACGCAGTGTATCATTTTCAATATAAACAAGATCTCGAAAATTATTGGCTATCGTCAAAATTCCTTCCTGCTGAAATTCATCCACCATCCGTACACTCTGTTTAGCGAGCACCGTTGGCAGAAAAGCGCCTTGTTGAAAATTAAAAACAGTGTCCGAAACGTGCCGGGTATTTATCTCTGGTCCAAAAACCAGGTCCAGTTTTAATGCGCCAGCTTTAAGCAAATAATTCTTTGATAAAGCCCGATTCACCTTTTCGTTCTGAAGGGTCGCCATCGTAACCGGTAGTGGATAAGGAATCTGGTCACTAAACATTTGGTTAACACTCACCAGCTGATCGGTGGCGGTGAGTAAAGGAATTTTTCCAGCCGTCTGCGCCTGATCAATAAAATTAGCGTAGTCCGCAAGTGGCAATCCGGATAGTTGAATACCGGAAATTTTGCCCGCTCGAATATACTGCTTCAATTGTCGTTGTCGTTTGGTATCCGGTGCGTGGATTTTTAGAAAAAATAATTGTCCGATTTTTTCTTCCAGGGAAAGCGTTAAAAGGAGGGAATCCGCCCAGTCGGCGTTGGCATTTAGGAAAGGGGCGTGCGCTATCGGGGGCGTGTACTCGGTTCGATTACAAGCCAACAGCAAAACGATGATGGTAATGATGCCAAAAAATTTAGACATAGTGTTCCTACAAAGAGGCTTAACTTTAAATGCTATTGTTCGATACGAACAATACGAGTGATCCTTCCTGAGCAGCTTTTGGGTTAGTAAACTGTAGCTGCTTTTGTATTCTCAAAATTAGGTATGTCTATTCGTCGGAGTTAGAAATGAGCGACGACTCTGAGTGGAAAGATAGTACTTTTTGGGGAGATTTGGGGTGAGAGGAAAGATGAAATTTTGTATATCTAAACAATAATTTGCATGAACGAAAACAGATTTTTTATTTAAAAATGAAAAATCTTAAGTCATTTTTCGTTTTGAAGAAAAAGTTAGAATGTTTTGCTTTATTAAATCTTCGTATTTTAAATTAATTAATTCAGTAGGATTAAAAACAGGCAAAGGATGCTTATTTATTCTGTAGCCTCTTGTGATATTATCATAATATCCTTTTATCATGATAATAGCTGTACCTAAAAGATGTGCTAAATAATCAACATCGAAGGTTTTTTGATTCTTTGCGGATTTAATTAGTTCAAAATTGACGATATGATCAGAGTGATAGACAGGAAAAAAAGTCTCTTCCTTTTTAGTCTTTTTCTCTAAGTAAGCATATTGAATATGAATAAAAATTTCTATATTATTTGAATTCTCATAGCTTATCATAAAGTCGAATTCAAAGTCTAGCTTCTTGGAATCAAACTTTTTATCAAGATAATAATCGAGATCTCTTAACTCAATATTTACCGTTTTTAATCTAGGAATTTTATATTTTATATTTTTCATCATCCTTTACAAATAGATAGTGGTCTAAATTTATTAATGCGTCTTATTTTTTCCTCATGCTCAAAGGACATTTTTTTAATTCTTGAAGAATCAAATTTTACTCCTGAAGTATATTCATCAAAATCTCTTCTACTCGCTTGAATATCTTCAACAGGAACTATATTGAATTTTATATTAAGAGCTATACCTAATGCAGCTAATATTTTTAGATTCGGAATTTTATTTCCTCTCATTATTTGGGTTATATAACTAGCAGAAGTCCCAACTTTTTTTGCAAGTTGTTTTCTATTTACATTTTGCTTTTCAGCTTCTTTTTCTATTGAGCTAAGAAAAGAAAGTGCTAGCATTTGAGTTTCAAATTCTACTTCTTCCTTATAATTCCCATCGTTAAATATTTTCTTGAAAGCTTCAACTCCATTTTTTGTATTCATAATCATTATTTTGGATTGATGATAGAATATTTATTTCTTTTTTCGATAATTTCTGATCTTTCTTGTGATGAAGCCTAACCAATACAATTTGCTTTACTTTCGTAGAATCTTTTTCTGTAAATCTCTCAATTTTACAATAAATTCTGTAATTATCTGATCCTTTACTTAATTTCATTGTTGCCGTACCCGGATACTCAGAATACTCTTCATATAAATCTCTTGTAATCGTATTTCTGAAAATACCTTCAATGATCATTTTAAACTTTTTCTCCTTTCTAGTTTCCCTGAATATTTTATTAACTATCTCCTTACACCCATCGAGGCAAACATATACCTTGATAGATTCATCATCGCTTGATCTTATTTGAACACATTTTTTATTAGCCACAAATTAAGCTATTGGTTAATCAATGTAAAGATACTTTATTTATCTTTTAAATAAAAATCTCTATATCTTCCGCTAATGTTAAATGTTAAAGAACTCCTTATTAGAGTAATTAAATAACATCTGAAAAACGAAGAAAATTTCAACATGTTCGGAAATATGGAAAAGTAGTTCACGATTATGGAAAACAACTGAATTCGTACAAAGATCAGAACAGACAAAAACCCATGGCTTTATTTTTATTATTTTACAGTCTACAATCAAAAATACCATCCTATGGGCTGTCTCTTCTCTTTTGGAAAATTTACTGTACTCTTCGTTACCATCGCAGTAGTATTCACCCTTTTTGCGGGAGCCCTTACCGTCGACATGGTATTGGTCATGCAAGAGAAGGAACCCTATTTTTTTGATCCGAAGCATATTGATGCATACGACGAACCGATGCTGGATGATATCTACCAGGACCTGTTGAGTAATTATCATAAAAATTCGGACGCGATCAGGAATATAGAGAAAGATTTGATAGCGCTACCAGCTAACCAAAGCCTGGAAGTTGTGTTTGGAAAAGGTTCAGAAATTGATATTTCTGCCAGTTATATGGGTGGTTACAAATATGAATCTCCTTTCGACTATAGAGCCGCAGAAAATCAGAAATTTCTCCAGCAGCTCGGCGTCACACCCGAAACTCTAGACCAGTTAAAACAAAAAGTAAAAGCGGTCAACTGTATCTCTTTTGAAAAAGAAGCTGGTATCAGACTGGGTTTTAAAGAAGATAAAGACGGTACCTTTTATTATCGTTATAAAGTTGACTTACCAGAGGATATTTCCATCCTCATTGATTCTTGTTTGATCAGAACACTCAATAAGGAAATGTTAATCGAATACAAAGGATCGGGCAGAGGACCCGACTGTATCAAAAGTGACAATCCGGAAGGCTATGATGATCGCGGCTTTTTAAGAAAATGGTACGACCTGTTAACTAAAGATGGCAAGCTTATTTTTAAAAACTAATTGATAAGTGTTAACTGGACTTTTGACAAACAAGGGATGGCGATTAAATAGATTAAGATAAAAGGCGAATATTTTATCAACATTCCTAATCTCTTCCCGTTTTAGGGGAGCCAACAGCCAAATGCGAATAGCCAACAGCAAAGTTTGGCTAAGGAATGAGCTTAACCACTGAACATCTAACATCATTTTTACTTTTAGAAAGTGTATGACTGTACTATTCACTTTTTAAATACCTAAACATGTCCAAGAAAAGAATTGATGATAACTATATTAATAGCATTATTCCACCTACCTATCGGAGTGCTTCCTATTACTTTAAATCCAACGAGGAAGTTGTAGATGGATTACATACTAAAGAGAAGAATTTGGGACGATATGGGCGGTACAATAATCCAACCTGGGAACATGTAGAACAGAGGTTGTCGATTCTCTCTGGTTCAGAAAAATCACTTTTATTTGGCTCCGGAATGGCTGCTTTTTTTACGAGTTTTGTTTCTATTCTAAAATCAGGAGACCACGTCGTCTTTCCGAGTGAGTCTTACCGACAGATAAGAAATGTCTTCATGAAGATTCTGCCAAAGTACGGTGTCATCTGCCACGAAATCTCTATTAGAAATCCGGAAACATTTATCGAAGGACTAAAGAATTTTGAGCACGATATAGCGCTGCTGCATCTCGAAATGCCATCGTCTCCTCATATGTATGTATCTGATTTAGAAAAAATCAGAGCAGTAGTTGGAGAAGAAGTAATCATCAGTATGGACAGTTCCTTTTCTCCACCTCCAAATTTTTATCCGTTGAAATGGGGCATAAATTTGGCGATCTTTAGTGCCACCAAATACCTCAGTGGTCAGGGAGACATCGTTGCGGGTGTTGTATCGGGTGATCAGGAATTATTAGAAAAAATCCAATGGTACCGGGATACGACGGGTGGTATTGCGGATGGAGAAGTAGCTTTTTTACTAAATCGCAGTCTGAATACCCTGGAGTTGAGAATGGCAAAAGTAAATAAAATGGGAATGGCTGTAGCTACCTTTTTAGATAATCACGATCAAGTTTCCAAAGTATTTTATACGGGACTACCCTCGCATCCACATCACAAACTAGCATCTAAATATCTGAATGGACACGGTGCGGTGATTACCTTTGAGATGAATCTCAACGAGGAAGAAACCTCAAAACTGGTGGAGTATTTGACGGTACCTTATATGGCTTCTAATTTCGGTGCACCCCAAACTTTAATTGAGCAAAGTACTTTTTTCACCTACTTTGAATATTCTGATGAAGAATTGGAAAGTATCGGTGTACCGCGAAGTACCATCCGCCTGGCACTTGGTTATATTAACAGTGCCGAGGAAGTTATCGAAGATTTAACGCAGGCATTAGCAAAGCTGGAAGCGCAAGTTGAAACACATAAAGTGATTGCTTAGGATCATTAAGTTTTTTATATTTTTCTGATTTAAAAACCGGAAAGCCCTGATCCATCTATTGGTCAGGGCTTTTTTAATTTCTTTACACTGAACTTTACCACCCATCACTCGTTTTGAATAAGAGGCGCTACACGCACAATCACTTAACAATTAATTCTAATTATGAAAAAATATATTGTTTTATTTTTATTCTCTATGCTTTTCTTAAATAGCTATTCGCAAGAGACCTATTTTTCCGGTTATATATTTGATAGCGAGCATAAAGACCAACTCAAAGATGTTTTCATTAGCATTTATCAAAACGATCAACTTGTTTCTGACAAAAATAAAACAGATTATGAAGGGAAATTTAAAATAATGCTACCAAATACCGGTACCTACAAAGTTAATTTTGACCGAGAAGCTTATCATAACAAAACAATGACAATCGACCTGAAAGATGGCCAATTGATTAGTCAAGCAATTCCAATGATTCACCAGGCAGGTGTTGAATTTACTGGATTACTTCGGGAATATAGTCCGGAGGATGTGCTTCCGGGAATAGGGATTACGAATACAAAAATTGAAGTTTACAATAAAAATACCAAGAAGCAAGAATTAACCGTTGAGCAAGCTGCACCTGATTTTGTATATCATTTTAAAAAGAAAAACCACTATATCGTTCAAGTGAAAAAGAAAGGTTATTATACCAAACGATTTGAAGCAGTAATAGACTGGGATGGTTGTACGGTTTGTTTGCATGGAATTGAAATGGACAATCTAGCGGGTGTTTTTGATAACCACGACGAAGAAGAACCGTTGAGTAGTTCGATCACTGGTAGAATCCCGCTCCGTAAAATTAATTTGAACGAAATTATTGAAATTGAAAATATTTACTATAATTACGATAAGGCCACTATCAAAAAAACTGCCGAACCAGCCCTGAATAATATTGTAGATATTATGAAAACTACTCCGATTATTATCGAACTATCTGCTCATACGGATAGCCGCGGTGACGATATATACAATCAGAAATTATCACAGGAAAGAGCACAATCTGCCGTGGACTATATTGTTTCGAGAGGAATTTCCAGAGATCGAATAACCGCTAATGGTTACGGAGAATCCAAACTGGTAAATGAATGTGGTAACGACGTGGAGTGTTCGGAAGAAAAGCATCAAAAAAACCGAAGAACAGAATTTAAAGTGGTCCGTCTGATGGAGCAAGGTTTTGACGGTGATAAAACTTTAAAAGAAATTATTGAAATGGATGTTGTCGGCAAATAGATTTGTTACCGACAACAAATATGATTTATTGGCAAAGCAGCATGGTACAGAAGGTACTATGCTGCTTTGCTAATTTTTATTCCACTACCAGTTTCGTCTCTTCCATTTTCCCATCCTTTGTCACTTTTACCGTATAAGTTCCTGCCTGTAAAAATAGCATCCCGTTATCTGCCTCTTTCAATTCTTCTCTTTCTTCTTTTTTACTTTTTAAAAAAGACGCGTAAGCCTTTTTCATCCCTTTTCCAACCGTAAGATCATAGTTAATATAGTTTAAACCTTTCGCCACCGCCAAAGAAAAACTTTGTAGTTTATCGCCTTTCTCTGTCTCAATGGTAATGGTCACTTTACCCGCACTTTGAACGTATACGGCAATTTTTTCTTCTGGCACTTGACCCTCAGACCACCAGCCACCATCGCTCCCCCAGCTACGACTGTATGGCACTTTATCCATCGCAAAAACGTGTAACGTTTTACTCATCACCGTATCATTTAGCGCCTGTACTTCTTTGACAGAACCAACGTAAATACTTCTTCCGTGCGTACCTACAATCAAGTCCCGGTCACGTGGATGAATGATCAGATCATGTACCGAAACCGCCGGCATTCCATTGCGCATTTGCATAAAATCAATACCGCCATTCAGCGAAACATATAAACCATGATCAGTTCCTACGTAAACTATATTTTTATTGTTTGGATCCTCCCGTATAACATTGACCGGTTCCAGTGGCAAGTCCAGGCCAATCCGTTGCCAGTTCTTTCCAAAGTCCGTCGAGCGATAAACATAAGCGGTAAAATCATCCCAGCGATAGCCATTGAGGGTTGCGTAGATGGTTCCCAAATCATGGGCAGAAGCAGCGACCGTTGTCACCCAAAGATCGGCAGGCAATCCCCGTGAAATATCAGTCCACGAAAATCCAGCATCGCGGCTAACGTGCACCAAGCCATCGTCCGTCCCCGCGTACAGCAAACCAAATTTTAAAGGCGATTCGTGGATATCCGTAATTGTCCCGTAGGCTACATCGCCCTTGCGACCACCCTTGGTCAAGTCTTTGGAAATTTTTTCAAAATTGTCTCCCTGATTAAAAGAACGGTGAACGAAATTAGAGCCTAAATATAAAATATCAGGTTGATGAACAGAAAGGTGAATCGGCGTCTGCCAGTTAAAACGCAACGGTCGCTCTCCTAATTCGTGGTGAGGCTGAATCAGCTTGCGCGCTCCTTCGGCCCGATCTATTCTAAAATAAAAACCAAACTGATATCCGGTGTAGACAATATTGTTATCCCGTGGATCTACTTGTACCTGCATGCCATCACCACCCAATAAAAAATCGTATGGATACTTGCCGGAATTATGCCAGCTGTCACTTGCTTCGTAAGTGCTTGGGCCCACCCAAACTCCGTTATCCTGTAATCCACCGTATATATTATAGGGTTCTGCATGATCAACTGCCAGCGCGTAGAATTGTCCCACCGGCAGGGAATTACATTTGTACCAACTGTCTCCGTTATCGTAGGAAATATTCACACCACCATCGTTTCCGATAATCAAATGTCCGTCACGGTCAGGACTTACCCACATCGCATGATGATCTACGTGTACATTTTTACCATTGATATTTTCAAAAGTTTTTCCTCCATCCAGACTTCGCAAGATCGGAACACCATATATATAGATGTGATCAGCGTTGCGGGGAGATACACGGATTTGTCCAAAATAATATCCGTAAGAATTATAAACATTGTCCAGATATCCCTCATGGGTTTTCTTCCAGGTTTTTCCTTCGTCATCCGAGATGTATACCTCCGCTCCCGTTACCGGTGTATCAAACAATAGAGAGTTGGCATTTTCCAGGTATTCCGTTAAGGCGACTGGTTTAATCTTATCGGACTCTATCATTTTTCGAACATTATCTACCGAATATTTTTTTGGAAAGCGATTGTCCGCAAGGAATTTTTTCAAAGCCTTTTTCTCTATTTTCAGAAAGTCAGCCTGGTTCATTTCCCGAAATTGGTCTTTGTTTAATCCTTTTTTATTATTGTCTTTATCTGATTTTGGTCGTCGAAAATAATTATCGATAATTGCATAGAGTCGGGTTTTGCCCGTGCTTGTTTTTGTGAGCGCCAGTCCAATTCTTCCGGCACCATCTCCGTTTGGAAATCCACTTTCAGGTCCGCTGATAACGGACCAGGTCTGGCCACCATCGGTAGATTTATGGATCAGCGATCCCGCACCGGATTCTACAAAATTCCAGGCCCGTCGTTCGCGGTGCCAGGTAGAAGCGTAAAGTATATCCGGATTTTGGGAATCGATTGTTAGGTCAATGGCACCACTATTTTCATCTACAAAGAGGGTCTTTTTCCAGGTGATTCCACCATCCGTTGTTTTGTATATCCCCCGTTCTTCGTTAGGAGAATACAAATGTCCAAGAACTGCTACCCAAAGGATATCCGGATTGGCTGGGTGTAATATAATACGCCCGATATGGTGCGATTCGGGTAAGCCACGGTGCTCCCAGGTTTTTCCACCGTCAATACTTTTGTACATCCCTACCCCACTGTAAGAAGATCGGCTGGAGTTATTTTCTCCCGTACCAATCCAGATAATATTTTGGGACCAGTTGACAGCAATATCTCCAATTGTCATCGTCGCTACTTCATCAAACAAAGGAGTAAATCGGGTACCATTACTTTTTGTTTCCCAAAGTCCACCAGATGCGTAAGCCGCGTAAAAATGGGTAGGATCAGCAGGATCCACTGCTAAATCAGTAACCCGGCCACTAAACACCGTTGGTCCCACGGAGCGAAATTTTACTTCATTAAGAATAGAATTCTTACCGAGCATGTTTCGCTGTTGCACTGATTTAAGTCTTTCGCTGCCCGGTGTCACGGGTGGGTGTGTTGCTTGTGAAAAGAGAAAGGGTATACTAAAAAGTATTGCATTAATAAAAATGATAAATCTCATAATATCTGAATATAATATTAAGCTGTTAACGAGTGTTGATAAAAGGAATGAAAGGTAATAAAACATAGCGAACTTATCAGAATTTTTTTATTTTTTTGACAAAACCCTTATTAGTTAATTATCCAGTTTATAATGATAGCTTTGATAGCTTTTATCTCCGTTCAAAAGACATCCTAAAAAATGTTTATTCGTTTTAGTAGACCAGATTTTCCTAAAACAGAATTATTAATGGTTAAATGATATTTAAACCATTAATAATTAGTTTTTAAGCTAATTATCATAATAAATAGAAATCAAAAAAAAGCAGGTAAATTAAAAGGGAGATGCAGAATAAAATTTTGCATAAACTATTTATTTCAGATAAAAATTGTTATCAACATCCATAAATACGGAACAAATACTACACAAAACACCTTTTCGCTAATATTATTATTTTTTTTATTTGTTAATTAATTTAGGAATTTTAAAACTTTAGTTTATCTTTACGGTACCAAATGAAGATACTGAATAATGAATATGACTGCATTTTGTGATTAATTTTCAACTAACTAACCTTAAATTACAGTATCATGAAGCCTTTAAAAAATGCAAAGAATAACAATTCACTTTCTTCTAATCGCTTCCTTTCGAAGATTAAAAGTAAAGTAATTAAAATTCAAAACCGCGATCAATTAGTGTCAACTTCTTCTTTAGCCAACGGCTAAATTTTTTATTCTCGAAAGAGTAATTCCAAAAAGTCAGGAAAACCACGGTTTTCCACCCACATTTTTCAATTTTCCCAGAACATATATATTTTTCTTGTAGTTATCTACAAAATCACTACTCTTCCAGTGTCGAAGCGCTATTCCGTGATGATGCAAAAGAGTAGATTCGGATAAACCAATGGTTTTATCCCGATTCATGTAGTCTGAATTGTCTTTTGATACTTTACAGGTGCTATATGATTTTTAGATGGCTATGAGCAATAGATATTGTAATAGAATTTATTCTATTACGAAAGCCAACGTATGCAAATTACGTCGGCTTTTTCTATTTAGGGATGAGAATTAAATAAATTTACTTTTCTGACGATTTTAAAATTGATTTAGACGAGGCATTTTTTGAAGTAATCCTTGTTGGATTGCTGAAAAAAATAACGAAGTATAAATCATATTTTAGAAAGTCAGAATGGATAGTTATTTATTTCTCATCCCTTAGGGATGATCACATACCTTAACACCCAACAAATTCGTTTGTTGATAGTAGATTTTATTTTAAAATAACTTTACGTTCTTGGCTTGATTTTTTTCGCCATTTTTTCAGAATAAAATCTAGTATAAAGAAGCAAAACAGTGGTAAAGAATTGGTAGCATATCGTATCTTTACCCTTCAACGACAGATTTAAGTGAAAAAGATAGATTTCCTCCTGGCCAAAAGCTTTATTGCGCCCTTTATTGCCACCTTTGGTATTGGATTGTTTGTACTCATCATGCAGACGCTCTGGGTGTATATTGACGATATTATTGGAAAAGGTACCGGAATGTTTGTAATGATCGAACTGATTGGCTACCTCTCCGTCTCTTTGGTGCCAATGGCCCTGCCCGTTGCGACTTTGATTTCATCGGTCATGGTGATGGGCAATATGGCAGAACATTATGAGTTGGCCGCTCTAAAATCAGCGGGTGTTCCCCTACTTCGCATCATGGCGCCACTGATTGTGATGGGTTTTGGAGTCACGACCATGTCCTTTATGTGTTCCAATTATTTAATTCCCGTAGCCAATCTGAAGTTTAAATCCCGTCTCTACGATATCAAAAGACAAAAACCGATGCTCAGCCTCGAAACGGGCGTATTTAACGACGATTTTCGCAATATGATCATCCATATCGGAGGAAAAGATCAGGACAATCGAACGATTCACGATGTTCTGATTTATGATCATAATTCCTATAATAATAAAAAAGTCAGTGTTATAACGGCCAGTAAAGGAGAGATGTATACTTCCGCTGATAAACGTTTTTTTGTCATGAACCTATTTGATGGAACCCAATATCAGGAGACCAAAGTCAATCCTGATAAACAAAAAAAAGGCGAAAAAAAGAAGAAAAATTATCCTTTTGTACGTACCTCTTTTAAGGAATGGACAAAGATATTTGATCTGAGTGAATTTGATATGCGCGAAACCGACCTGGAGCTATTTCAAAACAATTACACAATGCTCAGTGCTGCTCAACTAAGGGTGGCCATCGACTCGATTGACTTAGAACTAGACCGCCGCTGGCGTAAATACCACAATCATATTTATCGTAATTTCCACTTTCTAAAAGACAGTATCCAGCAAAAATCCTCCGCAAAAGAGATCGACAAAGCGGCCAGTTACGCCTCTCCCCAGCTTCAACAAAACAGCAATATAGCCAAAACTGATTTGTCGAAAAACACTACAAATAAATTAGCAAAGGCCAAAGCAAAGGCCGAAAACATCAACAAAAAAATCCCCAAACCAACCACCAAATATAAAGGTACTATTCCGAAGCAAAAGTCGCTTGATTCTCTTGCTCAGTATGCTAATTTTTTGGAAACGTTTGAGAAAAAAGACAAAGAGGCCATTGGTCGGAGACTAAGTTCTGCCCTCCATAGTTTATCCAATGAAAGCCAATCCTCCAACGTCAGTATTTCCGCAAAAACAGAATCCAGGGTCAAACATATTTTTGAGCTAAACGATAAATACAGCAAGGCCGTCGTCTGTCTTATATTTTTATTTATTGGTGCACCCATGGGCGCCATCATTCGAAAAGGTGGTTTTGGATATCCTATATTAGTGTCTATCTTCTTTTTTGTATTATTTATCATAATGGGTATTTTCTTTAAAAAAGTAGCAGAAAGCAACACCCTTCCAGCACTGCTAGCCGCGTGGATGCCTTGCGCTATTTTATTTCCATTAGGATTGTTATTAACCTCACGCGCCATGAACGATGCCAAGCTGATCAACTGGGAACTTATCCGGGACAGACTGGCTAAAGTGAGACAGAAACTGGCTACAAAATAATTTGATTTGTCGACAAACCTACGGACTACTTTTCAGGAAAATAAATTTTATGGTATCGGCTTTTTTGCCTGGCTATTGCTTGGCGCACTACTGATTTTTCTAACTGAAAAAGGAGACATCATTCTATTCTTCAATGACCACCGCAGCCATTATGGCGATTTATTTTTTCGCTTCGCAACGATGGCAGGTGAAGAAATTACCTACGTCCTTGTCTTGATATTTTTATTGATTTATAACCGCAGCGCAGCGTGGCTGGTTCCCATCACTGGCGGTGTCGTTATGCTGGTGAGCAAAGGATTAAAGGAGATTTTTCGGCAAGATCGTCCCGTGGCATGGTTTAAAAAACTGGATTTATTTGAGCACCTGAATGTGATTCAGGGCGAGCCTTTGTTTTCTGGCGCGTCCAGTTTTCCGAGTGGACATACGATGTCGGCTTTTGCGCTGTTTGGGGTACTGACGTTGTTGCTTCCGCAAAAAAAATGGGTAGCAATCCTGATTTTATCTTTGTCTATTCTAGTTGGAATTTCCCGGGTATATTTGATACACCATTTTTTTATGGATAT
>Ga0114957_1003385_pt1 | contig 14412 bp, 12 predicted proteins | sample BantaG_FD_87175 | JGI IMG/M metagenome (GOLD analysis project Ga0114957, IMG submission 87175) | Marine algal microbial communities from Bantry Bay, Ireland - BantryBay_4 metaG | ecosystem: Host-associated > Algae > Red algae > Unclassified | place: Bantry Bay, Ireland | collected 2014-11-21 | reverse complement strand
TGATGCGTGCTCAGAATACGATTTTTAACTGAAAATTGTACGGTTTTAGCCATCTGGCGCGGTGCTGCGCCTCGCTCCGATTTCTCTTCAAATACAGGGCTTATCCCTCGTTGCCTTCTCACGCCTGCACGTAACCCGGCGCTGCGGCCGCTTCGCGGCTTGCACACGGGCTACCCTATCCCGCCCACGTTGGGGCGGATTCCCACGGCGTAAAATGTCGCAAAAAAATGATTTGATGGCTTATCTAAGTGTCATTGGGTCCGGATAGCTGGGTGTCTAAAGGTGCTACTCTTCAATCGGCATCCAGTCGAGGATCGCGTTGACGGGAAAATGATCGGACGGGTTTTTACCCTCGCGGATGCTGCGGTCGATGTTCGCGGCAACGACCTCCATGCCTTTGGTGAAAATGTAGTCGATGCGATGGCGCGAGCGCTCACCCTTGAAGGCGCTGAAGGTCCCTTCTCCAGCTTGTTCTACCGGAAAAGCGCTGCGGTAGGTGTCGATCCACGGGGCGGCAGAAAGGTGTTTGATTCCTTCGGAGCTGGGCGGAATGTTGAAGTCACCACAAACCACGATCGGCGTGTTGTCGGCTAGTTTTTCAGCCTGGGTTCGAATCAGCTTGGCTGACTCGGTGCGTGCTTGGCGGCCTCGGTGGTCAAAGTGAGTGTTCACGAAGAGAACGGCTTGCTTGCTTTTTGCATCTCGGAGTTTGACCCAAGTTGCGATTCGGGGAAGGACGGCATCCCAGCCCTTCGAACCGTGCAATTCAGGGGTTGGGCTGAGCATAAAGTTTCCTTTAGCCAAAAGCTCGAAGCGGTCGGTTTTCCAATAGATTTCGCAACGCTCGCCCTTGCCATCTTTTTCGCGGCCCATGCCGAAGCGGGAGTATCCTTTTAAATTGTCCGCAAGGTAGCTGGCTTGAAAGTCGAGATTCTCTTGGGTTCCCAGAAGATCTGGAGAGGTGGCTTTGATGGTGTCGACGACAAATTCTTTTCGTAGCGACCAGTGGTTGGCGCCGTCTTTCGCGGTGCCGTAGCGAATATTAAAACTCATGACGGTGATGTCCTGCGCGGATCCTTCAAAAGGAAGTAAAAGAAGTGAGAAGAATGAGGCAGTAAAAAGCACATTGCGGGAAAGGAATTGCATGGAGGTAGTCTGATGCAGTGATGAAATCGTTTCAAGGAATCCTGAATGGAATTGATCTAAAGACCCTGTGCCCATGGATCGATTTTTATCGTTGTTTCGCTGGGTCAGTCTCGGTTTGTCATCGATTGCGACTTGACGAATCAGTCATTGGTGGGACATTGCTACCGGAACGCCAATGTAGCTCAGCTGGTAGAGCAGCTCACTCGTAATGAGCAGGTCGTAGGTTCAAATCCTATCATTGGCTCTTTTTTCTCACCCTCAGTTTCTCGATATTGGTTCGTAAGCTGTTTCGCAACTTTTGGGGCGAACCTCTAATGAAAACCCTGTTTTCTGCTTTGCGTTTTTGCTTCGCTTCATGTTAGACGAAGTCAACCATCATCTATTTTTTAGTATGCCACATCGTATTTTATCTCTAGAAGAAGTCAGCGAGTACCTCCACATGAGTGAGAAGGCGCTCCAGGCGCTCGTGCGTGGTGGGGAGATCCCGCATGAAAAAAATGGGGATCGTGTTTCTTTTCGTAAGGTAGAAATTGATGCTTGGGCATCGCATCGCTTAATGGAATCTTCTGAAACGGATATCGAAACGTTTCATAAAAAATCCTCGGCGAAGCAGCATGACCTTTCGGATTCGCATTCGATTATGCCCGAAATGCTTCATGCCAGTGGTATTATTGCCGATTTATCCTGCCGGACGAAACCTTCCACTATTACCGCGATGGTGGATCTTGCTGATAAAACAGGGTTGTTAATCCACAAAGAAGATTTGCACAAAAGTATCGTGGATCGCGAAAATCTAGGGACGACTGCGTTGCGGGGTGGGGTGGCCTTGTTGCACCCGCAGCACCATGATCCCTATACCTTTGACGACTCCTTCATCGTGTTTGGTCGGAATTTACAGCGAATCCCTTTTGGTTCGCCTGATGGTAAAACCACCGATCTATTCTTCATGATTTGCTGTCAAGATGACTCGATTCACCTGCACCTGCTCGCCCGCCTCTGTATGATGTGTTATCACACACGTTTGCTATATGAGTTGCGCGAAGCAGAAACAACGGATGAAATTCGAGAATTGATTCTCGATGCAGAAGCCGAAGTGATCAAGTTGCGCTTAGAGAAAAAGAAGAAGGCCTAAGAGTCTGTCGGACTTAGGCTTTCGAGCGAGGGTTTCTCAGTTTGAGATCAGACGGTTTGGACGATTCGAGAGAATAGTTGAGACTATTTGATCGACTCGTCCGGATCGTATGGGCCAAAGTGAGGAATTCGCAGCCGAATCTGCTAAGTCTGACAGGCTCCTAGTCCGCTTTCACTCCTCAGTTAATTGGCTTTTTATTCCTGAGGCAAATGGCTTTTTACGCCTGAGGTAAATGGCTTTTTACGCCTGAGGAAAATGGGTTGGTTTAAGAGGCTGTGTAACACGTGGTTCCGCCTCCGAAACCAATCGATGTGTGATGTCCATCGCTACGCTGTTTTCGCCTTTCAGGCGAATAGGTACCTTCGCCTGCTCTTTTTAGATGAAGGGAGATTTGAACCAATCCTTTTCACCAATGGGTACATTATTGCGGTGCGTTGGTTTCGTTAAATCGCGACTGAATTTGTTTCGGTCTCACGTAGTGCATTATTAAAAAGTTTGATAAAGTGGGAGAACCTCTTTGTTTTCAGGAATTACCCCAGTGAAATTACAATATTGTAGCACCAATTCTACAATAATGCGATTTTGTAATATAGAGGGGGTTAATATATTTTGTCTGCACGGCTTGGTCGGTGCATTTTAGGTTGAAACAGAGTAGCAGCTCAAAAAACCCCAAAAGGAAGACAAGAATGAAACAAACAAAAAAACTGATTATGATGCTCATGATCTGTATTGGATGCAGTGCCCTATTTGGCAGTACTGCAATGGCGCAAGAAGTAGGAGTCGTCGAAGCAGTCGAAGCAGTCGCAGAGGCAGTGGCCGAAGTGACGGAAGCGGCAGACGAAATTAATGCAGCGGACACGGCTTGGATGCTTATCGCAACTGCATTGGTTCTGCTCATGACGCCTGGACTCGCCTTTTTCTACGGAGGACTTGTTCGCCGTAAAAATGTGCTCTCCGTGTTAATGCAATGTTTCATGTGCATGTGCGTGATGACGGTCTTATGGGTTGTCATTGGCTACAGCTTGGCTTTTGGTAGTCAGCCTGGATTTTGGGGTGGCTTTGAATATATGATGTTCAACGGGGTCGGCTTGGAAGCGAATGGAACGATTCCGCATGTTCTCTTTGCGGCCTTTCAAGGGATGTTTGCAATTATTACGCCCGCTTTGATTATTGGCGCATTCGCCGAGCGGATGAAATTCAGCGCGTTCCTCTTCTTCTCTATTCTATGGCTCTTATTCGTCTACTGCCCCGTGTGTCACTGGGTTTGGGGGCAGCCTGGTGATTATGAAGGCTTCTTTGCCCTAGGTAATGACGGAGCGTTAGACTTTGCCGGTGGAACTGTGGTTCACATTAATGCTGCGGTTGCAGCCCTCATGGCGGCATTTGTCCTCGGTAAGCGTGCGGGCTATCCAAGCAAAATTTCACCCCCCCACAATCTTCCCTTTGCCGTACTCGGAGCTGGCTTGCTCTGGTTCGGTTGGTTCGGATTTAATGCGGGTAGTGAACTCGCGGCGGACGCAGTTGCTGCGAATGCACTCCTCGTCACCCACGTTGCTGCTTCTGCTGCCGGGGTTACTTGGGCCTTGATCGAATGGATCAAGCGGGGAAAACCCACTGTACTCGGAATTATCACCGGCGCCGTGGCAGGTCTGGTTGGCATCACGCCAGCCTGTGGATTTGTTAACTCATCTGGTGCACTTGCAATTGGTGCTGGCGCAGGAATCCTCGCTTTCGTCTTCGTCGCACTAAAAGAGAAACTTGGATACGATGACTCCCTCGATGTATGGGGTGTTCACGGTATTGCTGGTATCTGGGGCGCTTTGGCAACCGGTATCTTCGCGATCGAAGCCATTGGCGGAACCGCTGGGGTACTTGAAGGCAATGGGGGGCAACTCCTCATTCAGTGCAAGGCCGTCTTGTACACGTTGATTTACTCAGGCATTGTTTCCTTTGTTCTTCTCAAAGCCGTGGACCTCGTCGTTGGTCTTCGGATCGCAGAGCAAGCGGAACGGGTCGGACTCGATTTGTCTGACCACGCAGAAGCCGCTTACACGCTTGTAGACTAACCCCTCATTCATTCGGAGAATTGAAATGAAATATATTGTAGCTATTATTCAGCCTGATCGTTTGGACGAGGTGCTCGATGCACTAGAGAAAAGCGAGATCCATCTTGTTACCGTAACTCAGGTTATGGGACGTGGACGTCAGAAGGGGATCGCAGAGTTTTATCGCGGTCACAAAGAAGTCGGAAGTCTGCTTCGTAAAATTAAACTCGAAATCGCGGTGAGCCACGATTTCGTTGAAAAGGCGATTACCGCCATCACCGGCGCGGCGAAAAGCGGCAGCATTGGTGACGGAAAAATCATCGTCCTCAACATCGAGGATTGCGTTCGGATTCGGACCGGTGAACGCGGTGGCGAAGCCATTGGGTAAATCGTAACCGTTCCTCTAGGAGTCTGTCGGGCTTAGGCTTTCGAGCGAGGGTTTCTCAGTTTGAAACCAGACGGTATGGACGATTCGTGAGAATAGTTGAGGCTATTTGATCGATTCTTCCGGATCGTATGGGCCAAAGTGAGGAATTCGCAGCCGAATCTGCTAAGTCCAACAGGCTCCTACGTGTCAGGCCGTCCTTTTGGGGCGGCCTTTTTTTGTCGGGCTACACTCTTTTTGTTTCCTGATCCGAAATTTGGTACCTTTGGCATCTATGAATGTATTTACCTATGGAACCTTATCTGTCCCCGAAGTCATGCTGCGGGTCACGGGGCGACAGTTTTCCTCGCGGCCAGCTGTGCTGCAGGACCATGTGCGTTACTTGGTTCGGGATCAATGGTTTCCGGGTATTGTGCCTCATGAGGGTCATTCGGTGGAAGGGGTCTTGCATCAGGATGTGGATGAGGCCTCACTCGCTCGCCTAGACGAGTTTGAATCTGAGATGTATCTTCGTGGTTCACTTCCTGTTTTTCCTGGCTCGTCGACCGGCACTACAGCCCCACCGTCCTTCGTTGAGGGCGAAGCCATGGAGCCCGTCTTGGCTGAAGTCTATGTTGTTGCTCCTACCTATGAAGGGTTGTTGACCGACGTGGCCTGGGATGAGGCCCATTTTCGATCCCATTGGCTGCAGCGTTATCTCTCTTGGTAGTGAAGGCCATTTCGAGGTTTCCTTTCGCTCCATGCTTCGGCAAGATCGATTGATATGAAGGAATTGATCCATCAACTCGAATCCCTTTCACGCGCAGTAGGGAAGTTAGAATTTCCATCGGTGCACACGGTGTACAACCCATTAGAGTATGCTTGGGCGAGTCACGTGGAGTATATTTCTCGCTTTGCCTCTCCGCAGCCATCGGTTCTATTTCTGGGGATGAACCCTGGGCCGTGGGGGATGGCGCAGACTGGAATCCCCTTTGGTGAGATTGCTGCAGTTCGCGATTGGATGAAGTTGCCCTGTGAATTGATGCTCGATGGAGTGGAGCAGCATCCGAAACGCCCCTTGCTCGGCTTTGATTGTACTCGCTCCGAAGTGAGCGGGCGCCGGATCTGGGAACTCTTTGGGGAGAAATACAAAACGCCGTCGCGGTTCTTTCGGCAGCATTTTGTTTATAATTATTGCCCCTTGGTGTTTATGGCTGAAAGCGGAAAGAACATTACCCCTGATCAATTACCTGCAAAGGAAGCGCAGCCATTGATGGCGCTCTGTGATGATGGATTGCGCGATTTGGTTTGCCTGCTGGCTCCGAAGACAGTGGTCGGGGTCGGAAAATTTGCTGAGGCTCGAGCTCGTCGATGTTTAGGAGAAGAGCAGGCGATCTCCTGTATTCTTCATCCCTCTCCGGCCAGCCCCGCGGCAAATCGGGGGTGGGCTCCTCAGGCGGAGGCTCAGCTCATCGCGGCTGGCATTTGGCGCAAGCGCCGGTCAGACCGAGACTAGCCTGCCGAGGGGGTGAAAAAGAAAGGGTGGGGCGTTTGCATGCTTTTAGCGTCACAGCTCGGAGCCATAAAAAAGCCGACTGAAGATCAGTCGGTTTTGCCGGGAAAGAAGGGCGGGGTTAGCGCTTTTTCTTCTTCGCCGCAGGGCGCTTCTTAGCCGAAGGTTTTTTCTTCGCCGTGGTCTTTTTCTTAGCCGTGGGCTTTTTCTTGGCCGTGGTCTTTTTCTTAGCCGTGGTCTTTTTCCTAGCCGTGGTCTTTTTCTTCGCCGTGGTCTTTTTCTTAGCCGTGGTCTTTTTCTTAGTCGTGGTCTTTTTCTTAGCCGTGGTCTTTTTCTTAGCCGTGGTCTTTTTCTTAGCCGTGGTCTTTTTCTTAGTCGTGGTCTTTTTCTTAGCCGTGGTCTTTTTCTTCGCCGTGGTCTTTTTCTTCGCCGTGGTCTTTTTCTTCGCCGTGGTCTTTTTCTTAGCCGTGGTCTTTTTCTTAGCCGTGGTCTTTTTCTTCGCCGTGGTCTTTTTCTTCGCCGTGGTCTTTTTCTTAGCCGTGGTCTTTTTCTTCGCCGTGGTCTTTTTCTTAGCCGTGGTCTTATTCTTAGTCGTGGTCTTTTTCTTAGCCGCAGGTTTTTTCTTCGTTGCAGATTTTTTCTTCGTCGCGGTTTTCTTTTTTTTCGCTACTGCTTTTTTGCGAGCTGCGGGTTTCTTCTTCGTTGCGACTTTTTTACGCGCTACAGGTTTCTTTTTCGCTGCTGGCTTTTTCTTCGCCGCAGATTTTTTCTTTGATGGTTTTTTCTTAGCTGCCATTTTTAATCATCCCTAATGCTATGGTTACTTAATATAATATTTTTCCATCATATTTATCATTTACGCAAGGTATTAAATCTAGGTTTCTCAGTTTAGGTTTTTGGCGCAAAAACAACTCTTCACACTGTAATAAAGTATAAGCTGTATAAAATAAGCGGTCCTCTGTGCGTTGTTTTTCGATATCGTTTTTGGGTGAATATTTTAGGAAAACAATTTTGGCATCTGAAGCCTGATAGTGTAGGGTCATCTTCTTAATGAAGATATTGATTGCAGAAGATGACCCGGTTTCATCCCAAATTTTAGAACTCACTTTGCAAACGCTTGGGCATGAAGTCATTTGTTGTTCGAATGGTTTACAGGCTTGGGAAGCGTTTCAGGAAGCGGATTATAATATCGTGGTAAGTGATTGGGACATGCCCGAAATGGACGGGGTCGAGTTCTGCCGGAAAGTTCGGGCCCACAAAAAAAATACCTACACCTATTTCATTCTTCTTACCGGAAAGTCGGCCCACGATAATATGACTTTCGCCATGGATAATGGGGTAGATGATTTTGTTCCTAAGCCTTTGGACGAATCTGAATTATCGACTCGATTGCGGGTGGCTCAGCGGATTATCGGTTTTAATCAAGAAATTCGGGCCTTGAAGACCATTCTCCCTATTTGCAGTTATTGCAGTAAAATCAGGCGTAAAAACGATAGTTGGCAACGTTTAGAGATTTATTTAGAGCAAAATTTGCAGAAAGATTTAAGTCACAGTATTTGCCCTGACTGTTATCAAAAACACGTAGAGCCCCAGTTTCAATAGCTAGGTCTGTTTCAATAGCTAGGTCTGTTTCAATAGCTAGGTCTGTTTGGAGCCCTAGCTTTGTATAAACCGCTTGAGTCCTATCCGAACACAGCGCTCGCCTCATTTGCCGAATCACGCCACTGGACTTCTTGATTTCGACCAGCTCCGAACTAGCCTTGTGGCCTACAACGCTCCCAGCTCGTGGAAGTCTAGGCCGAAAAAAAATCCTGATGTGTTGGGGCAGGATCGTCAACAACTCCCAGCGTGTGACATTGCGCACTGCGTCAAATTTAGTTGGGAGCAAATCTGCTCGCTAAACCTTCGCGGTCTACCAGCGCGTTTTGAAACAAACATAATATGAAAATCGCAATAATCGGAATGCGGGGATCCGACGACAGGCTCGGTGGCGTGGAAAGAGCGGTGCGGGAAATATTCACCCGCTTGGTGAAGCATGGCGCAGTAGTGACCTGCTATTGCCGCCCCAAATAGAATGACAAGACCGAGCACGAAGGCGTAAAACAAATCAACGCCTTGACCTTCTATTTCAAGCACGCGGAAATCGCTTTTTACGTCGCCAATGTACTTTTGCAAACGGCACGAAGCGACGCGAATATCGTGCACGTAAACGGCATGATCTCAGCCGGACTGTGCTGGCTACCAAAATGCATCGCAGGAAAAAAACCGTGGTGACAATTTACGGGTTAGAGTAGCAAGGCGCAAAATGGGACAAGGTTTCCACCGTTTTCCACTGGCATATGAATAAGTCGCATCGGTATAAAAATTGCTGCGGCTCTAGGGATAGTCTTGGTTTCCTACGCGATGAACTTTAGGATGCGTCTATGATCTTGGCTGCAGCAGATATCCCTATCGTAAAAATACTCCTCCCCGTTATTCTTGCCTTCATTATGTTCACCCTTGGGCTTGGACTTCGTGGGGCTGATTTTTCGAGAATTTTTAAATTCCCCAAAGCCTTCGGGGTGGGATTACTCAACCAGTTAGTGGTATTGCCGTTGGTCGCATTCGGGATTTGTAAATTATTCAAGTTACCACCGGTTCTCGCGTTGGGCACGATGATTTTGGCCTTCTCTCCGGGCGGGGTCACCACCAATGTGTTGGCTCGGATCGCAGGAGGGAACACCGCTCTGTCCATGTCCATGACCGCGGTCACTAGCTTGCTCACGATTTTTACGGTTCCACTTCTTGTCACGTTAAGCGCTACTCATTTTCTCGGTAACGCGGCTCCGGATTTTCAAATTGGAAAGCTTGGGGTCACCATGTTCTTGCTCACCGCTTTACCTGTTAGCATCGGCATGTTACTCACGAAGCTTGCACCTCGTGCGGTTGAAAAGTCTGCTCCTGTGCTAAGTAAAATCGGTATTGGCCTGTTTGTATTTATCATCGTCGCGGCCTTGGCCAAAAACTGGCAGGTGGTCTGGGATAATTTGCCTACTCTCGGGCCCGCCTTAATTCTGCTCAATATCGTTTTGCTCGCGGTTGGCTTGCTGAGCGCTCGCCTCCTCAGCTTGGAGCATCGCGATGCGACGACGATTGCCATCGAATCCGGGGTGCAAAACGGGACTCTTGGAATTGCGGTTGGAGTGATTTTGGCGGGAAGCAGCACCACGGGAGTAACCCTTCCGCTCGAAACCGTGCCATGCGCCGTTTACGGGATCACCATGTATTTGATCACGGTTCCCTTTGTCATCTGGCGCAAGAAGCGGGCGGCTTAGGTTTGGCCTGAGTGACGCAGTGAAATAAAGTCGCTGAGGCGTCCCGTTTCAGGTGGTAGCGAAGCACTAAAGCTCGTCGTAACCTGGTCAAAACGTTCCGCAGAAAAACGATAAAATTTAGAGCCAGTGTCACACAAAGGTTCTTCGATAAGCTGATTTGGGTGGGAAACAGCTCATCGATTTTTGCACCTAACCTAATGGCGCGTAGCGTTGACACATTGATAGCCATGGTCGATGAACCAAAGGATGAGGCCGGGGGTTTCGGCGGTCTATCCTGCAAGCCGCTCCCGGCAAGGCTCAATTCAAACTAGCCGGGCCACATCCTGCGCCTCGTTCCGATTTGCTCCATCTAAAAGGTTCACCGATCGTTGTTTTCCTTGCTCAAGTCAAACCCGAGGTTCGCCTCGCTCCACCCCAGTTACATCGAGCATGGGCACCAAGTGACCACCAGTTGAGGTGCCCCAAATGCAAATGCGATTCGGTTCAATTCCGTATGTTTTGGCGTTGGCTTTGAGCCTGCGGATGGTGGCTTTGCAGTCATGATATTAGAACGGCCATTGGGCTTCGTCTTAGAGGCGATACTCAATCGGTGCACCGACAAAATCGCCTTGATCACCGAGCAATGGTTTTAAGCGCATGAGCCCACCCGCTTTGCCGCCTTTCTGCCACCCCATAAACACGCGGGAAAAGCTAGTGGGAGGTCGGGTACGTCATGCGGGAGAAGCGCCATACAAGTGTAGGCAATTTTTATTCCTCGGTATCCGTCGTAACCCCGATGGGCCCAAACCGTTTTGAACTCAGGTCGCTATGCACCACCTCTACGTCTATCACCGGGGCTGCCGCTTCGGATGCTGAAGCTGCCGAAGCTGAAGGTTCTGCCTCTAACTGAATCGTTTGAGCGTAGGTGCCACTGTCAGCCAAAATAAAATCGGTGGCGACGACACCATCAAGATAGACCCGATACCCTAAAACAAAGGATTCATCCGGATGCTGCCATTTGATCGTCAGATCTGCGCCAATTTGGTTGGCGGCAATGTCAAAGTCATCGATGGCGGTTGGCGACGCGAGGAAGCCGAAATTTTGGCCGCTTACATTGTCGCCCTCTAAGAGGGAGAGCGAATATTCAGTTGGCGTGGTAAATTGCGCCACACTGATGCCTAAGGTCGAGAGGTCGGCACGAACCAGATAGTCGCCGGCGGGAATGTCGGTGAATTGGTAGGAGCCTTCGGTTCCCGATGTCGTGGTGGTGAATAGGGTACTCCCTCCGCCTGCAAGGTCGAGCAGCTCGATGCGAAGCCCTTGGATTCCGGTTAGGGCGAGCACCTCGTTGGATGGATCTCCATCGGCTACGGTGAAGTCATTCCACGCGGTACCAGAGATCGAAGCCGAACCTGTTCCGGGATTTGGCGGGTTGGGAGGATTCGGCGGGTCAACCGGATCCACTGGAGTCGGCGGATTGCTATTACCGGGGGGCGGGGTCCCCACCAAGCCAAAGTTTCCGGTAAATTTCTCGAAGCTATCGAGTTGGAAGCGGTAATCAGGTGCGGTCGTCAGTGCGGTTACCGTATCGGGTAAGGCGGCGAGAATCAGCCCGATGGCATAATTCCCAGGTCGTACATTGCGAAATTCAAAGAAGCCTCGTTGTAGGCTGCCGTTTACGGAAGCGGTCGCGGTTATCGATGTCGCAATGCGGGTGACGAAAAAGGTGACTGGATCAACTTCAAACAAGACCACTTCAACCCCGTCAAAGCCTGAGAGAGCGAGGTCATCATTTGCAAGGTTGCCGTCCTCGCCAACCAGATCGAACCAAACTGTACCGCAAATATTCCCCGGTGCATTGGTGTCGTAGACGCCGAATTCGGCTCGCGCTTGACCGCCGGCTGTGAGGTCTAGGGTCTGTACGCCAGGTGTGGTTGGAGTACTGGATGGGTTCGGAAGGCTGGCGAATTGAAGCCTCGCTTCAAACACGCCGGCGATTAATCCGTTTGCAGTCCACTCACCATTCGCATCTGCGGTGACCGTCATCTCTAGGGTAGAGGTCCCGCCAGAGATTCGGTAAATCTCGACCAGGGCCCCAGGCAAGGCGTAGGCGGCGGGGTCTTCGTCAAAATTTGAGTTTTGATTCAAGTCGAACCAAACCGAACCGGCTAAGGAAGCGAAGCGCAGAATGCCAAAGTTCAACTCAACGTCTCCACCTGAACTCAAGTCGATGATGTATTGACTCGGGGTGGTGAAGACAGGTGGACTTTCTGGAAGTGTCGCGAGATCAACTTGGATGGCATACTCGTTTCCAAACACGGTATCAAAACTGTAACTGCCCCCGGCACCCGAGGTCACGGATTGTACCGCATTCAGCGCGCCGCTGGGGAGGACTTCGAAGAGGGTGACCGTGGCGCCAGCGATGCCTTCAGAGGCGAGGACCGAGGCAGCCGGCAACACGCCTTGGTTGGCTAAGTCGTACCAGACAACGCCGCTCACTTTTGCCGTAACTGGGGTCGCGCCAAAATTGACCTCAAAGGATTCCGTGGTGATGAACGAAAAGGGCGACAGGGTTGCGGTGGTAAACTGGTCAATCAACCAAGGAAAGGTATTCGTATCGATGCTGACTTCGTAACTGCCGATCGGGAGATCCGGAAAGCTGTAGAAGCCTTGGTCTCCGGAGTCCGTTACGGTGGTGAAACGGCCCACTTCGGTCACCGTACCATCGGTGTTGTAGAGAATAACTTCGACTCCATTGAGCCCATTTTGGCTCAGGTCATCGTTGCCAATCACTCCGTCGGCGCCAACCGCATCCCACCAGACATGGCCCGATACGTCGCCGACAATTTCAATCCCATCGGCAGAGTTGAGCGCGCCAGAGGTAACAACGATGGTTGCTTCAGAGGCAGTTTCGTCTACCTCCCAACCCATGGCGGAGGTGACATCACCGGGGCCGAAACTCGCTCCCGCGATGGGATGCACGAAAGGGGGAAGGTTAGTGCTGACTGTGCCTGTTAGAGTGAAGGCGCTGGCCCCTGAAAAGATGCCCAGCTCGACATCCGGAAATTGTCCCGCGGTCCATCCGAGGAAGCTCGAGTTGATTAACCCATCAGCGGAGGTCAAGCTACCGGACTGAAAAACGCCGTACACTTCCGAATCATCATAGGCAATAACCTGTAAATCTCCGCCGGCGGCGCTTCCACTTGTTTTGATCACATCATCATTAAAAAAGAAGAGGTCGGTGTCGAGATACTGGCTGAGCTGTATCGTTCCTAAGCTCCCCGTAACCGCTTCAAATAGGTACTTGGTCTCCGCCTGGGTCGCACCCGCAGCCAAGGTCGTGACCGAGGTCCAATCGATTTGGTTTCCGTTCGATCCCGTAAAGCGGCCTTTGCTGGTCGCTTCGTTTGGCGCGGTTAGGGTTACTGGCATGATCACGATGGAAAACACGAAGGAGTTGATGTTGATCCCGCCGCTACCGATATCGACGTAGGACGTCAAATTATACACATCCGCCGTGGTCAGTGCGCCACTGGAAATTCGTTCCGAAGTGCTTCGGGCGGGCGAGATGTTGCCACCATCAACCACAGTGATTTCGTAATGACCGAGGGTGCCGGAAGGGGTGCCATTGCTCAGGGTCACCTGCGCGTTTGCGGGTGTGAAACCAAAGGGGAGCACGATCATAAGCCCGATGCTTAAAAAGAAGAAGCCAAGCGGATTGCTTCCAAGTGTTTGCCGATGTTGAATCTTCATATTCTCTCTCTTATTTACTAACGTCCTACCTCTTATATATACGCTAATGATGGCGCGATGTATATTCGCCCGTTTCAATATGCCTCCCAATTACGGTATTTTAATTACTTTTTGTCGATCATAGGCAATTCCCTTGATCGCTTTGTTAAATGGCCGAAATGATTGCATGAATCAATCGCCTGGTAGCAACGCGTGCCGCGTAGCAGACTTTATTTTACCTTTTTATACCCGTGAAGTGCATAGGAGGAATGACGTACGCTCGTCGGGAACCGACGGTTTAAATATAGGCGGGGGTTTCAACCGCCAAGCGAAGCGCGGGAGGAGTCCACTGTGTAGTGTATAGGAGGAATGACGTACGCTCGTCGGGAACCGACGGTTTAAATATAGGCGGGGGTTTCAACCCCCGTAAAATGGGTCGATATTTCACGTCGGGAACCGACGGTTTATCATGAAAGGGCTTTAGCCCGCTCCACGTATTCAAGGCGCAAAATCGTAGTTTTTTTTACGATGCATCACTTCTATCGCGACCCTTTTGGAGGCTTCAAGCTACAAGGCGGATTACGGGCTAAAGCCCTCTTTTGCTAAACCGTCAGTTCCTGACGACGATGGCGCGCACATTTTAACGGGGGTTGAAACCCCCGCCTAGGATAAGCCGTCGGTTCCCGACGAAACTCCAGCTGCAACACGCTCAATTTTATACGTAATCTGACCTGAAACTTCATGACAAGGTTTCAACTGCTTCAACCGCCAAGCGAAGCGCGGGAGGAGGCGGCACTGTTTAGTGCATAGGAGGAATGACGTACGCTCGTCGGGAACCGACGGTTTAAATATAGGCGGGGGTTTCAACCGTCATGCGAAGCGCGGGAGGAGGCGCACTGTGTAGTGCATAGCAGGAATGACGTACACTCGTCGGGAACCGACGGATTATATATAGGCGGGGGTTTCAACCCCCGTAAAATGGGTCGATATTTCACGTCGGGAACCGACGGTTTATCATGAAAGGGCTTTAGCCCGCTCCACGTATTCAAGGCCCAAAATCGTAGTTTTTTTACGATGCATCACTTCTATCGCGACCCTTTTGGAGGCTTCAAGCTACAAGGCGGATTACGGGCTAAAGCCCTCTTTTGATAAACCGTCAGTTCCTGACGACGATGGCTCGCACATTT
>Ga0114957_1003384_pt1 | contig 14416 bp, 11 predicted proteins | sample BantaG_FD_87175 | JGI IMG/M metagenome (GOLD analysis project Ga0114957, IMG submission 87175) | Marine algal microbial communities from Bantry Bay, Ireland - BantryBay_4 metaG | ecosystem: Host-associated > Algae > Red algae > Unclassified | place: Bantry Bay, Ireland | collected 2014-11-21 | reverse complement strand
GGCGTGCCTGTGCGACAACTAGTTGGCGTGCCTGTGCGACAACTAGTTGGCGTGCTTGTGCGACAATTTGGTGGCGTGCCTGTGCGACAACTTGGTGGCGTGCCTGTGCGACAACTCGGTGGCGTGCCTGTGCGACAACTCGGTGGCGTGCCTGTGCGACAACTAGTTGGCGTGCTTGTGCGACAACTCGGTGGCGTGCTTGTGCATCAGTGGATTGAGAAAATGAAAAATATCGCCAAAAGAATCATTTTTTGATTTTGTGAGTTTTCGGAGTGGACTCATATTTAGAAGTATGAAGATCACCATTTATAATAAAAAGGACTACACTTCAAATGAAATCAAAAGTGAAGAATCCGAAGGCTGAAGCTTACAAGTTGGACAAAAAGAATACACAGAAGCAAAAAAGAGGGTAGTGTGAGAAAGGAAAATACAGAGCTTCCGTTGTGCGCATTGCATCAACCTAGCTTCTGTCGAGTGTAGCACTGAAGTAATTAATCTGAGACTAAAAAGCACCTTTATTTACCTCATTAAAATTGCACAAATTTCTATGTAATTTTGCATCTTGAACTATTTCGTTGTTATGCAGTTGTCTGGCATAGGCTAGAATAAATACCCTACTTGCTATTGCTTGTGGCAACGGTTTCTTTTCTATTTTGACACCAGATCAAAATTAGGAAGCCTGTCCAGCTAGCCATGCCGAGACGGGGAAACAAAGCAGGCTTGCATTGTCAAGTATGAATTGTGTAGCGATAATTACTTTCTGATCGAACAAGAATATAGCAATTAGAGGTGCCCACATCTTAAAAAAAAACAACATCAAATATTAAGTCGAAAGTTTGCTTTTTTTATACCCCTACCTATCAACATGCTTATAGTTAAATAAAGTACTTTTATAGAATACTTTGTAAGAGTAAATAGAGCTATACTTTTCACCATTAACACCTCATTAGATACCTTTTATCATAACAAGTACTTACTTTGTAAAAAATGTATATTTGCCATCAAAAGTAGGAAGTGAACAAGACGGTACAACAATATGATTTAGCAGCAGCGAAGTGTGAAACAGTGTTTGTCAAGAAGACGAAAGACTATGGCACAGCGTGGCGCATCTTGAGGACATCTTCCCTAACAGATCAGCTATTTATCAAGGCAAAGCGCATTCGTAGTTTGGAAACCAATGCAGAACAAAAAATTGAAGAAGGTGTTGAACCTGAATACATTGGTCTAATCAATTATAGTGCAATGGCGCTGATCCAAATTGAGATGGATGAAACCGATGAAATGGAGTTGCCACCGGAGCAGGCGAAGCGCCTATACGTAAACCAAATAAAAGAGACCAAGGAATTGATGCTAGCCAAAAATCATGACTACGGTGAAGCATGGCGTGATATGCGTATCAGTTCATTGACCGACTTGATATTGATGAAAATATTGAGGCTAAAGCAAATTGAAGATAATAATGGCAAGACAATTATCAGCGAAGGACCTGAAGGCAGTTACCGAGACATTATCAATTATGCCATGTTCGCGCTCATAAAATTGTCAGAAAAATAATTGAAATATATTAATAACATAACCACATGACGCTTACTAAGGTATTTATATTTTGCATTGTCTTTGGGCTTATTTTAACTGCTCTTGTAGAGTTTATATTCAAAAAGCGTAAAAGCTGGCTCATGTCTTTTGTCCAGAATTTTGCGGGAGTTTTCTATTTGTTTTCAGGTATAGTAAAAGCAGCCGATCCACTTGGCTTAGCTTACAAGATGGATCAATATTTTGCAGAATTTCAAGACCAATTTGCAAGAATGGGAATGGACGGACTATCAAGTTTATTTCCCTGGCTCGCTAGTTTTTCTACGGGATTCGCAGTAGGTATGATTGTATTAGAATTGGTCGTTGGGGTGGCATTGATCATTGGCTTTAGTAGATTTTGGACTTCACTGACATTCTTTCTGACGGTCGTGATGTTTACCATCTTGACTGGATTTACGCATTTGACAGGTTATGTTCCAGGACAAGACTATGTGAGGATGGAAAAATCTGGGATCACAAAAGAAGTCCTTGAGGATAAAGGGAAGAAAATGATGGCTGATGGCTGGACCAAGACAGCAGATATACCCATGCATTTCTTCAAGTTTAGTAAGTGGGTGCCATTCGATAGTAATAATCAGAAAGTAACAGACTGTGGTTGTTTTGGAGACTTTTTAGTATTAACGCCAAAGACCTCTTTTCAAAAAGATTTATTTCTCTTGATTCCTGCATTTCTGATGTTGTTTGGATTCAAAAAAATGCATCAAATATTTACGCCAGGGGCACGCTGGGGATTAGTAGCTGTAACCACACTTGGCTTTACTGTCTATTGCTTATCAAACTATGTATGGGATATACCTGGAGTAGATTTCAGACCATTTGCTAATGGTGTTGACATCAATGCTAAAAAGGCGGCAGAAGAGAAGGCAGCGGAAGAAGCTCCAGTGAGCTATATATTGACCAATAAAGCCAGCGGAAAGGTAGAAAAGATGCCTATGGATACCTACATCAGTCGCTATAAAGATTTTCCTAAGACAGATTGGGATATAGCACAAAAGAGGGGAGAGCCTACAGTAAAATCTACCAAGATTTCTGAATTTGAGGTCAGCGATCTTGAGGGCAACAATGTAACAGAAGATATACTTCAATATGAAGGTGCCTCTTTTATGGTTGTAAGTTACAAACTATATGGTGATACGGAACCAGAAACTGTGATGGTAAATGATACTTTGCTTGCAATGGACACCATCAATAATGAAGTAGTACCAAGACTAATTAGCGTAACACCTAAACAAGTGACACGAGACAAATACATTTGGGATAAAGATCAAATACAGGACTATAAAGCAGCGATTGTTCCACTAGCTATGGCAGGAAGAGCAGATGGCGTGCGTACCTATGCGATCACGGCTTACGCTTCACCTGAAAAAGTAAATTCATTCTTACAGGCTGTTGGAGCAGATTTTCCCATGTACACGGCAGATGATATTTTACTGAAGACGATCATCCGTTCTAATCCAGGGGTCTTGTTGATAAAAGACGGAAAAATTTTACATAAATGGCATCATTCCAAGCTTCCTAGTTACTCTGAAATTAAATCCGCTTATCTAAAATAACCCATACTATACCTTGCTATCGTGATTTAATTACAATTGCAAGGGTTATATAAGGAGATTCGCAAACATTAAATTCGAAAAGAATTTGTATGAAAGATTGAGTTTTAATTAAAATAGCATTTTCTTTATGCTGTAAATAAAAGGAGATGTCTATTTAGTGCGCTTACAACCAAGAATGTGATCAATAGATATCTCCTAGATATAATCCGAACACAAAAGGTGCTTTGAAATATGTTGAGCCGAAGGAATATTCGCATAAAGATTATGCAACTGTTATATGCAAATATCAATGGGGCACTTACTCAGGACGTGGTGCTCAGTCGGTACAACGATCAAATACAACAATCATATAAATTATATCTCTTCAATCTCGCCACAACGGCTCAGGTTTCTGATTTTGCACAAATAGATAAACAGAATAGGGTTACTAAACTCTTACCAACGGATGCAGATGTGAATTTTTATCCCAAGCTCGCACTTAATGAGTTAACCACATCAATAAACGCCTCAGAAGAATTCGCTATGGAACTTTCAAATTATGAAGTAGATACTTCCATAGAGGAAAGTACCATCAAATCAGTCTATAATGAATTTGTCAAAAAAGATGAATACAAGACGTACCAAGAAAATGCTGATTCTAAATTAGAAGACCACAAAGCTATACTCTTGGCACTCTTCAAGCATTGCTTGAGCAATGCCATATTTGAGGATTTAGTGGATGATAGATTCACTAATTGGGAAGATGATAAGTCTCTGGTGGTCGGTGCCGTCAAAAGAACGATCAAAGCACTTCCCCTTCAAGAAAAAACGTATCTGCAATTCAAGCCTAATGACGAAACAACCAAAGAGTTTGGATATACACTGCTGAAAAAAGTATTAGATCAAGACAAAGAACTATTAGATATCATAGAGCCAAACCTGAAAAATTGGGATGCAGATAGAGTAGCCATTATCGACATGATTCTCCTGAAGATGGCCATTGCCGAGCTATTGAATTTTCCATCTATTCCTACTAAGGTTACGCTCAACGAGTATGTAGAGATTGCTAAGATGTATTCTACGGATAAGAGCAAAGATTTTATCAATGGCATCCTAGATCGATTGATGAAGAAATTAGAGAGCGATGGGCAAATCAACAAAAAAGGAAGAGGGCTCATAGAGTAGCTCAACCGATCCCTTTGCCAGTCACAGCATCAGCTATTCTATTGATTGTAACGCTCTATTATATCAAGATATTAATAATATACTAAGCATACGCTTTCATTAATTTCACTATTTCTTTAGCTTTGAGATAAATCAGAAACCTCTTTGTTATGATTGGAGGTATTACGATAACTATTTAATTCTACCGGATGAAAATCAGATATTTATTATTGCTTTTTCCATATGTGCTGTTACACATTGGATTGAGTGCACAGCAGGGTATATCGGGCTTATCTTACAAGCTGATATTTCCAAAAGACATAGGAGATGGAGCACCCAGTAATATCTTTGAGGAAGAGATTTTTACGACGGGTGCCCAGATTAGCGCAAGGAAAAATCTTACAAATTGGCTTGCTATTGATGTGCCGCTTAGATTGGGCCGTGTTGAAGTTAGAGAAACAGCTTTGAAAGCAAGCGATGAAAATTTATTCTTAGGTATAGATGCTTATGCCGTAGCTGGTATAGATCCCGTAAAATTTCCATTTGGACCTTATGCCTTTGTGGGTATTGGAGGTGATTTTCAAGATAGGATTGAGAATGAGTTTAATTTCTATATTCCAGCTGGTGTTGGAGTGAATATAAAATTGTCCCCTGGTATATGGCTCAATGGTGAACTTCAGCGGAGGACCAGTTTGACGGGTGATGAAAATACACACTATCAAGTCGCTGCTGGTGTTGTGTTCAATTTTGATTTGCCAGCTATCAATGAGGAGAAAGAAGCAACCCTGAATATGCCTAAAAAGGATACTGATGGCGATGGTGTACCAGATATAGAAGATGCTTGTCCTGGTGTAGCTGGTAAGGCTATGTTTAGAGGATGCCCAGATAGCGATAATGATGGGGTCATAGATCGCAAAGATAAGTGCCCTAATGAAGCGGGCCCTATTGTAACTGATGGATGTCCTATTAACGTATCAGACGGTAATTCAACTGATGGTCCCGATGCAGATGGTGACGGTGTCACAGATGATAATGATAACTGTCCTAATCTTGCTGGAGATCCTGCTACATTTGGTTGCCCTAATGTGGATGCAGACGGTGATGGTATAGTGGACGCTATGGACAAATGTCCTAATAGAGTAGGATTAGAACGTTTTGGCGGCTGTCCAGATACTGACGGAGATGGCGTGAGCGATGACAAGGATGCATGCCCCAATGTTGTAGGTTTAGCTAATTTCAATGGCTGTCCAGATACAGATGGAGATGGTATTACAGATGCATCGGACAATTGCCCAACAGTAGCTGGTTTGTCCGAGTACAGTGGTTGTCCAAGACCTGTATCGGTGCCGACGACCCCTGTAGTGAGTGCGCCACCTGTGAGTAGTGCAGCATCAGAGACGCTATTAGCAGCTTCTCAAAAAGTAGAATTTGAAATGAGTAGAGCAACTTTAAGAACCAGCTCTTACATTCCTCTTGATAAGATAGTATCTATCATGAACCAATATCCTTCTTACAATTTAGAAGTGGCTGGTCACACGGATAGTGTAGGAGATTCGACTGGTAATCAAAAACTTTCAGAGAATAGAGCAAAATCTTGTAAAGACTATCTGGTACGGAAAGGAATTTCTGCTTCTAGAATCAATTATATTGGCTACGGGGAAAAGCAACCTATCGCAGATAATCGTTTTAAAGATGGACGTGCTCAGAATAGGAGGGTAGAGTTTAGATTGCTTCCTAGATAACAACAACATAACCCAGATAAAAAGTACCAATTATATCCGATGATATAAATGGTATTTTTTATTTAAACCTAATGTCAAACAAAAAAGAAGCATTAGCTTCTTTCTTGTTTGACATTAGGCTTTTGTGTCATCAAATCTGGGCCCTTTATCGTGAACATTATCCCAAGCATAAAACCAGATTGCTGCGAACCTTCGATATCTATTTTTATATCTGTCTGTTCATATTTCCACTCAGGGTCAAATGGATCCCATCTATATCCTCCTGTCAAACCAATTCCATACTGCGTTTTTCTTTCCTTGGGACTAAAATGAAAAAGAAGATTAAGGCTTCCCTCAAACAAAACTTTGATATTTCTGAATTCTTCAGACTGTGTATCATTAGCTAAGATATTTCCAAAAGTGAGATTTGATGGCAAATTTTCTACTAGCCTAAGCTTATTTTGCACGAAAAGTACATCTACGGATGGGCCAAATGTGATATGCTTTGAATTGACTAAATTATATCCTGTCCCACTGATTAGACCTACCGTTCTCAAGTTTACATCATTGACCTGACTGATTGGTGGCAAAGTCATGAAGGATGGTGTACTTGTATTATAGTGATTAAACATGAAGCCAAATCTACTCACCCAATTATTATCTGACTTGCGCTTAGCAGAGATGATAGAAAAGCTTAAAATTTCGTCATCAATAGATGGGTAATTGTTATTCAACAGATTAGCATTCATATTCGAAAAATCAGCAAATTGGACAGCTCCGCCAAATTGAATCTGAGCAGCTAAGAATAGGCTAAAGTTTAGAAGTAGGTTAGTGAGGAATACTTTTTTCATATACTACATTATTTTGAGTCATTAATATGCAAAGTATTCAGCAATAAAAAAAGGGCACTAAATTTTTAAATTTAGTACCCTTCATAAAATATACTTTTTAAAATGCTAATTGCTAATTACCATTTTTGATTGTCGCTTGAAATTCATTCAGCTTAGTCCACTGATCCTTTGCAGCAAAGCGCGCTTGCTTAGCCCACTTTGATGGATTATGCATCTGGTATCTTGAGCCAGCATTATTCAATATTTGCTTCAAGTCCTTAACCTTAGCCTTGCTCAAATCTTCGAACGATTTATAGCCTGCCTTTTCAAGTAGTTGCTTGATTTTCGGCCCTACACCTTCTATTACCGTGAAGTCTATTTTATTCTTTTTTTTAGACTTACTTGGGCTTTTAGCTTTGCTTACCGCTTTAGCACGGCTAGTTGGCTTTTGCTTTTTCGTGCTAGGTGCTTTTGCTGCAAGCTTTGAACTCTTTGCTTTTGCAGCAACACTTCCATTGCTGGTAACGAGTACACTGTTGTCACACCCAAAAGGAGTCGGTGTATACTCATCCGCTTGCCAATCGTTTTCCCAACGTTGATTATCTATCAAATACCTGAATTCATGACGTTGTCCAGCTTTTAATTCTGCCGCGCCTTGAAATTGGTTCTTTTTCTTTTGCAATTTGATTCCTTTACTCCAATTCCAATTGTTGAAATCACCTACAACCCTTACAGAGTTGGCGTTAGGAGCAACCTCAGCTGGAAGCGTGAAGGTTACTTTGCATTTTTTCTTGTCCTTGGTTAAAGTCTTTTTGATAGCCATTTTTAAAATATTTAGTAATTAAATTTTCCCTATTATTTTTACGGGATTTCTATTGGTATACGAAAATACAACGTCTGGGTTAGCTAATTTAGTTTTTAAAGTGCAAATGTATGTCTTACAATTAGATTAAGATAATTTTTTTGCTCTAAACTTCTGATAATGAGTAGCTGAAAGGTATGGTACTACCTGAGTCTAGACACCTAGTCTAATTGTTGTGCTTTTCTTTTAGTCCCTTATATTCAAAACTCCTAAGGAAAATCAAGCCTTGCCCTATTAGTCCCTGTAAATGTATCACCTTCTCTATCAAATAAATGGAATACTATCTAGTATCCATGTAGGTCGTTCGTTGTAATCAGATTTACAAACATTTTCCATACCTACAATCTTAAAGTCGGGTTATCTATTTTTTAGCCCTTTTGATGCTAGTACCGCTTCAGCCATGTTTGATTCAACTATGTAGTTGCATTGACATTTATCTTCACATGAAAAAAGTAGCAATAAAATGGGCATCAGCAGTACCGATAGGATAAACTTAAGTTATATTATTTCTGTAATATTAGATACTTCTTTAAGAAAAAGGGAGCTATTTAAAACTGCCCCCTTTGTGGCTAGCTCTTTATTTAGACTTTTTGATTACTGCACTTACTAAATCTTCCTCTTCTTTGATTAAATCCTTGTATAGTTGATTTGGACTAACAGGTGGCAGATAAAAATTTCCAATAGCAAACCCCTTAGAATGACTAAAGATAACTCCTCTCGAGGTTGAGTATGAAATTGAGAGAACAGAAAGGCGAAGGAATTTTTTGAATTCTTCATCAGTTAAGTTTTCTTGTAAATCTTTAACATTATAAGTATAAACAAGATCAAAATGACCTAATGTGATGTTCTTTTCTCCTTTTTTATCAAGTTGAAATTGAAAGTGCATAAAATTCTGAACATAGTTTTCGAAGTAACTAAAACTGCCTTCAATTTCAATGTCAACGTCCTCTTGGGAAAAATCATCTTCAAAAACAACTGGATGATCTCTCACTTCACTTCTGAGTATTTTTATACTCTTTAAATTAAATTGCAAAGGATTCATATTGTTAATTCTTTTTCATCAATTTGCGCTTCGTTAATCTCCATAATGCCCCATTTGGGATCATTGTTATTAATACAGCCTAAGTGTTCAATATCAATAAAGCTATTCCACTTTGTGTGATAGTGATTACCATCTACATTGACTGTTGCTTCGCAGAATTCTAAAACATTATATGAACTGATTATTGTTGCTTTCATTTTCTGTTCTAATAGGTACTCGCTAGTATCCTTGATTTCAAGAACAGGAACCTTATCCATTGCGAGGCAAAATTCAACGATTTTTTTCCAAGTTGGATTGATTTCAGCATCACCTGATAATACTTGTGAAACATAACCTGGGGACTTTCCTATTTTCCTTGCTAGTTTTGCTGAGTCACCGCGTTTTTTGATGTTCTCATTTAGAAGTTTAAATATAATACCTTGACCCTTTGCAATCCAATAGTGCTTAGATCTTACAGTTTTGCTATATCTACTCATTTTTTCCTTTTTAAAAAACTTTCTTTAATACTTTGGAATTTGTCAATAAATTCTTGCTGATCATCATTCTTCTTATTGTAGTGCCCCAGAACTACAATGTTTTTACTTGGAGGATCTATGAAAAAATACAGCCTTGTCCTTTTAATTCTTATTTCCCATTCATTACTACCCGAAAGAGGCCTAACCTTATTACGGGTAGTTGGGCTGCCTTCAATTATCAATGTAAGTATGGCATCTAGTTCTGCAATTGTTTTAGTTTTATTCTGTATCTTCTTAGGGCTAGTTTCCAAAAAATCATCGAAAAAGCATTTTCCGTCTAGTTCTAATTTGAAAAGCCTATTGACTATTAGGCTTTCCCCATCCGCTACGTAATCTGCAGTAATATCAATACATTTAAATAGGATTTCGTTAGGCACTAATTAACTCGTTTACTTTACAACGACTATAAGGATTGAATGTTTAGGTAAAGGTAAACATTTAGTTATAAGTTAACAAATAATATAAATCGCTATATGATAATTGAACGACTTATCTAAAGCTTTATCTTCCTTTAATTAACAAATTTAGGGTTGCCACAATATAATAAATAGCTTGATATCGTTGATATTTCCATCAAAGCTGAATAATAGTCTATATGCAAATGATAGAAAACTTGATATTTTGTGCCACGAACGAAATACGGAAAAGTTTGAATTATTCCGCAATTCGTTGATTGTGTAAAAAGGGGAAAAATTTTTCAACGCCGCCCCTCGGATAAATCTTTGTTGCTGTGTTGCAACTGGATAGTCATAAAGCTACTACCACTAATTTTAGCAAAAAGCCTATTAAAATGGCTCTTTGTGTTTCAAATGTGTTACGAGAAAAATTATAAAATTAATATTCTGATGTAACTCATTGATTACTAAGTAATCCCGGCAAGATTGCAATTGCGATTTTATTGTGCTCCGAGGTCAGCATCCAAGTCCATCCGCTGCGCTTGTTTGTTCTTTTTTTAGTAGTTACTTACAAGCGAAAAGCTTGACGTACCCACGTAAAAAAAGCCCAAAACCTACGGGTATGGACTTTGATGTTCTAGTGATCCCGGCAAGATTGCAATTGCGATCTTATTGTGCTCCGAGGTCAGCATCCAAGTCCATCCGCTGCGCTCATTTGTTCTTTTTTTAGTAGTTACTTACAAGCGAAAAGCTTGACGTACCCACGTAAAAAAAGCCCAAACCCTACGGGTATGGACTTTGATATTCTAGTGATCCCGGCAAGATTCGAACTTGCAACCGCTTGATTCGTAGTCAAGTACTCTATCCAGTTGAGCTACGGGACCTGATGGATACCATTTGCATTCGAAGATGCAAGTGATTTGAAATGCAAAAATACGTTATTTAGCTATATATCCAAATAATTGAAGCGGCTTAGTAAATCACTAATTTCTCAGTAACAACATCTTTATTTGGAAGAATCAGGCTGACAAAATATACGCCGGAACTTAATTGAGTATAAAAATCACTAGTAGAGCTTGTTTGATTTGACAGATCAACACTTACAGCATTGACGCCAAAGAAAGTCTCGCTCAACTTTTGTTCAAACACAAGTGACCCTTTAGCATCAAACATCATCAGCAATGGATCACCGTTGGCACCTTGAGCCTTGTATTCAATGAATAGTGAAGGATTTTCCTTACTTATTATATTTGGTGAAATGGAGATTGAATTTTCTTGACCATCACCAGCGCCAGAGCCACAGGTTTTTTCTAGCGCTTTAAGGCTTTCGTATACGTTGAGTACGGCTCCTTGAGTTGTGATCCCTTGTAGTGAAGCAGTAGCTCTTGCTCCATTAAAAATCATATTCTTCATAGTCAGGGTCGTGCTTTCGGGATTTGAAGTCGAACGCTCTGCAATATTATCACACGGTGCACTGTAAAGAAGAGCAACTGCTCCAGCTACCAATGGTGCAGATACGCTGGTACCTGTTGTCTCAAGATAATTGTTATTAGGGCTCGTGGTTATATTACCAGTACCGGGAGCACCAATATCGACAGACACGCTACCGAAAGCAGCACTTGGATCTATTTGATTATTGATGTCTGTATTAGTTACTGTGATCAAATATTCAGAATCGCAGGTGGTAGGCATATCTCCATTTTGTTCTACATCAGAATTTAAGTTATCTACTGCACATACGTTCAATACCCCGTTTTGGCCAAGGACATCATAAAGATTGCACCAAATAGGATAGTCTACTGCAAGTCCATTTCTGATACCTAAAGAGATATTAGAGACTACAATGTAAGCACCTTCAGCACCATTGGTCTCGTTGAACTTTTTTCGTGCACCGGAAGCATACCTCATAGATTCTATGATTTCAGTAGAAGTTTTCAAGCCACTTAGGAACATTAATTTTGCATCCCAGGTTACCCCAGAAATACCTTCTCCATTATCACCTCTGGCAGCAGCCATACCTGCCACGTTAGACCCATGCACTGTTCCCTGACCGATGCCATGATCGTCAGAATTATCATCAAAATTCCATCCATAGTAGTCATCAATAAAACCATTATTATCATTATCAATTCCATCATCAGGTATCTCATCTAGATTCGCCCAGATATTTCCCTGAAAATCTTGATGGTTGGTATCAAAGCCTGAATCCATGACAGCTATTACTATCTCTCGACCTTCGCTATCTACTCCGCCTGTTGTGATATCCCAGGCTAATTCAGAGTCTATAGTTTTATGATACCATTGATCCAAGAAGAATGGATCATTGGGGGTCGTTTCACGTGGACTCAATTTTTGGTTCTTCTGGATGTAAAGAATATCTTCTTCTTCTGCCAATTCTCTCCTTACAGATTCAAAATCTCTGGCAGGATCATAGGTCACTAAATAAATACCTAAATCTGGAAACAGATTTTTTTCTATCGTGTAAGATTCTTTGAAGCTAGAATTTATAGAAAGTGCTCTTCTATTATCTACTAGGTCTGGTTGCACTTGGATGATAACTTCTCCTGGAATATAATCCAAATCTTGGCACTGCATCTGAAAAGATAGTGCTAGGATAAAAACGACTATTCCCAGTTCGTAAGATAATTTCATAGGCTTATATATTTAGATGTAGTTCTTGTCTTAAATTTAATAAATAAGTAGGTACTTTTCTTAATCTACTTCCATACCATGAAAACATAGTTCCGTCTACTAATGTTGCTGTAGATTCACTTGTTATTGACTCGAAATAGCTAATATCCTTAGATTTGAAAGGAAATGGCTCTGATGATAGCATGATATACTCAGCATTAGCCTTCTTTAGTGCTGCTGTAGAGATAACTGGATATCGTTTTTGATGCGCAAATACATTTTCAAATCCTGCTTTTTCAAGCATATCGCTAATGTAAGTATCGCCACCCGCCACCATGATTGGATTTTTCCAGATCATATAAGCTACTCTGGGTTTTGTCTTAAAGGTTGATAAATTTTTAAAGCCTGCGCGTATGTCCTTTATCAACTGCTGAGCTTGAGCCTCTCTGTTTGTAAGATTACCAATAGTTTTGATTTTTCCAATGGCATCATCCATGATTCGGATATCTGTAACATAGGTTGGGAAGATAGCCGACAAATATTCGATGTCTTCTTTCTGATTTTCCTCTTTGTTAGCAATGATGAGGTCTGGCTGGAGTTCCTTTATCTTTTCAATACTTAGATTCTTTGTGCCACCTATCCGAGGCTTTGATCTGAATATCACTTCTGGAAATACGCAAAATTTAGTAATTCCGACGATTTCTTCGGCAAGATCGAGATCGTATAGGAGTTCTGTCAAAGAGGGAACCACCGAGATTATTCGCTTCGGAGGATAAGTATCCAAGTTGACTTCCAGTCCAAGATCATCGACAAATTTCATAGTCGCAAGATAAGGTTTTTACGAGCCTCTTGCTGAGCGATTTGTCATTTAGATAGTTGAAAATAATAACCACTTTATTAGTTCATTCACCAACTGATATTATATGATTTTATGAATGATTGCTTTATCGTTTTTGCACATTGCAAATTGCACATTGAAAATTGACTATTTTTTGCGGCAAGGATAGAAATGATGGGGGTACACCGACTGTAGCTCTTGCGAAAGGTCGGAGTAGGCCCAGCCACATCATCTGTCTAGCTTGAAGCGGTTGGCTGATGGGGCCGCAGCGAACGCGGAGTCATGCATAGCCTGGTCACTATTCAAATGTTCGGGCTGCATAGGTGGCAGAGCCATTTGGATAGGGAGTCGCCCAAATCAATACAAGTAAATAACACTATTAATAATTGTACCAACTTGCGGATTGAACATCAAAAATGGAGTCGCTTAAATTGCTTATAGCTTATTGCCCATTGCCCATTGCCCCATTGGCTCATTGAAAATTGATCATTGATCCACCACGACCAATACTCTACTACCATTATATGCAAGTCGAGTAATCTTTTGGAGACCGATATTACTCATATCCGTGACCTCCGACCATGCTGTACCACCGGTAAGAGGATACGTATAAAGCTTGGCACCTTGCGCCATCAAAATAGTATCATCGAGTAACACAAAATCCTCAGCTCCATCTAAAGTTTCAGTGATGATACTAGACTTACCAGTATTTAGGTTGAGCTTCTTGATGTACCAGCTGCTCTCACTCAACTTTTGAATAAACAATAAATCCCCATCTGGAGTGGAGGCAAGCCCACGACCAATATTGGAAGTGATGTTATTGATGCTATTATCACGCGTATCCCCAATGGCCAAACTGTGCGGCTCGCCCACCAAAAACAGAGCCACCTGATCACTATCTAGCCAATGATAGTAGCCCACATTTTTGACTTCAGGGAAAAGCGGCTTGCCTTGATTAGACTGGTTGGTAGGAAACTGCCACAGACGCTGAGTCTTCCCATCTGATTCGACACGAACACAATTGAAGGCTACTGTACCTGGGCGAAGTTGCGGACTATACTCTGACTCTGGAGTTTGGGTAACTTGTGCTTTCGTGCGATTGTAAAGGTCTAGCAAGTAGATATCCGTTTGATTGCTTCCCTTGGTCTGAGCAGTTACGAATATAGTCTTTTCATTTTTGAAAAATGGTTGATTATTGTATCCATCTTTATTGAAATCATTGAGAAATGAAGGGCGTGTGATTTCAATTTGCGCTCCGATTTTTTTGATATTGAAGCTGTATACATTGGTTGG